>Ga0209292_1001288_pt1 | contig 30814 bp, 35 predicted proteins | sample GOMGulsemesocosm_2_FD_184634 | JGI IMG/M metagenome (GOLD analysis project Ga0209292, IMG submission 184634) | Methane-oxidizing microbial communities from mesocosms in the Gulf of Mexico - GOM9C Gulf of Mexico (SPAdes) (version 2) | ecosystem: Environmental > Aquatic > Marine > Cold seeps... | reverse complement strand
TTTATCGAGCGCGATAAATAAAGCTTTTACGTTTTTATCATATGCTGCTTGTGTTGTTGCAAAACCGCTTTTATAAACACCATTGTTAATATTGTGGTAAACCAGTTCGTTCACTTCATCGACTTTTTCTTGTAAATTAGCAGGATAAAAGTCTAAGGTGTTACCAGTAATTTTATTAAAGGCTGTATTAAACATACGAATTATTTCAGATGATTCATTGTTTACAATCACTTTATTTTTTTTGTCCCATAAAATAGGTACGCTGTTAACACCGCTATAACTAGGATCCTGAGAAAAATATTTTTCTGCGATCAATTCATCATCGTATAAATCGTCACCTGTTGTGCCATAAAGCTTTGCTGATTCGTCGTCATGCTTAAAGTTCCAACCTTTATCATGCATATCAGGATGAACAACACTAACGGTAATTAAATTTTCTAACCCTTTTAGTTGACGAAATATTAACGTGCGGTGTGCCCATGGGCAGGCAAGCGATACATATAAGTGGTAGCGGTCAGCTTCTGCTTTAAAACCACCGCGTCCGCTTATACCAGCGCTGCCATCAGATGTGATCCAATGCCTAAATTGCGAGACTTTCCGTTGATACTCACCGTTTTTAATACTGCTGTTCCAATTGCTGTTAACTGTAGTCATAATCACGCTCCTTTTATTTAATGTTCCTAAGCAAAACGCTTGGCTAATAAGTTATCTAAGGACGCCTTGCCAGCGCCAGTAAACATTAATGAAGCTGATGCCGCTAATAATGCTAAAGCAAACTCGTAACCGTTGTTTGTCATGAATAAACCATTAGGCAAGTGCACGCTAAAGATAGCAACAATCATGGTAATACTAAGCACAAGTGCCATGGGGCGAACTAACAAACCGACTAATAAGGCTACACCACCTAAGAACTCTGCCCCCCCGGCAAATAAAGCCATGGCATAACCCGGCGCTAAACCAATAGACTCCATCCACTGACCTGTTCCTTCAAGGCCGTAACCACCAAATAAGCCGAATAGTTTTTGGGCGCCATGTGCTATAAAAATAATCGCGATAGGCAATCTAAGTACTAAAGTTGAGAATTCTGCGTTTGTTGATACTAATTTTTTGATTGATTTGATGTTCATAACATTTATTCCTAAGTAGAGTTTAATTCGCTGCATTTGTTCAATGAAGCTATTATATTTAATGTAATTCATGAATAATAACGATCAAATTTGACTATTTAGTTCAAAAGGATTGATGTATGAATTCCCCGATAACTCTCGATGCACTAAAAGTACTTGATGCCATAGAGCGTAGGAAAAGTTTTGCAGCAGCAGCTGATGAACTTTTTCGTGTGCCATCTGCCGTTTCGTATACTGTGAACAAACTAGAGGAAGATCTTGGTGTTGCTTTGTTTGATAGAACCAAACGTAAAGCAGAATTAACTCCCGTAGGAAGATTGTTGATTGATCAAGGTCGTTTAATCCTTAAAGCAACAGAGGAATTAACACATATAGCACAACAATCTGCAAACGGTTGGGAAGCTGAGCTACGTATTTGCATTGACAGTATTTTAATATTTCAGCCTATATATAAGTTAATTGCGCAATTTCAAAAAGCATACCCATGGATCAATATTAAAGTATCAGAGGAAGTATTAGGTGGTACTTGGGATTCACTGGTTGCCAATAATTCAGATCTGATCATTGGCGCAACGGGTGACCCCTACAGTAGCGAATTTAATGTTGAAACACTTGGCAACATAGATTTTATCTTCGCGGTAGCGAAAGATCACCCGCTAGCTAATGAGCCATCACCAATTTCAGCGCAATTAATTAAGCAATATTCGTCGATTATTGTCGCTGATAGCTCTCGACATTTACCTACTCGCTCTGTTGGTTTACTTGATGGGCAAACGAGAATTACTGTACCTACGGTTCAAAAAAAGATAGATGCTCACCTTCAAGGCATAGGCGTAGGTTTTCTTCCCATTCACCGAATTAAAAATGAAATTAAATCAGGAGCACTTCTTGAACTGCAACTTGCAAATCATGAAAATCGAAGTAGTGAATTAAGTATCGCGTGGCGAAAAGATAACCATGGAAAAGCGTTAGCTTGGTTTATTGAAAAAATACAAGGCATCTCAGATGAATTGATAAGTACTCATTAAACTAAAAGAATATTGTTCATATCATTGGAAGTCTAATATTTGTATATATTTAAAGGTATTATTAATCCGTAACATCTGCATTGTCTTGAACTGATTTAACAATTTTTTATCAATACCATTGCTTCATCAGCCCTAACGAAAAATCGACTATATTACTGATTTTGACAAAATGGATAGTGGGTGAATGTACTTTATTGATTAGCTAAGAAATAGTAAACGCGTCGATTACTCATTTATTAGTTGAAGACATCTGAATTGATGACTTCAACTAATATATCTAAGTTTCATACTCATGGCTAAAAATGAGCTAAAATGGCTGACTTTAGATAAAAACTAAAAAATAAAGTCTACACCAATGCTAATGGTATCGGAGTCTCCATGATAGGCCCAACCACTCTCTTTATGGCCTTGATCGACAAAATGGTCATACTGAATTTTTAGAGATGCATTTGGCAAAAAGTTATACCTCAATCCATAACCCATTATGTAGTGCTCTTCTAAATCCTCAGTTGCTGACGCTGTTTTTGTTCGCTCATGATCAGCTTTTGAATATGAAATATAAGGCTGATAATCCCCAAAATTGTACACTAGTGAAACTAAATAAGTAGGAAACTCAGTCCCTCTAGCATCATCATATTCAACAAAATTCCAATCAAATAGAACGGTAAGCTGTTGAATATCTACACTTCCTCCAAAACCTAGGAAAGTTTGAGAGAAAGGGGTGTAATCATCTATGCTACCATCTTGTTGAATGGTTTCTCTATCTCTATCATTTTGAAAATAAACAAAGCGAACATCAAAGTTGTCACCTGAAATATTCCAGTTAACACCGGCAATATCAGTCCAATATTCATTGACGGTTTGAGCATTACCTCCATAGAGTTTGTCGTAATACAACATTTCTACGTTATCATCTGAATATTCATTACCATAGAAAAATGTGAATGTATTGGAGTAATCACCCCAGTCAAAATTATACATCGCTTGCACGCCATTAAACTGAGTAACTTGCCACCAATATAAGTTTGAAGGTGGACGCATCCACGGATAGGCATATCCAACTTCAGAATATTCTGAAAAGTAGTACATTGGAATATTACGTCGACCAGCCATTAAAGTGAGGTTATTGGTTGCTTGATAAGTTAAATAATACCAATCAAATTCAGGCTCAAAATCATCAACTCCTTTAGCAACAAGTTGTGCTGTTACTTTAAAGTCATTATTTAAATCCATTACTGCCTGAAGTGCAAAAATTGATTCGGCATTAAAGGTAATGTCATTGGTATACTGACCAACATCATAAAAATCAGCAGTGAGAGTTTCATCTCGTGTTTGACCTGGGTTTAACGGGTCATCGACTGTACCAAGTGTTTTCCCGGCAATTATTGAGCCATAGCCACTAAATTTAATATCCGCAGTTGCAGGTAATGAAAAAGTGAGTATTAGAGTTATTACAATTAAAATATAAGTTTTCATGTTGGCACCCCAGATTAAAATGTTGCAATAACTTTCACGGCATCAGTTACCGCGGAAGCGTCCATATAGCCAATAGCGTCTGGATTTGCAGAAATGGCGGAAATAATTTCACTTGTCGAAATCATTTCCTGCGGCGGGGTCCCCTTCCCTGTAAATATCATTTTTGACCAATATGCATTAACTTGGTTACTCGACTTACCAATAACCTTTTTATTAAATTCTTCAGTAGCAGGATCTTTAGGGCTGACACTGAGTAATATTGCCGTCCGGCCATTAGAGAACGATTTGGATTTCCCCAAAAATATTCTTTTAATCGTAGATTTATCAAAACTTGAACTGTTGCTAGGGTGAACAACTATAGAAACTTCTGCAGCAGCTTGATTTATGGTTAAGAGGCTAACAACGCAAAAAACTAACCCGATTGCCCATTTTTTGTTTTTAAAGAGACATAACATATGTAATTCCTTAGTAACTTATTAGTAGCAATATAAGATTAAGATTTACATTTTCTATTAATATTAAAAAATCTTAATAATTAAAGAGTAGCCCTCCCAAAAAAAAGTGCAAATTTTATCTAATAGTATTGTTGAATAACAAAATATATAGCTTTAGGTTAGACTTGGAATATATAGTGAAAAGCAACATCCTTCTCCTCTTTCACTTGATACTTTAATTTCCCCTGACATTTTTCCTAAAATTAAATTATGTACAATTGTTAAACCTAGCCCCACTTGCTCGGCTACACATTTAGAGGTAAAAAAGGGCTCAAACACACGGTCAATATCTTCTTTTTTAATGCCCTTGCCGTCATCAATAATATCAACAAAAACTCCTGTTTTTGCTTCGCCTTTATAAATATTTATAGTTATACTTCCACCGCTTTCTACCCCATGTAACATGGAATTATTTACCAACTGCACAATGACCTGTGTAAAAGATATTGGGTAGTTATAAATTTTAATCCCTTGCTCTGAATTAATTTTAGATTTAATTCTTCGAGCATCCAGCCTAGGTTTAAATCCTTGTATTACCGCTTCTGTATATTCAACGACATTAAATAGGTTCAGCTCATCTGCTGATTCATCATTTGACAACAATTTAAAGTTATCAACCAAGTGGGTTGTTTTATCTAAATTATTACTAACCAGCAAAGAAGACTCATACCCCTTTTGCAGAAACTCTTTTAGTTCTGATTTTTTCAGACCTGAATCAAACTTCTTTATAAACTCTTCGTTAGACTCAGTGATATAAGAAGCAGCAGTAATTGCTATGCTTAAGGGGGTATTAAGTTGATGAGCGAGTCCTGCAACAACATTACCAAGCGATGCTATCTTCTCTCTATGAATCAGCTCTTGGTACGTTTCTTCAAGTTCAGTAAGCGTGGTTGAGAGTAATTGATTTTTACCCATCAAAGTATCATCTTTCTGCTTTAAAGCCGTTAAGCTTTTGTGTACTAAACGCTCAACAAATATTCCAAGAAATATAAGGGAAGCAATTAATGCCAGTCCAAACGGCATCAATCTCGATGACATCAGGCCAAATTCTTTTGAATCAGTTAAATATATGAAATTAAAAGCCGATGAAAGTGGCACTGAAAGCATAAAATATTTATCTGATTGATATACCCAACCTTTCAATGAATTTTGTAGTGCTAGAATTGCACTAGGTAACTCTCTTCCAACCTGTAATTTAAATGTTCGTTCATCAGACAAGTCTTCACCGCTAGCTTTCGTAGACGCAACCAATAGGTACGGAGGTGAATTTTCAGTTAATAATACGAGAGCGCTAGCACTATCTGGATAATAAATATCTTGATCAAAAGCGTCATGGGCGAATAACAATTGAATAATTCCTACCAACCCTTGAACAGGATCTAATATACTAACGGTCAAAGATAGCTTTAATTCTTCACCTCTTTTAATAAGCTTCCAGTAAATATTCTTCTTTTGATGTACTTTCCAGAACAATTGCCAATATTCGTTATCCAGCTCACTTTCGAAGTTCTGTTTAGACATTTTGTTATTGTGTGGGTATAACAGTTTTGCTTGTGGCGAATTATTGTGGATAGCTATTTCTTCAATTTTCTCTTCTTGTAAAAAATGAGGCAAATAAGCCCCAGTTTTAAGAAGTAACTCTAACCTGCTTTTTTGCTCGTTATTGATAGGTCGTTTGGTATACAAGTGACTACGATAGTTATCATCTATAAATTTCAGAGAAAATAGATCTCCTTGTTGTTCAAAATAGTCGAGAATATCTTTATCACTTTTGTCGTCATAATCAACATTATGAGTGATAGATTTAGATAGAATTGTTGCCATTGTTTCAAGTTGAGAAATAGTCGCCTCTAAATGTTGCACACTCGCAGAAAAGTCTCCGGCGGTATCTAGTTTTGTACGCTCAATATCAATGGTTATTGCAACATATACAAGAAGCATGCATATCAGCATAAATATGATGTAAGCGACTCTAAATATTACCAAAGGCCTATAAGCCAATTCGACACCAAAAAGCTTTTTATTTAACAAAAATATAACCTACATTCACTATAAACATTTTGACTCTTATTTCAGGGCTAAGATAAATTAAACTTTAAAAAGCTTAGTGATTTGTTCTTGCTCTGAAGCAAGAGAGGCTAACCGGTGGCTAACTGAATTCATTTGGTCAGAAGCTCCAGATGCTTCTTCGGCTCTTTTCTTAATGTCTTCCACATGATCTACCATTAAAGTAGAAATTTTGTGTTGCTCTTCTGTAGCCACAGCTATCTGACTATTCATATCAGATATAACATTAACGGTTTCAGTAATAACAGAAAGACACTTACCAGCTTCATTTGCTCGAGAAACACTGTTTTCAACTTGAGCCTTACTGCTCTCCATTGTTGAAACTGCAGATTGAGCAGCTTCTTGTAATTTAATCAGTATTTCATTAATTTCTTTTGTTGAATCTTGAGTCCTAGAAGCTAAGCTACGTACTTCATCAGCAACTACAGCAAAACCTCGCCCCTGCTCCCCTGCTCTTGCCGCTTCAATCGCCGCATTAAGGGCTAATAAATTCGTTTGTTCGGCAATACTTTTTATCACTTCTAGAACTTGGTTAACCTGGTTTGTATCTTCCTGTAGTTTTAATATTGCCATTGCTGATTCAGCAATATTTTCAGATAAATCCTGAATGCCTAATATGGTTTCATTAACGACTTGATGCCCGGTATCGGCTTCTTTATTCGCATTTTTTGCTGCATTTGCAGCATCAGAAGCATTGTTAGTAATAGAAGCTACACTCTGACTCATTTCGTTGACAGATAATAAAGACTGCTCAACAGTTTGCATTTGCTGCTCAGCAGTGGACTTTGATGACTCTGATAGTTCATCTACTGTAGAGGCGGTTTCTGCTAAAGGTTTTGCTGTTTCAACTATTTGCTTGATCACTTTTTGCAGTTTATCCATAAAAGAGTTAAACCAAAAAACAAGCTCACCTATTTCATCTTGACTATTTGTTTGTATTCGAACGGTTAAATCCCCATTTTCTTGAGCAATCCCCTTAAAAGAGTCAACTACTTTTGCCAAGTTGTAACGAATGGCATTACTAATAGAGATTGATACCGTGAAAAGCAATACTATGATGACTATGGCCATAACCATACCAATAATAATTGTAGCTTCAGCTTTTTCATTAACTTGAGTAAAAGCGTTGGTGAAAGATGACATTTGGGATTTTTGAAACTGATTTAACTTATTCTGAAGACTAATTAACTTTTCCGACATTTTTTTGCTACGCGTAGAGATTGTAGAAAAATCAGCTGTGCCCTCTACCATTTCAGAAGACATTTTATGAGCCAACTGATAATAACTGTCAAACAGTTTCTCTAAAGCTCGTATATCATTTGCTGTTACTTTATCAAATCCAGCTGCGGCTTTGAAACTGCTCTTAACTTGGGCAGCCATATCATTAGCTTCATCTAAAAGCTCAGATTCACCTTCAGCTACAGCATCACTTAACGTTTTCTTTATTTTATCGAGTAATACTAAGCTTCTTTCTGAAGTTTGTAATAATGGAAAACGGACATTTTGTGCATTATCCAATAAATCAACAGCTTGACTTGACGTATACATACTTATGGACAAATAAACGATAAAACCAATAGAGCCAACGGCGGGAATAAGTAAGATTTTAAATTTAACTGACATTTTTTTAAAGAAGTCCATTGACGCTCCAATATACTTTTGATTTAGCAACTAAATATAAATATAGACGCTTTATATATAATTGCTTACATTGACAAAAGTTTAAAATCAGAAAAACATCTGGAGATATCATCAGTGGAATTTAAATAGTTGGACATACTGAAATTGGCCAACTAATAATGCTTTGTACTCAAGCGCCAATTATCCTCTATCGACAAACTTTTATTCGCGCTAGTTGAGTATTTCGTTAAGATTTTTGAGCAATAACTTTTTTGAAGATGACGAATATTAATAATAAGTAAAAAATAGTCGCGATATGTTTAGCAACAACCTTAAATGGTGCTTGAGCTTCATATGCAAGTAATCCGTCAGTAATTGGCATTACAACCGCAAATAATGCTCCCCACATTAAAACCACATAATTTCGTGTATATAAAAGATAGCCAAAAATTAGGGTAATAAAAATGGTACGTGAACCATATATTTTCACCCAATCTGCATCCATACTGGAAAAGAGCTCTGTGCCTCTGACAGTAGAAAAGCTAGCAGGGTCAATGAAAGAAAAAGTACCATAAAAAGCCTGTAACAAAACTATAAGTAGAACTAAAACAAACCCTACTTTTTCTAATTTAGTGTTTTTATTTGTCATAATATCCATTTTCATCAGTAATATAGAAAGCCTAACGCCCAATAAAGAGGCAAGTTATAATTGACTAACATGTGTAGCTAAGCAACATACAGCCAACAGGTATAGTTCTTGTTTAAGTGCCTTATCAGCTTTTAATTTTGACGTTTATCCGCCAATTCTTTAGCGCGACGTAAATACCTAATTAAACGAGCTTCTTCTCTATTAATAGGATCGCTGCCAATGTATGTTGATTCTCTTTTTAGATCTTGTTGAGTTTCAATACTCTCTTTATAAAGTGCTAATTCCGTCTCTGAAAGTTGCTCCCAAACACCATTTCTATCTGTAGCTAACCCGCACTTTCTAGGTAATGACTCAAGAATCAAAATAGAGCCAAGTGAATAAAATCTGTTTTCGTATACACAACCTAAAATTTTCCCTCTATCAATAACTAACTCCCATGGAAAAGTTTGATCGCTTACATGAATACCATCGTCTTTGTTTACAAAAGACTGAGAATATAAATTAAAGCTAATTAGAAAAAGAAATAAACACCAAAATTTCAAAATAATTCCCTCTTAGAACATATCCCCTATTTAAGGGCTTGATAATAGTTTGCTAAAATGGACTAACGTGGCTAAATATCATCCCCCGTTAACCGCCCTATTTTAAACGCTTGTTAAATAAAATTTACTCTTAAAACGTCGCTTCGATCTTACCAACAAACTTCTCAATTTGTCCTGCCGTAAGCTTTTCACTTTTATATAAAGATAGCATTTTGAACTTACAATTGGTTGTACATGCTCCCAGTAAAGCAATTTTTAAGACTTTCTTTACTGGTTTTCTTAAAATAAAAGTATCTACCCACCAAGGCGAGCCAAGTGTTGTTACAACATTCATTTCCTTTAAGTTATTTAAGCACTGCTTAATAGGCCCATAATCAGATGCATGCTCGTAAGCATGCCCTGGTGCCCACACACGGTCAAACCAACCTTTTAAAATTGCCGGAAAGCCAAACCACCAAGTTGGAAAGATTAAAACCAAAGATTCAACGTTTTTCAGTTGTTCTATATCCTTACTTAACTGAGACTCATCAAAATTATTTAAGTAGTAGCTTTTTCTTTCTGATTTGTTTAAAACCGGATTAAAATTTTCTTCATAAAGGTTTTTTACCGTTACACAATAACCTTTTTTATTTAAATGGTTTATTGTTTTATCCGCCAAGTGCATGCAAAGGCTACTTTCTAATGGATGAGCTAATACGACTAAACAGTTCACGAACCTTCCTTGTATATATAACGCCCCATTAAGGGGAAGTGAATGGCTGGTTATGTAGTTTTTAACAAATGAACCATTCTAGTAATTTTTGTTTTGTTTATATCCCCGACTTGATATGGGTTCGCAAGAGCATAAATGTAGCCTTCTATGGCTTCGTACTCAATATCGTCACGGCATTCGATAAAACTTGCCCACTCTTCCAACCCATCATCTGTTATTTTATCTGATAAGTACATCCGTAATACGCTTTCTAAAATAGACTTAGATACAATAAAATATTTGATTTGAGAGTCGTACTCAAATTGAACTAATTCTGAGTATGCTGCTTCTTTATTAATGCCGAAAGTGACTATTTGCTTTAATGCTTCTGCTCGATTCATGATTTACTACATAGCGCTCTATTAAACGGTTTAAAATTGACTTGTTATAACAAGCTAACCTTTTAACTGTGATGTTATAGAGTCTTTAACTTCTTTTTCATAGTTACCTACCAAGTCAAGGCAGATATCTACAGTGCAGTAGGAAACAAATTTAAACTTTTCTCCTACTTTACTTTCAATTGATAGTTCATAAAGTGTATATAAATTAAATTTGCTTTTATTAACATCAACTTTAGATGAGCCATCATTAAAATCGGCTACGATGTCTATATCATTTAAGCGAAAGTCCAGGTAATAACTGCCATTTGTTTGATTTTTGCAAGAATAGCCAACCGAAAACTTTTCTGGTTCTGATTTTAACCGTTGTAATTTCACTTGTGCTTCACAATCTATCGATAAAGTTAATTTATTTGGCAGTATGTTAACAACGACGCCTTTTTCAGCCATTGCAGTAGAATGAAAAGTAATAAATAGTAATATTATGCTGAGAGTTTTCATCGAATCATCCTTGTATTTATAACGCCCTGTTAATTTGATATATGTGATACTGATATTTCAGCTTCTGATCAATCTGAAAAGACAGCTACTTTCTATATAAAGCTAACGCCCATTTAAGAGGCGAAAAATTGTTAATTACAATAAGCGACAAAGGGTAAAAAGCCAACTGCTTTTTGATCACGTTTAACTTTTATACTCTAATATTTAAATTCATGCTGATTTACACTTCTCTTGAATCAATAGATTAATTATTGTGGCTAATTTTTGCAAAGCCACGTTGTGGACAAAAAGTATAATTGTTATCCATATTTTTACCTTCACCCTTGCCAATTATCCATCGAAAAGTAAGGCAATTATCAACTCCATTTAATTCAATAATTTCAATACTTGTTGGCATTTTCGAATTATAAGTACGCACTTCACCTTGTTTCCAGTAACCAAGTGGGAATTTGCTCCCTAAGCCACTATATTTTCTGGTACCCCACTGTTTTCGTTTATCATAAATTCTTACCAGACCATCTTTCGAGTTATTAATTGTAAAAAAAGATTCAACCATGCCCATCCGCCTGGTGCTAAATGTTCTCCGATAATATGATACTTCATTGCCTGCCCATTCAATTTTAGTGTTATTCGATTCCGTTTTAAAAGGCCCCGTAATGTCATAAGTGTCGCAAGGTCTTCCACTGAAAGACGCACAAGCAGAAGTAGAGACGTCTTTTAGTTTTAATTGATGTTTACCATCCCACTTTGCTCCCGTAAAAAGCTCAACTGGAATAAACCTCTCCTTCGTAGAGCTATTATAAGCTTTTCCCCAAGGATCTATATTTTCTGTAGTCGAACTAGCACATCCTGAAGTTGATACAGATAAAAAAATTATAATAAATATATTCAAATGTTGTTTCATGACTGTTATTTCCTTTCATCATAAGTCCAATTATGAGAAGAATAACTGGTTGTTATCTGTATCAATGCGAAACCAGTCAATTTTAATTGGCCTCGTTCAAGCTGATTTTTATATGTTATTTACCGCAACAACCCTAAAACTTCTTCGCCACTAAAACTAATACTTAGCTGATTACAGCTTTTAGATGCTATCTGAACATCAACAAATGAATCTTCAGCAGCACTGTACATTTTGGCATTCCAGGACGATTGCGTTGCGCCTAACTTAAGACTTTTTAAAACGACTAACCCAATTGATTTTGGATTAAGCTCGTGAGCGTAAACTGATATTTCACCTTTACTTAAATCTATAAAAAGTTTCGCAGGTTTAGCTGAGTGATTCCAAATACCAGATATGTCACACTCATCACTTTTAGCAGAAGTTGAAAAAAGTGAGCTTATAAGAAGAGAACTTAATACGAGCTGCTTGAGCATAATTATCCTTTACGTCCCCCACTGGAAGAGGTTTTTAATTGTTAGTTAAAATGAGATACAAAACGGAACCTATTATATTTAAGTTGTGCCGCTTATTACAAGAATTTACAACGAGTAGAAACTAAGTTAATAGCCTTTAACAACTCTGATATTTGATTGTAGTCATCTGGCTCAGCGACTCCAATGGGAATATAATCAGTGCTATAACTAGAAACTGTTTCCAGAGAATTTGAAGTCGATAAAACAACCTTTCTTACTGAAGTATTCTCAATTAAGTTTACATCGATTACATCTCCCCAGCTTTGAAAGCTATGTCCATCTTTAGATGTTACATGTGCTGTAGTAAAAGTTGTACTTTTATTGTTATATTTAAAATCAACTACAACAAAAGTTTTTACGCTATAAAAGCCCTTTCTCTTGCTAACATCTCTAGCCCACTCTGAGCTGAACTCAACTTTACACGGTTCGAGAATATTGAGAGTAATTTTAGAATTTTGTTGAAAAATACTATGCGATAAAACTTGTCCTAACTTTTCAATATATTTAGATACTTTACGCTCTTCTGCATTTAATGAAAAGCTTTGTAAAAGTGTAAAAAACAAACAAAACAGGAAAATTTTCTGCATTCTTCTATTATCCGTATAACGCCCCGTTAGTGGGAAAATATATAGTTTGTTAACATATAGAGAGTAAAGGCAACAACGTATGTTTCTCCACCTGAACTACTTGTTTACCCTTATGATTTTTGACACTTAATTATGTCTTTATTCATATTTAAATTAACAATACCATTTTTATTTATTTGGTATTCCTCCCAACCCGTTGGACAAATTTTGGCTTGAAACTCTACAATTGCTCCCTTCGGTAAAACTATTTGAGATTTATTATTTTTAGCAAGTTGCTTTTCAAGTTTTGATATTTTTCTTTGTAAACACTTAATAGACTCTTTTGAATTAATAGATATTGAACAATTATTTGCGTAAGCGCTGAAAGACTTAAATGTTAAAATTACTGATACAACGATTAGTGAAATTATTATTTTTTTGTTTGTCATCTGACTGTCCTTTTTATGATTATATAAAGTTTAAATGACCCCTACGCCAAATAAACTTCATTCCCTATTAAGAGGCTTTGAATCGTTTGCTAAACTTTTAAGAGAAATGTAGCCTCGCCAACTGTTATATTCCCAACTTGAACGACCTGTGATCTCAATATTACCCTGAGACAAATCTACAGTAACACCTTAGGATTAATTTTCAAGGAAGTATGTATTGGCCATGTTTTTGTTCTATATTTAAGAATAAACATTTAGATTTTAGTTATTTTATAAGCTTAAGGAATAAGCAATGTATTATTAATTATAATAAACGTAGGTAAAATTAGTTTTATGACTGTCATGGCGCATCCAAATAAACAAAACATTAAACGATATAGAGTCCAAGATAAAGTTCTGGGTATTCAAGAATACTTTTCTATTGCCAAGTATGGAGACAAAGCCAAAATTTTAGCCGACAAAAGACAAAAAGAAATTTCTCAAAAAAGGCTATATCGCAAAATACGTATGGAATTAGATATAAATAAAATATTTCACCCTGATGGTACTGTTATAGGGCTAAAACGAACATCAAAAAATAAAAGCGGTTCAGTAAAAAGTATTTTCCACATTCAAATTCACGTAAATGGTAAACAGAAAAAAACTGATATTACGATTGATAATAAAACTTTTGAACAAGCATATCTTAAAGCCCAAAATAAAATATTGGAATTAAGAGAGATTGAGCATTCTCTAGAAATAAAACAAATGTTTAAAAAAATAGCAGAATACTACAAGTCTATTTAATCCCTCAGTTAAAAGAGTAAATAAAGTTGGCGGACTTTCTCCGCAATAATGCCCTTCTACAGATGGGGTACCTTTAGCATACCCATTCCCACTCATAACTATACTAGAAAATAGTAATCCAATAGAGATATGAATACGAACCATAACTTTAATAAAACAGCTTTAAAATGCTCGACGTTCTTATGAACGTTAACTGACTTATTACTGAAAAGACAATCAATTGATGAGGTGCAAGTAACACCTCAACAAAGGCGGGTGAAGTATTTTATAAAATGTAGAACATAATGGTAGCTAGCAAACATTTGAGGTTACTGCATTAATTGGCTAGATTTATGTTGAACAGCTGCCACCCCAAATATAGGGCTATACCAAATATTGAATGTATAGCGAAATTTTGAATCCTAACCATGTGAGGATTAGCTGCTTTGATAGCACAAACCCCTAACCCTAAAGCAGGTTGTAATATAAGCCATGGAGATAAAATAGTTATTAAACCGAAGAGCCAAGCAATTAATAATGTCGAGCGCCCTTCAAAGCCCCACACAACCAAAGCAAAATATAGAGTCGCATATACTACACCAATAAAATAATGAAACGCCCAACCTAAGCTATTTTCGTATTTTACTTCTGATGAATTCCCAATAGGGTTATGGATAAACTTTCCATTTGGAATATGACCGAGCCATCTTCCAACCATCGCCCAATTAGTTCTAGGAAGCTTAAGCACGCGATTAGAGAAAGTAGCCCACAGATCCATTATTACTGTCGCGAAAATACCAATGACGAGTATTTTAAATACAACTTCCATTATAACCAAGTACTCCGATTAGATATATACAGCCTAAATAGGAGGCAATATTGCTTGGACTAAACCGCTATTGATGCGAAATCCGCCCACTGTTATAGTTCTGTTTGAAGAACTTGTGATATGTATAATTACTCTAACATAATATTTGCTAATAATACTGATAAGAAAAATCCTACTGATAAAGTAAATAAGGCAACTCAATTCAACCAAGATAAAGAAAGAACATCGTTTGAGGGATGGAAAAAGTAACTGACGAAAATTTCAAAAATTACATTTGCCAGTATGTTTTACCTAGGGGATGTTAATGAGGTCTGTAATATCAGATATAGATAAACAGTTATCACTGAAATAAGTTAAAAATATACCATTAAAAACAAGAAAGCCTGTAACTCATTGAGTTACAGGCTTTTAATTTGGTGCAGATGGAGAGACTCGAACTCTCACGACCTAAGTCACCACCCCCTCAAGGTGGCGCGTCTACCAATTCCGCCACATCTGCATTTGTTAAACTTTAGTTTGGTACGTCGCTATCTGATTCTTCAGTAGCACTTGGTACATCACTATTTTCCACTGCTTTTTTCGGCTCAGCACTTTCACTTGGAATTGCTGAATCTGTTGGAATAGTTTGCTCAACTGGTGTAGCTAAATTATTCCATTCGTCAGTAGACTTAATTTTGTTCGCTGTTAAGTTACCTAATACTAAGCTGATAACAAAAAATGCAATGGCTAACCATGTAGTTGCTTTTGTTAAGAAGTTACCTGAACCACTTGAACCGAAAATTGTAGCTGAAGAGCCAGCACCAAAAGAAGCTCCCATGTCCGCGCCTTTACCTTGCTGGATTAATACGAGACCAATCAAACAAATTGAAACGATTAAATATGTGATGATTAAAACTTGATACAACATTTTATGATCCTTTGGCTGACGAGCAAATTATTTTAAATTCGTCGACTTTTAAACTAGCACCACCGATAAGACCACCGTCAATATCAGATTGTGCAAATAATTCTTCACAGTTAGCTGCATTTACGCTACCACCGTATAATAATGGCACTTTATCCGCGACATGTTTATCAGCGTTAGCTAAAAACTGACGAATAAATAAGTGTGTTGCTTGTGCCATTTCTGGTGATGCTGTTTTTCCTGTACCTATTGCCCAAACGGGTTCGTAAGCAATAACAACATCAATAAATTTTTCTATACCAATTTCATCAATTACCGGCTGTAATTGAGAAGCTAATACTGTCTCTGTTTGCTCTGCAGTTCTTTCAGCTTCGCTTTCACCGATACATAAGATAGGTGTTAGACCTGCAGTGAGTACCGTTTTTACTTTGTGAGCTACTTGCGTACTTGTTTCTTTGTATAAACTTCTGCGTTCAGAGTGCCCAACAATAACATAGTTTGCATTAACTTCATTAAGCATATCCGTTGAAATTTCACCGGTGTATGCTCCGCTTTTATGTTCACTTACGTTTTGTGCACCTAAATAGATGCTCTGTTGCAAGCTTTGATTTTCAGCATTTAAAGCAAAAGCCGATAAAAAAGGAAAGCTAGGACAAACGACAACATTAACATTTTCAGCTAGTTCTACACTATTTAATCCTGAAACCATTTCTTTTATTAACGACAAACTTCCATTCATTTTCCAGTTTGCGGCTACAATTGCGTTTCTTTTCATTTATCTTTCCTAATTAAAGCGGCGAGATATTAACTAACCTACGGACAAGATACAAGTATTTAACTTAATATCTTGTTCATTTGCTTATAATTCCACCGAATAGTAATTTTTTTGCTTAACAAGCACTTCTTACAGCATCAGCAATTTCATTTGCTAAGTCGGTAACTTCCTGTAGTTCAGGACCTTCCACCATAACTCTAATCAAAGGCTCTGTACCTGATTTACGTAACAATACACGTCCACGTCCATTTAGTTTCTCATTAACTGCATGAACAGCAGCAACAACATTTTGTGCAACTATTGGGTCGTTATCACCTGTAAACCTTACATTGACTAATATTTGAGGTAATTTGGTCATTCCTTGACGAAGTTCATTGAGATTTTTATCTCCACTACAAACCGCAGTTAATACATTTAACGCTGCAATTATACCATCACCGGTTGATGTATGTTTTAAGTTAATCACATGGCCTGAATTTTCTGCGCCAAGTTGCCATCCTTTTTTATTAAGCATTTCCATGACATAACGGTCACCTACTTTACTACGAGCAAAAGGTACGCCCATATCAGCAAGAGCAATTTCAAGGCCCATATTACTCATCAAAGTACCAACTACACCACCGCGAATAGTACCGTTCTTTAGATCATTAGATGCAATCACATAAACACATTCATCACCGTCAAGAACATAACCGGTATGATCAACCATCATCAGACGATCACCATCACCGTCTAAAGCTATTCCTAAATCAGCTTTATGTTCTACAACAGCTTTACTGATAGCGTCCATTGAAGTTGCGCCACAACCATCATTAATATTCGTACCGTTTGGTGCAGTACCTATCTCGATAACTTCAGCACCTAATTCACGAAATACATTAGGCGCTATGTGATAAGTTGCACCATGTGCACAATCAACGACTATTTTTAAATTATTTAATGAAAATTGACTAGGGAAGTTACTTTTACAAAACTCTATATAGCGACCAGCAGCATCGTCGATACGCGTTGCTTTACCTAAGTTAGCAGAGTCTACGCAGCCCATTTGATTATCTAATTCAGCTTCAATAGCCAATTCAACATCATCAGGAAGTTTTTCACCATTTTGCGAGAAGAATTTTATACCATTATCATAAAATGGATTGTGAGAAGCACTGATTACGATTCCTGCTTCTGCACGAAACGTTTTTGTAAGATAAGCAATACCTGGTGTAGGCATTGGCCCTAATAAGCCAATATCAATACCCGCTGCAGAAAATCCAGCCTCGAGGGCTGACTCAAGCATGTAACCCGAAATGCGAGTATCTTTACCAATTAGTACCTTTTTAGTGCCTTGTGCTGCAAGTACTCGACCTGCAGCATACCCCAACTTCATGACAAACTCGGCCGTGATAGGGTATTGCCCGACTAAACCACGAACACCGTCTGTTCCAAAATATCTTCTTTCTGACATTTAAATTGTCCTTTGCTTTTACTTTATTAGTGCGTTTATTTATTAATTATTATTTGTTAATTTTTAATTTTTAATTTTTATTTGTAGCATGTAATACTTTTAATACATCAACAGTTTCTTTAACATCATGAACTCTGATAATTTGAGCACCTTGCTGCGCTGCAATAAGAGCAGTAGCTAAACTCCCTGCCAGACGTTCATTTACATCACGATTAAGTAAATTACCTATCATAGACTTTCTTGAAAGACCTGCAAGTATGGGTAAATTCAACGACTGGAATTTATGCATTTCAGCTAACAAGTTATAATTTTGCTCTAATGATTTCCCAAACCCAAAACCGGGATCTAACATTAACCTTGATGAAGAAATACCAGCTTGTTCACAAACAGCAATACGCTGTTGGAAAAAAGAGCTTATATCACCAATAAGATCATGATATTGGGGTTGGTGTTGCATAGTTCTCGGAAGTCCTTGCATATGCATTAAACATACGGCGACATCATTACTTTGTGCAATGGTATGCAAACACCCTTCATTTTGTAACGCTCTAACATCGTTAATGATTCCTGCACCATAAGTTATAGCTTCAGACATAACAGCAGCTTTACTGGTATCGATAGACACTATGACATCAAAACGTTTAGTGATTGCTTTTAATACAGGGATAACACGTGCTAATTCATCTTGTTCAGAAACATCTTTAGCACCTGGTCGGGTTGATTCACCGCCAATGTCAATGATAGTAGCGCCATCGACAATCATTTGCTCTGTTTGTTTTAGAGCAACATCTATAGCAGAAAATTTTCCACCATCAGAAAAAGAGTCAGGAGTAACATTTAATATACCCATCACCTGCGGTGATTCTATATTGAGGGAATGTTGTGCGCAAAGTAGATTTTTTAACAAGACTTAACTCTTTATCTTAGTATTCTCTAACCATGAATGTATTTATTATTTTATGAAAACTAACTTAAAGTAAATTAGCTTTTATAAAATAAAGCCTCGATAGTCGAGGCTTTTATTATATTAGTGAATTGTTACTCAGCTGATACGTCTGTAGGTTTATCTAAGTCAGGCGCAGTTTGATTTCTTTTTTCAGTACTCTCTTCATTATTGTCCGAAGAAGCACTATTTCCAGCTTTTGGCGGCTTGTTTGAATCTGAGTGATTATCCCATTCAGCCATTGGTGGACGAACTTCTCTACGCTCCATTAAGTCATCAATTTGCCTTGCATCAATAGTTTCATAGTGCATTAATGCTTCTTTCATCGACTCTAAAATATCACGATTATCATTTAGTATTTTTTCTGCACGTTGATAGTTGCGATCAACAAACGTTTTAATTTCAATATCAATAGCTTGTGCTGTATCATCAGACATATTTAATGATTTAGATGATGAACGACCTAAAAATACTTCACCTTCTTCTTCAGCAAATAACATGGGTCCCAATTTTTGTGAGAAACCCCATTGGGTAACCATTTTACGTGCAAGCTGTGTAGCGCGTTCAATATCGTTGGATGCACCCGTAGAAACTTTTTCAAAACCATAAATCATCTCTTCCGCAATACGACCACCATAAAGTGACGAAATATTACTTTCTAAGTGCTGTTTACTATGGCTAAATCTGTCTTGTTCCGGTAAATACATAGTTACACCCAAAGCGCGACCACGAGGAATAATACTTACCTTATAAACAGGATCATGATCCGGAACTAAACGGCCTACAATTGCATGACCTGCTTCATGATAAGCAGTCATTGCTTTTTCTTCTTCGCCCATAACCATTGAACGACGCTCAGCACCCATTAAGATTTTATCTTTAGCTTTTTCAAACTCATCCATTGATACCGTACGGCGTGTAGCGCGTGCAGCGAATAGCGCAGCTTCGTTTACTAAGTTAGCTAAGTCTGCGCCAGACATACCCGGCGTACCTCTAGCAATAACCGAAGCTTTAACATCTTCCCCAAGTGGTACTTTACGCATATGAACTTTTAATATTTGTTCACGACCACGAATATCAGGTAGACCAACAGTAACTTGACGGTCAAAGCGGCCAGGTCGTAATAATGCAGGGTCTAATACATCTGGACGGTTAGTAGCGGCAATAACAATAACGCCTTCATTACCTTCAAAGCCATCCATTTCTACAAGCATTTGGTTAAGGGTTTGTTCACGTTCATCGTGTCCACCGCCCATACCTGCGCCACGCTGGCGACCAACAGCATCAATTTCATCAATAAAGATAATACATGGAGCTGATTTCTTTGCTTGTTCAAACATATCTCGTACACGTGATGCACCAACACCAACAAACATTTCTACGAAATCAGAACCTGAAATAGTAAAGAATGGTACTTTTGCTTCACCAGCAATTGCCTTAGCTAATAAGGTTTTACCTGTTCCAGGTTGGCCTACTAGTAATACGCCTGAAGGAATACGCCCGCCGAGTTTTTGAAATTTTGTCGGCTCTTTTAAATAATCAACAAGCTCAGAAACTTCTTCTTTAGCTTCGTCACAACCGGCAACATCGACAAAAGTAGTCTTTATTTGATCTTCACTTAATAGCTTCGCTTTAGATTTACCAAAAGACATAGCGCCTTTACCGCCACCACCTTGCATTTGGCGCATAAAGAAAATCCAGACACCAATTAATAGAATCATTGGGAACCAAGAAATGAAGATAGTCGTTAAGAAGCTGGTTTCTTCAGGTAATTCACCTGAAGCATTAACACCTTGCTTTACCAAGTCATTAATTAAATCGCCATCATGAAGACCAGGGATAACGGTAACAAACGCTTCTCCACTTCTTTTGGTGCCATTAATAACGCCATCTCTTCCAACAACAACATCACGTATTTGCCCTTGACGGACATCTTGAATGAAACGAGTGTAATCAACTTGCTGATCTCTGCTCGCGCTCGGAGTGAACCCTTGGAATACCGACATTAAAACAACCGCTATTACCAACCATAAAATAAGATTTTTCGCCATATCGCTCAACTTAATGACCTCTTGTAACTATAAATGAACCGTACTTAACTATTACTATAACTAGTGTATAAATACTGACTAGTTCTGAAATCAGTTTAAATCCTTAAACTGATGGGTAGTAATTTACTATAATTTATCGTCCGGAGCTATTTAAATCCGGTCGCAACCAGATAAACTTCGCGTGAACGTGCACGCGAGGAGTCTGGTTTACGAGTTTTTACTGTTTTAAACGCCGCTCGTACGTCTTTCATAAACTGTTCAAATCCTGCTCCTTGAAAAACCTTTACAACAAAAGAGCCATTTTTCTTCAACACCTGAGAGCACATATCGAATGCTAGTTCCACAAGGTACATGCTTCTTGCTGCATCAGCTCCATCATTTCCCGTAAAGTTTGCTGCCATATCAGACATTACAACGTCAATATCTTTGCCTCCAATACGGGTTAATAGTGCGTCAAGAACAGGCTCTTCTCTAAAATCACCTTGCAAAAAATCAACACCTGCAATTGGGTCCATTGAAAGAATATCACAGGCAATAATTTGCCCATTTTCTCCAACAGCTTTAACCGCATATTCTGACCATCCGCCTGGTGCAGCTCCTAAATCGACCACTTTCATACCTTTTTTGATCAATTTATCTTTATTGTTGATTTCTTCTATTTTAAAAAAAGCACGAGAACGAACACCAAGTTTCTGGGCTTTTTTTACATACTCATCGTCAAAATGCTCTTGCATCCAACGAGTGCTACTATTACTTAATTTTTTTTTACTCATTAATTTAACTTTATTAATTTGCTAAGAATGCAAAACGATTGCACGTTTTATTAGTATTACAGAGTAGATGGAGGTAAAATACTATTAATTCAAGCTAACTTGTAACGAAAATTGTTAATGAGCCTAAATAAAAAACAAATACAGTATTTAAAAGGTCTTGCTCACCCATTAAAACCAGTGGTTTTAATGGGTAACAACGGCTTAACAGAGGCAGTAGTTGCCGAAATTGATTATTCTTTAAATCATCATGAATTAATCAAAATTAAAATTCCAACAGATGACCGTGAGACTAAAGCTTTAATTGTTGAAGCTATTTGTCGCGAAACATCTTCAGTAAAAATTCAAGTGATTGGTAAAACGTTAATTATTTATCGTCAATCACCAGAAAAGAAAATTAGAGTTCCAAAACTTTAATTTTTATTTTGTACTAAAAAAGAGCTTCGGCTCTTTTTTTATGCCTAAAATATAGTCATAGAGCTATTAGGATAGTACAAATAATTTTTTATATGGGGTACATAGTGGGGAACAATAAATCGGGGAACAAATAATTTAATAATTATACAAAATGGTATTAAAAAAATGTTATCTACAAATTGGTAATACAATTTCGTAGGGCTTTTAGAACCAATTCAATGATGAAAAGACTAAGTAATTTCGAATTACCTAGTCTTTCAATGAGTTATATACTTAACATTTTTTTGTTGATGTTGAGTATTTGCTTGCCAATACCATTAACTTTTAGCAAATCATCAACTGAAGTGAACATTCCATTAATGTCTCGATATTCCACTATCGCCTGTGCTTTTTTCTTACCAATGCCCTTTAATAGTGATAAGGCATTTACATCAGCAGTGTTAATATCAACTCGATAATTAGCTTTATTGACTATAGATTGACTATTAATTTCGTTACTTTTTTCTTTTACACTATCAGCAAAGCTCAATGAAGATAAAGTAAACATTGAACAATAAAATAGTATTTTAGTTACGTTTTTCATGATTGAATCCTTTTATATGATATCCATTAAATCTCAAAAATTCATTTTATTAATGAGATGTTAATAGTTTTAGGATCCAATCAGATATTTGTCAATTAATTTAAGACTTTTATAACTAAAAATTAACTTAGTGATTCATTGATTGATTGTAAAACTTGTTGCGGGTTTTCAGCTTTCGTTATAGGTCTTCCAATAACGAGATAATCAACACCAACTTTCATCGCTTGTTCAGGTGTCATTATACGCTTTTGGTCATCACTAGCAGCACCTGCAGGGCGGATTCCAGGAGTGACTAATTTAAAATCTGCCCCTAAGGTAGCTTTTAAGGTTTCGGCCTCCCATGCTGAGCAAACCACACCATCTAAGCCAGCATTTTTTGCTAAAGTTGCTAACGAAGTGACCTGCTCTGCTGGTGACTTCTTAATACCTAAACCGAGTAGGTCTTCTTCACCCATGCTTGTTAAAACGGTAACGGCAATCAACAAAGGTGCTTTATCACCATAGACTTCTAGTGCTTGTTTTGCTTTTATCATCATTTCACGACCACCACTTGCATGTACGTTTACCATCCACACGCCAAGTTCAGCTGCGGCAGTTACCGCTTTGGCAACCGTGTTTGGAATATCATGAAATTTCAAATCTAAGAAAACATCAAATCCTCGAACAGTAAGCTCTTTTACAAACTCAGGTCCAAAATAAGTAAACATTTCTTTGCCGATTTTTAGGCGACAATCACTTGGCTGAATTTTATCAACAAAAGCTAAAGCATCAGCTTTTTTATCAAAATCGAGCGCTACAACTACTTTTGCATCATTCATTTTTTTTCCTTAATTCTTTAATTCTTTAATTCTTTAATTCTTTAATTCTTTAATTCTTTAATAAGTAATGTTGAATTCAATATTTGACGGTTCAAGAGCATAGAAAAAGCAAAATTATTACAGCATTCACTTAGTACTTTAGTTACCGCTTTAAGCCCAAGTACAAATAATATTATTCGCCTTCAAGGCCTCGAACTGGCTTGAGCTGTTCCCAATCATGGCACGATGGGCAAGCCCAATAATGTTTACTACTATTAAAACCACAAGTACGGCAGCTATATCGAGATTTCAAATTCAAATATGAGCCGATTAACTCTTTAATCATATCTAAGTTTTCAGTATTATCTTGCTCTGAAGCATTGGACATTTGCATTTTGATAAAATGCTTAAAGCCTTTAATTGTTGGACGTTTTTTAAGGGCTAATAAAATGAACTCTTTTGCTTTTCCCTTGCCATATCTCTCTTCTATATGACTAAGGTACTTAATTAATGCGCTAGATGCCGCGGTTTCATCATAAACTTTCTTTATGAACCGAAAGAATTCGTCATCAGCGTCTAATTGGTGATAGCAATGGTGCATTTTATCAATAACGTCAGGGAAAAACTCTTTATCCTGATGATAAATATCTTGATAACATCGGCATGCTTCATTGTATTGCTGATGATTTTCATAAATTTGTGCAAGCAGCCAATTCGCACGGCATGAGTTAGCATCGTAAGTTAACGCTGATTCAAGTAACTCAATCACTTCAATAAAGTTATCTTCTTCTAAAGCACTTGTCGCTAACTCACAATAAAAGTTGGCTAAATTATGTAAAAGTTTTTTATCTTTAGTTTTAACTATGGCTTTTTTATGACTGATGCCTTTAGACCAATCTTTCGTTGATTGGTATATACGCATTAAATAATCAAGAGACTTTAAACCAAAATGTTTTGATTTCAGCAGCTTTTCAAACATGACTTCAGCGCGATCATATAAGCCGGCACTGAAAAAATCTTTACCAAGTTCATACGCAGCTTGCTGTTTATCTTTTGATGGTAGATGTTTTTGCCTCACTAAGTGTTCATGCACTTTTAAAGCACGGTCAAGCTCTCCCCTACGACGAAATAGATTGGCCATCGCAAAATGTGCTTCAACGGTATCGTCTTCAACTTTAAGCGCTTCTAGAAGGTAATCAATCGCTTTATCTTGTTGGTTCGACAATAAATAATTTAAACCTGTCGAATATTTTATCGATAAAGCTTGTTTGGCGGAATGATCATTTTGTTTGACGCTATTGCGCCCCATGAACCAGCCATACCCCATAGCAACAGGGAGAAGTAAGAAAAGTAGTTCTAACATAAAGGCTTTACACTGACTCTCTAGAAGGTTGATTTTTAGGTTTTATAACTCGAATAAACTTCCACAATAATGAAAATAATAAACCTAAGATGAAACCTAACGTGGTAAATAGGCTTACTGCGGCAGCAACTGACAAATCAGCACGTGCAATGAGATAATTCAACGTTATCGTTTGTTCGTTTTGGCTTCCGAAAACAAAAGCAATGGCTAGCAATATAAAAAGCGCAATCGCGGTAATATAAACACGCACAATGAGTTACCTATGATAGAAATTAAATAAAAAAAAGGCATGCTATTGTAGCATGCCTTTTTATGAATAATTTATCAATTACGCTAATGAAAGATTTACTCTTTCACGTAATTCTTTTCCGGGTTTAAAATGAGGAACGTATTTGCCCGCCAACTCAACTGATTCGCCAGTTTTAGGGTTACGTCCAACACGAGGTGCGCGAAAATGTAATGAGAAACTACCAAAACCACGAATTTCAATACGCTCACCTTTTGACAAAGTTTGCGCCATCATTTCTAAGATTTCTTTAATAGATTGTTCAACATCTTTCGCCGATAAATGACTTAATTTATCCGCTAATCTTTCAATAAGTTCAGATTTGGTCATTCGACCTCCAGTGTTCATTAATGTGAAACGACAAGTCACTTCATACCAATGGATTTTAAACAAAGAGAAGTGTTTTACCTAAAACACTTCTCACCTTTCAAGTGACTAAATTAGTTTTTAGCGTTTTTAAACGCTGCAGCCATCGCACTTAAACCAGTTTCTTCAACTTGATTTAAGTTATCCATAGCTTCACGTTCTTCAGCTTGGTCTTTAGCTTTGATTGATAAGCTAATAGCACGGTTCTTACGATCCACGCCCATAAACTTAGTTTCAACACTATCACCAACTGATAATTCAGTTGTCGCATCTTCGATACGTTCGCTAGAAATATCAGATACACGTAAGTATCCTTCAACGCCTTCAGCTAATTCAATCTTAGCGCCTTTAGCATCTACTTCGATAACCTTACCTGTAACAATAGCACCTTTCTTAGTATCTGCAAGGTACTGATTAAACGGATCATCTTCAGTTTGCTTAACACCTAAAGAAATACGTTCGCGCTCAGGGTCAACTTGTAGTACTACAGCTGAGATTTCATCACCTTTCTTGTATTCACGAACAGCTTCTTCGCCGCCAGCCCATGAAATATCAGATAAGTGAACAAGACCATCAATACCGCCGTCAAGACCAATGAAGATACCGAAGTCAGTAATTGACTTGATCTTACCTGATACTTTGTCGCCTTTGTTGAAGTTCTTAGCAAACTCTTCCCAAGGGTTAGCGATACACTGTTTAAGGCCTAAAGAAATACGACGACGTTCTTCGTCAATTTCTAATACCATAACTTCAACAGTGTCACCTAAATTAACAACTTTAGATGGGTGGATGTTTTTGTTAGTCCAATCCATTTCAGAAACGTGAACTAAACCTTCAACGCCTTCTTGGATTTCAACGAAACAACCGTAGTCAGTTAAGTTAGTTACACGACCAGTAAGTTTAGCGCCTTCAGGGTAACGCTTAGCAATTGCTACCCATGGATCTTCACCTAACTGCTTCATACCTAGAGATACACGAGTACGCTCGCGATCGAATTTAAGTACTTTAACTTGGATTTCGTCACCAACATTTACGATTTCACTTGGGTGCTTAACGCGCTTCCAAGCCATATCTGTAATGTGTAGTAAACCATCGATGCCGCCTAAATCTACGAATGCGCCGTAGTCAGTAAGGTTCTTAACGATACCTTTAACTTCTAGGCCTTCGGCTAATGATTCTAACAATGCATCGCGTTCTACGCTGCTTTCAGATTCGATAACGGCACGACGAGAAACAACAACGTTATTACGCTTTTGATCAAGCTTAATAACTTTAAATTCTAATTCTTTGCCTTCAAGGTGAGTTGTATCGCGGATTGGGCGAACATCTACTAATGAACCCGGTAAGAAAGCACGAATGTCGCTAACTTCAACCGTGAAACCACCTTTAACTTTACCGTTGATAACACCGATAACTGTTTCTTTTTCTTCGTATGCTTTCTCGAGCACTTGCCATGCTTCGTGACGTTTAGCATCGTCGCGAGAAAGAATAGTTTCGCCGAAACCATCATCTGTAGCTTTAAGAGAAACGTCAATCTCATCGCCAATATTAACTTCAACTTCACCAGCGTTATTCTTAAACTGATTAATGTCAATAACACTTTCAGATTTAAGGCCAGCATCAACAATAACATTGTCTTTGTTAATAGCTACGATTGTACCCTTGATAATTGAACCAGGGCGTGTTTCGATTTCTTTTAAACTTTCTTCAAAAAGTTGTGCAAAATTTTCAGTCATAATAATTATATGAACTCAGTTTTTTAATCCAATTAACTTGCATGTTTCATGGGGTTATTAATAAAACCTAATGCATCCTTACGTTAGGTGATTGTTGAAGCTACATAGCTTCGTTTACGCTAACTTGCCATTGGCAAATGTTAAAATTTTAGCAACCACTTCATCAATAGAAAGGTCAGTAGAATCAACTGTTAACGCTCCTTCTGCAGGGATAAGTGGAGCGACCGTACGGGTCTGATCTCGCTCATCACGCTGACGTATGTCATCCAAAAGGCGCCCGATTTTAACATCAAAGCCTTTCTCTTTCAACTGATTAAATCGACGTTGTGCTCGTTCTTCGGCACTTGCAGTCAAAAAAACTTTAACAGGAGCATCAATAAAAACAACAGTTCCCATATCTCGGCCATCAGCAACTAAGCCTGGAGCCACTTTAAAAGCTCGTTGTCGGCGTAGTAGTGCTTCTCGAACACGAGGAAAAGCAGCAATTTGTGAAGCGATAGCACCCACTTCTTCGGTTCGAATAGTATGGCTCACATCTTCGCCTTCTAAGATTACTTTACCTTCACCATCACTTGTAATCTCAAATTGCACATCTAAATGAGCTGCGATAGGAATTAAAGACTCTTCTTCTTCTATCGACAACTGATGATGCTGTGTCGCTACGGCAAGCACACGATAAATAGCTCCGCTGTCAAGTAAGTGCCAGCCAAGTTGCTCAGCAACTAAGCGAGCAGCTGTACCCTTACCTGCACCACTAGGTCCATCTATGGTTATTACCGGTATTTGTTCTATCATATTTTTATCTAAACTAAAGAAAGTTCAACCAGATGCTAATCTAATTTAAACCTCTTTTAGTGTTAGTCCTACTTGGTTTGCTAAAATGACAAAGTTAGGGAACGAAGTCGCTACATTGTCACACTCTAAAATTTTAATTTCGCCAGATGCTCTTAATGAACTTATTGCAAACGACATGGCAATGCGATGATCATCATGGCTATGGATAGTACCAGAAGTTAATTGACCACCAATAATGTCAATTCCATCGTCATAAACAGTACAATCAATATCTAATTCTTGGAGTCCGTCAGCCATTGCTTGAATGCGATCGCTTTCTTTAACTCTTAATTCTTCTGCACCTCTTAAACGCGTTAAGCCATTTGCACAAGCCGCGGCAATAAATATAGCGGGGAACTCATCAATGGCAAGGGGAACATCTCTTTCTTCGATGTCTATACCACGTAACTGAGATGACTTAACTACGATATCTGCCACAGGCTCACCGCCAGCCATACGTTCGTTAATAACGGTTAAATCACCATTCATTTGTTTCAGAATATTAATAGAACCAATTCGCGTTGGATTCATACCAACATTACGAATCGTTAATTCACCTTCTTTCGCAATTAACCCTGCAACCATAAAGAAAGTAGCCGAAGAAATATCTCCCGGAACTTGTATATCGCAAGCCGTTAATTTGTGGCCACCTTCAATAGAAACTTTTTTACCAATAGGTGTATCTTCAACCGTTACGGGATAACCAAAGGCAGTTAGCATACGCTCAGTATGATCGCGAGTGATACCAGGCTCTGTTACGGAAGTAACGCCATTAGCGTACATACCAGCGAGTAACACACATGATTTAACTTGTGCACTTGCCATAGGCAAATCGTAATGTATAGCAGTTAATGTCTCGTTGTCTTTGACACCTTGACAAATAACTGGAGGCGTACCATTTTCTGCCGCCGAAATATTTGCGCCCATTAATTTTAACGGGTCAACTACGCGTTTCATTGGGCGCTTATTTAATGAACTGTCTCCAGCCATTTCAGATGTAAACTTTTGTCCGGCAAGCAACCCTGACATGAGTCGAATAGTGGTTCCTGAATTGCCAATATCTAATGCACTCTTTGGCGCAGTTAGTCCCTGTAAACCTTTACCGTGAATAACAACATTTTGTTGCGCATCCGGACCTTCTATTTGTATGCCCATTGCCTTAAACGCATTCATTGTTGCCAAGCAGTCTTGACCTGGCAAGAAGCCAGAAACATGCGTGGTACCTTCGGCTAAAGAGCCAAACATAATGGAACGATGCGAACATGACTTGTCACCCGGTACAGTGATGTCTCCAGATACTTTTCCGGCAAGGCCTGTAGTGATAGTTAATGTTTGTTTTGCTTGTGACATTTTTTTTCCAATGTATATTTTTGTTTTATCTGCAATTTTATGAATTACTTCTGATAAACAAATGATTTCACTTTAGCTATTTGTGCGTATAAATAGCCTATTCATAGTTTTACTCTATTGATGACTAAGCATGATGCTTAATATTCAATAAAAGAGTACACAACCTAATTTAATATTATTCACTATGTTTTGCTGAAAAGTCTTTCATAAAAGCAACGAGTGCTTCTATTCCAGCTAATGGCATAGCGTTATAAATACTCGCACGCATACCACCAACAATACGATGACCTTTTAGCGCCATTAAGCCACGTGCTTCGGCTTGTTCAATAAACTCAGCGTTTAGGCTTTCATCTGTTAACCAAAAAGGTACATTCATTAAGCTACGGAATTGGGGCTCGATATGATTTTGATAAAATTTACTGTTATCAATATAGCCATACAAAAGTTCAGCTTTTTGCTTATTTACCTTCGAAATTTCTTTAACACCACCCGCTTCTTTTAACCATTCAAAAACTAATCCGGCTAAGTACCAAGCATAGGTTGGTGGCGTATTATACATTGAATCATTTTGGGATAATATCTGATAATTCATAATTGAAGGGGTCGTTGATTGAGCATTACCAAGCAGATCATTACGGACAATAACAATTGTTAACCCAGATGGGCCAATATTTTTCTGTGCGCCTGCATAGATAAGTGCAAATTTTTCAACGTCAATTTCATGAGATAGAATGGTTGAAGACATATCAGCAACTAATGGCACACCGTTAGTCTGTGGTATATCAAACATTTCAATGCCATCAACAGTTTCATTAGGGCAATAATGTACAAAAGCAGCTTCTGGGTTTAATCCCCACTCTTTGCTCGGTACAACAATAGTATCACCACCAACTTCACTTACTACGCTTATTCGATTAATGTCGCCATAATGCTCAGCTTCAGCTGCAGCCGCTTTTGACCAAGAACCAGAGATAATATAATCTGCCGATTTCCCTTCAGGTAATAGGTTCAAAGGAACAGCTGAAAACTGCCCTCTTCCACCACCATGACAAAACAGCACACTGTAATTGTCTGGAATTGTCATTAAATCACGTAAGTCAGCTTCTGCTTTTGCGGCAACCGCCATAAATTCTTTACTTCGATGGCTTAACTCCATCACAGAGCTTCCTGTACCTTGCCAGTTAATAAACTCAGCTTGTGCCTTTTTCATTACCGCTTGAGGTAACATTGCAGGACCAGCACAAAAATTAAATACTTGAGACATATAACACAATACCTTCTATCAAAATTATTAAACGCTTAGTTTGTACTTTATTTGCTCTATTATTCTATTGATTTAAATATCAATTTGATGAACTTTCTTGTGCACTCTTTTAATCAATTAAAAGGCTCATCAAATCATACTTTCACTTATATCGTTGAGAACAACTCCACCATTTTCAACATAACAGCAATTATGCATCCTGCAATTGCTTAATACCGTTCATCCTGAACATAACAGCAATTATGCATCCTGCAATTGCTTAATACCGTTCATCCTGAACATAACAGCAATTATGCATCCTGCA
>Ga0209292_1001284_pt1 | contig 30901 bp, 25 predicted proteins | sample GOMGulsemesocosm_2_FD_184634 | JGI IMG/M metagenome (GOLD analysis project Ga0209292, IMG submission 184634) | Methane-oxidizing microbial communities from mesocosms in the Gulf of Mexico - GOM9C Gulf of Mexico (SPAdes) (version 2) | ecosystem: Environmental > Aquatic > Marine > Cold seeps... | reverse complement strand
GTGACGGGTATTCCCCAAGTCTGGGTACCATACATAATTGGCGCAATGAACGCGAAAGAGGAGGCTAAAAAGACTGGCACTTGTCCCTTAGTGACTAGCTGAAACAATAATGTACCAATGCCAGCAGTACATAAGGCAACATTAGGATCGAGCCCCGTTAATAGAGGCATTAGCACTAACGCGCCAAATGCGACGAAAAGCATTTGGCTACCTGTAACGACTTCTTTAACCAGTGACATTTTCGGTTGTTGTGTCTTCATTATTCACCCGATTATTTAGTGCCAAAAATCTTATCGCCGGCATCACCAAGTCCTGGCAAGATGTAACCTGCATCATTAAGGCAGTCGTCGATAGATGCTGTGTACAATTCAACATCGGGGTGAGCGGCATGCAGTGCTTTAATGCCTTCTGGTGCAGCAACAAGTACCAACGCTTTAATTTCTTTCGCCCCGCGTTCTTTTAGTAAATCGATAGTGGCGACCATTGAGCCACCAGTTGCAAGCATTGGGTCTATAACTAAAGATAGGCGTTGATCTATTTGACCTGCTAATTTTTCAAAGTAGAAAACGGGTTCTAGTGTTTCTTCATCGCGATACATTCCGACGACTGAAATCTTTGCACTCGGAATAAGTTCTAACACGCCATCCATCATGCCCAGTCCGGCACGAAGAATAGGTACTACGGTGACTTTTTTTCCTTTGATTTGCTCTACATCAATAGGGCCATTCCAACTGTCGATTGTCGTACTTTCTAATCTGAAGTCTTTCGATGCTTCATAGGTTAGTAGGCTGCCAACTTCACTCGCTAGTTCTCTAAAATGCTTAGTGCTGACGTCGCCTCGACGCATTAGGCCAAGTTTGTGTTGAATTAGTGGATGTTTTACTTCGATGGTTTTCATGGTCTAAGTGCCTAAGTAGAATTGTGATTACACGTAATGCTAAATGAGTGTGATGCTTTCTACAAGCAATGAAATATTTTAATCTAGGAAATGGATAAGTCGACGAGATGACTGCTAGATCTATCGTAACAACAGAATAAACAAGCCGCATAGCGGCTTGTTTGTGCATGCTAGAAGGTGACCTCAATATCTGCTGAACAAGTACTAGTCCCGGCTTCGCAGACACTATAAGTGTAATTGCCGGATACACGCTTTATGACATCCACATACGTGCCATCATTATTTGTGGTTGATTTTAGTTGGCCATTACGAATGATATCAACACTTGAAGTATTTGCGCCACTCCAACTTAACGCTGCACGATACTTCCCTTTTGAATATGATGCCGTCACCGAAAGCGTCAATTCCCCTGGTGGAGGTGGAGGCTCTACCGAGTTGCATCCATTAGATGTTAAATAGACATCGGCGTCAGCGACTTTGGCTATGCCATAGCCAAAGTTTACATCGTGACCGCTAAGGCCAGCATCTTGAGCGGTTGATTTTAATGCATTTCTTATTTCTGTACCGCTGCAGTCGCTATGATTAGACCATAATAGAGCGGCTAAGCCTGATATTGCAGGTGTAGCCATTGACGTTCCACTCATTAAACCATAATCTGAATTACCGATGCTAATAGACATGTGCACTGCTGAAATAAGGGCGCCACGATCTTCTAATGCTGAACCAATGGCTGGAATGGTGGTTTGATTAGTTTGACCAAGTGTTCCATAGAGTACGCCGGGCTCGTTATTTATAATAACTGCTGCGATACCGCCAGAGTTCTCGCAATTTTGCACCTTATCATGAAATGAAATATTACCTCGGTCAATGACACACACCTTGCCATTGGCGTTTGTATCGAGTGTTTCCGCTGTCCCCATTGCATATACGGCCCCAGACGTTTGTCCAGAATTTTCCATTGCGGAGGCCAAGTAGCTCTGTCCATCGGCGGATAAGTTGGCGCTGGTCGCCAATCCAGCTGGGTAAGTGGATAGTGTATCGACTCCGCCAGCCGTAATTTCGACACAAATCTGATCGTCGGTAACCTCTTGGCGTCGTTTCCCTCTTCCTGTCATGATTGTACAACTTGGATATTGTGAGAACGTTGCGATAGTGTTGTTTGAATCATTAGCGCCGACCATCATGACTGATGAGTAACCTGCAGGATATGTTCTCCCAGCATCACCGTCATTACCTGCGGCCGCTACAACTAACCCTCCAGCATCCGTAAAGTGATTAAACGCATTCTCTTCAGTGTTGTTCGCGCCTCCACCGCCTAGGCTCATGCTAATGATATTAGCACCAGCTTCGCTACACTTACTTGCGGCATGAGCTAAATCAGAGGAATATCCCCATCCAGATTGATTGAAAACCTTAATGATGTGCATATCAACACCGGGAGCCATTCCAATCACGCCAAAGTCATTATCTGCCGCGCCAATGGTACCTGCAACGTGGGTACCATGAGGGCCACCCTGTGTATTCCAATCCCCAGTACCTGAATCGTTATCGCCGGTAATATTATTCCAGTCAAAGTCTTGGTTCGTTTGGTCTAAGCCAGAATCAATAATGCAAACTTTAATCCCAGCACTTGACTCAAAGGTCATTTGATTCGCTTGCGATTGGTAAACGGCATAAGGCGTGATTTGTATTTGAGTGGGATCGCCAACATCATCATTATATAAGTTAAGCGGGACGCGTCGTTGATCCGTTTCTATTAGCTTTATATGAGGATTGTTGAGTAGGCCCCTAACCGAATCGAGGTCTTGTTGTGGGAAAGTGGCAGCGATGAAACCGTCACCATCAAGATTAACCGTGCCATTTAATTGCTTAGTTAAAGCCTTAATGAGGCCTTTATTCGCGTTATCAACTTGAATTATATAACGACTATCAGAGGCTTGACTAGAAAAGGCCAAGCCAAAACTAAGTAGAAAAAAGGTCTTAGCAAAAATATTCATCGGACTACCTCTTTATTTTTCGCCTTAGCATATACTTTACAATGTCTACAACTTTATAACCATTTTGTGAAACGTTTAGTTAACAAGTTGCTGTAAATGTAGCAGTACACACTAATGCGAAAAGGTAGTCTGAATTAGCGGATTTCTTCCAGCTGTTCCTCGCTATACGCAGGCTTTTGATGCTTTCCTTTGCCCATAGCCTCAGCAATCTCTGGTGATGTGTATTCTTCGTCGTGCTTTGCCAGCACTTCACTTGCAACAACGAGTCGTGGTGAGATTAAGGCGCCATTGGCGACAATACCTTGACCTTCACGAAAGAGGTCCGGTAATAAGCCTTCGTATTGCACGGTAATTTCGTCTTCGAGATCATAAATAACAAAAGATACTTTTAAGTCTTTGTCATTTCGTTTAACGGAGCCAGGTTTAACCATGCCGCCGACACGAATACGCTGACCTATTTGGGGTTTAATCCCGCTATCGTCTTTACCTTGTGTGATCTCATGAGGCGTGTAAAACAAATCGATATTTTGGCTAAGCGCAAATAACACTAATCCAATCACGGAAGCGATACCAAAAAATACGATACTAATAATCGCTAAGCGTTGTTTACGTCTTGGGTTCATTGTTGTTTCCTGTTCTATAAGCTTTTAGTTTCTGCTCGCGCATTTGTTTTGCACGGATTTTCTTAAATAGAGACTGACGACCGCGTACGCTCATAATCGTTAGTGTCATCAATAGAGCAAAGGCGGCGCCATAAGATAGCCAGACGTAAAAGCCGTAGCCACCCATATCGATAAAATCAGCAAGGGTTTCAAAATGCATTATATACTCTCCCGCTCGACGAGTTCTCTAACCCAAGGACGCATTGAATTTCGGTCAATTACTTCATTTCTAAAGCGAATGATCGATAATGCTCCAATCATTAAGGCAAAGCCTAAGATATTAATTAATAATGGGATAAGCATCTCAGATGGCATCGATGGTTTCTCAAATTTTGAAATCGTTGCGCCTTGGTGCAGGGTGTTCCACCACTCAACTGAGTATTTGATGATTGGAATGTTAATCACGCCAACAAGGGTTAATATCCCTGCGGCGCGACCCGCTAGTACCTTGTCTTCAAACGAATTATGTAGCGCAATAATACCGATGTAGATAAAGAGTAGAATGAGCTCTGTGGTTAATCGTGCATCCCAGATCCACCATGTTCCCCACATCGGTTTACCCCATGCTGAACCTGTGATTAGGGCAACGGCCGTTAACACGGCGCCGACAGGAGCTATCGCGGCAGCTGCCGCATCAGCTAATTTTAGCTGCCATACCATACCAACAAAAGCAGCGGTTGCCATTGCCATGTAGGTACTCATTGCTAATGTAGCCGCTGGCACATGGATAAATATGATGCGGTAACTTTCACCTTGCTGGTAATCGACGGGTGCAAACGCGAGTCCCCACACTAAACCAATCACTAACGTGATCACGGCTGATACTGAGAACCAAGGCAGCAAGGTGCTGGCTAATTCATAGCTTCGCTCGGGCTTTGCGTAGGGGTGTAACCATTTCCACATAGTAAATTACTCTTCTACAAAATTAAGTTTAGTTGGTGCTAACACGTAGGGCAGCGCCGATAGCAAAGGGCGTTAATGTTAGTGTACCGACTAATAATGCCGCGATTATAGCAAGGTGACCGTTATATGGCATACCTAAAGCGGCAGTTTCTATTGCGCCGGTCGCAAAAATCAATACCGGAATGTATAGCGGCAGTACTAATAAGCTTAACAAAACGCCGCCTTTTCTAATACCAACGGTTAAGGCTACACCAATTGCACCGATGAAACTCAGTACTGGTGTGCCTAGCAATAGTGTCAGCATTAACGCACCATAAGCATCCTGCTCCAGATGCAGCAGCACGGCCAAGAGTGGCGCGATAACAATAATGGGAATACCAGTGAGAAGCCAGTGGGCAATAACCTTCGCTAATACCATAATAAATAAGGGCTGCGGGCTTAGTAGCATTTGTTCTAGTGAACCGTCGCTGTGATCATTTTTAAATAATCGCTCCAATGACAAAAGTGCAGAAAGCAGTGCCGCCACCCAAATAACACCAGGAGCGATACGTGTTAGCACCTGTGGATCAGAGCCGATGGCCAAGGGGAATAACGTGATCACAATAACGAAGAATACGAGTGGATTAAGCACATCCCCTTTATTGCGAATGGCGACTTTTAAATCCCGCAAGAGGACATTGAAAAAGGTTTGTGAGTAGCTGATAGAATTTGTCATGGTCAGCCTAATAAAAATTATAGTCGAGGGTGATGCGCTTTAAGCGCTCGCGGCCAATCACCAAATCTTGATGGCTAGTAAAGACAACAGCACCGCCATTATCGATGTGCTTAAGGAATAAATGTTCAATCTCGTTTATTCCCCCTTTATCTATCGCGGTAAAGGGTTCGTCTAGAATCCAGATTTTTGCACTAGTTTGCCATAGGCGGGCAAGTGCTATGCGGCGATTCTGACCAGCCGAGAGATGAGACGCTAACGCATCTTCAAAACCTGACAGTTTTACGTTCGCTAGAGCCTGTTCGATATCGGGGCATTGTTCGCCATGGAGTTGAAGGTTAAACTCGAGGTTCTCTTGAGCGCTTAATTCATCTTTAACACCGACGAGATGGCCAAGATAAAGAAGGTTTTCATAGTATGGACCACGTTCCCGCTCAATTGAGCGGCCAGCGTATTGGACATCACCATCATATGGACGAGATAAACCGGCGAGGATACGCAGTAAACTCGTTTTACCTGCACCGTTCGGGCCTTCTATCTGAATGAGATCACCAGGCATAATATCAATGCTCAATTGATCGAATAGAATGCGCTCTTCTCGAATGCAAGTTAATGCTTTAGCAGATAATAGTGCATTGCTCATTGATGCTTGAACCCTAAGGGAAAATAATAGTTTGAAAGTAAATATACCATATCAAATAGGCAGTTACTCTACCACGGTGTCGATGACTAACGTGTAAGGTTGACCTGCACGGGTATTTGCAGATTCAATTAACCCTCTAAGGTCGCCTGGTTTGATCCCAGCACTACCGGATTGTGATACCACAGCAAACAATTTTACGGTTTGATGGTCACTAAGTTTTGCGGCTGGCGTCATGGCCATCGAGTCATCTAACGTTACTTGCTTTGGTAATTCGGCTACGGTCAATTTTATCGCCGCTAATGGCATGCGGGGTCCTTGTGCCGGTATCGCGTAAATGAATACAATCTGTTGTGGGTTGGCGCTAAGTGCATCGCTAAATTCAACGTTAACGGTTAGGCTCGCTGTTGCAACTGCGATTGGCGCTTGAGGCATTGTTTCACCAGTGAGTGACAGTCGGCTTTTAGCTTCTTCGATAGCCCCCTCTATCGCTACTATATCGACACCTGGCTGATTATTAATAAGCACCCGTTGCCAATAAGTGATCGCTTGGGCATATTTAGACGTACCAAAGCTATCCATTCCTAATAAAATAAGTGTCGCACTGTTTTGTGGATCGATAGCTAGTGCCTGCTTGGTTAGCGCTTCGATTGCGGGGGTCATTTTCTGCTGATTCTTATAATACATCGCTTGAGCCAGTGGCCCAATGAACTCGGCATGTTGTCCTTCTTTTTGGATCAGTTCATTGAAAGCAGAAATAGCCTGATCGAACTTAGCGATAGACAAGTAAGTATGAGCTAACTGAAACAGCAATTGGGTATTTTTCGGATCGTCGGTAACCTCTTGTTCCATCTTAGCGATAGCCAGCGCCATCTGTTGCGCCTGTGAACTGGTATTTTGTGTCTGCGGTAAACTAGCCGCGATCACTTGTTCGCTACTACCAATTGATAAGTACATTGAGACGCTAAGCCCAATGGTGAAAAGGCTGACTAGGATCGGCCAAACAACGGTGCGCTTGCCGACAACTAACTGCTGCTCCTGACTCGCTTCATCTTGAATGAGTTTGCGGGCGAGCTCGGTGTTAAGTGCATCAAATTCTTGCTGACTTAATTGCTGGTCGTCCAATTGCCGCTGCAATTTAGCGAGAGATTGTTGATAACTTTCGGTATTGGCCTGTGAGCGATTGTTCACTTCGCTAGCTTGCAGTTTAGTGTTGCGAAAATATGGCCACCAGATAATAACTAGGGCAAAGGTCAGCATCGCAGCAAGCGCTATCCATAGATTTGTTGACATCATTTGATTCTCAATACCTTTTATTAATACTTTGTTGGTAGTCGGCAGTCGATAACGCTAACCGTAATGGCGTAATTGTACGTTAAATTGATGTGGGTTCTAGTGAAATTCTACATTTATTCTACTGCAAAGTTTTCTTTTTAAAGACTCGCCATCGCTTGTGGCATAATAATAGGTCTGCTAAGTGTTGCGTTATGATTTAATACGATACAATAAGCGTGGTTGGCGAGAATGTTTTGACATTGTTTTGTGTTCGCTACAGATTTTGTAATTTTTGAGGTAGTAAAATGATCCCTGAACTTGGTAGCTTTGCACTAATGGTTGGACTTGCTTTCGCGATTTGCTTGAGCGTTATTCCGTTAGTAGGTGTGAGCACCAATAACTTAACATTGGTGAAATATGCCAAGCCATTGACACTTGGAATGTTTTTATTCACATTACTAAGTTATATCATGCTAACAACCAGCTTTGTGACTGATGATTTTTCAGTGCTGTATGTTGCTGCACATTCCAATAGCCTATTACCGATCCAATATAAATTTGCGGCGGTCTTTGGTGGTCATGAGGGATCGCTATTGCTATGGGTCTTAATGTTGACCACGTGGACGAGTGCGCTGGCGCTATCGAGTAAATCTATTGATGATGCCTTTGTCGCAAGAGTACTCGCGGTATTAGGCATGATTGTTGTTGGTTTTATGTTGTTCACCTTGCTGACTTCAAATCCTTTTGAGCGATTACTGCCTAATGTGCCTCTGGAAGGGCGTGATCTTAATCCTCTGTTACAAGACATCGGTTTAATCGTGCATCCGCCTATGCTATATCTTGGTTGGAGCGGCTTCTCGGTTGCTTTTTCGTTTGCTATTGCTGCCTTACTAACGGGTAGAATGGATGCCGCATGGGCCCGTTGGACTCGCCCGTGGACATTGGCCGCTTGGTCATTCTTAACTATCGGTATTGCGCTTGGTAGTTGGTGGGCGTATTACGAACTCGGTTGGGGCGGCTGGTGGTTCTGGGATCCTGTTGAAAACGCTTCATTTATGCCTTGGGTTGTTGGTACAGCGTTAATTCATTCGTTGTCGGTGACCGAACAACGTGGTGCATTTAGAAATTGGACCGTATTGCTCGCTATTTCGGCGTTTTCATTAAGTCTTTTAGGGACCTTCTTAGTGCGTTCTGGTGTGATTAATTCGGTGCATTCATTTGCTTCAGATCCGGGGCGCGGGATGTTTATTCTTATGCTACTTGGCACGGCAGTCATTGGCTCACTGACATTATTCGCCTTTAAAGCCAGTGCGCTCAAGAGTACCTCAAAATTTGAATTTTACTCGAAAGAAACCTTTATTCTAGCTGGCAATGTTGCGCTTGTTGTTGCAACGGCGACAGTGCTATTAGGCACGTTATATCCGCTATTCATGGATGCCTTTGGGCTTGGTAAAATATCGGTAGGCCCTCCGTATTATAATGCGGTATTCAATCCAATTATTGCGTTGATGGTCTTGATCATGGGAGTTGCGCCGATTATTCGTTGGAAGAAAAATAAGGTCGGTACCTTCAGGAGCGAACTGGGTTTAATCGCTTTAGTTAGTATTGCCTTTGGCATCGGATTTCCCTTTGTTTATGGCGGTGAATTCATCGGCTGGGTGAGTGCTGGCATGGGCGTTGCGTTTTGGTTAATCGCAGCGACATTAAAGAATGTAAAGAACAATGTGGTATCGCCACAAGGTGGTTACGATTTGTCACGCCCGACTCAAAGCTATTGGGGAATGGTGGTGGCGCATATGGGGATCGCGGTGGCTATAATCGGCGTCACCATCGTTTCGTTCTACGAGACTCAGCTTGATATCCGTATGAATGTTAATGATAGCGTTAGTTTGAGCGGTTATGAATTTAAGTTTGAAGGGACTAAGGATGTTGAGGGACCAAACTATTCGGCGAAGCAAGGGCAATTCAGAGTATACGAACAGGGTAACCAAATTGCATTATTAACGCCTGAACGCCGTGTTTACCGAGTACAAACTATGGGGATGACCGAGGCTGGTATCGATAGCACGATTGGACGTGATTTATTTGTCGCGCTTGGAGATCCATTAGGTAATCAAGCTTGGGCCGTAAGAGTCTATGTCAAACCTTTGATCAACTTGTTATGGATCGCTGCTGGATTAATCGCGTGTGGTGGCTTTTTGTGTATGACTGATAAACGTTATCGCGCGAAGAAAACAGTAACCCAAACAACTCCGATGGCCACCGAGCCAACTGTTAACGCGGCTTAAGGATTAATAATGAAACGCTTTGTACTATTTTTACCATTGATTTTCTTTATCGGTTTGGGAATTTTCCTTTATAAAGGTTTATTTTTAAACCCCAAGGCAATGCCTTCTGCTTTAGAAGGGCATCCGGTTCCGGCCTTTAAATTACTAACGGTCACTAAAGGGGACCGAGTGGTAACCAAAGCAGACCTAATCGGTGATTACTACCTGCTGAATGTGTGGGCAACGTGGTGTGCAGCGTGTAAGGCAGAACATCCTTACTTACTTGATATCGCGAGTAGCGGCGTGTCTATCTATGGCGTTAACTATCGAGATGAATTAGCGGCGGCTCAGGATTGGTTAACGCGTTATCAAGACCCTTATCAGTTTAGTGCCTTTGATGTTGATGGAAAGTTCGGATTAAACCTTGGTGTTTATGGCGCGCCAGAGACATACCTTGTTGATCATCTAGGTATTATTCGGTTGCGTTATGCTGGTGTGGTTGATACACGTTCGTGGAAGTCTGATTTTTTGCCGTTGATAACCCAAATTAAAGCAGAAATAGCAGCGAGTAAATCGTTATGAAAATATTGTTAATTATGGTGACTCTGTTGGCTGCCATAGTGAGTGAAGATAGCTTAGCAGTTGATACTTATAAATTTTCTAAGCCACAATATGAGGCTAGATTTCACGCCTTAAATAAAATTCTTCGCTGCCCTAAATGTCAGAATCAAAACTTAGCTGATTCCAATTCGATGATCTCGCAAGATTTGCGTAAAGAAGTCTTCAGAATGATGGAAGAAGGGCGTAGTGATGCGCAAATTGTTGAGTTTATGGTCATGCGTTATGGCGACTTTGTGCTCTATAAGCCTAAAGTTGATAACGTGACCTATTTCTTGTGGTATGGCCCGATAGGTTTTGGCGTATTTGGATTTGCGTTGTTATTTATTGTGGTGATGAGACAACGTGGCAAAAAAAGCAATCAAACCGTTGTAAAGGGCAGTGATGAATTATCGGCGCAAGAGCAACAGGCCTTGGACAATATACTCAAGAACAATAAATAAGCTTGCTAATTGGGCCATCGGTTACTCAATGGCCTAACTGTTGGTTAGCTCTTTTTCTTTGTGGAGCAAGAGCTAATACCAAAAATACGATAAACAGGGCAGAAGCCAAATAAGCCCGTCGCTAAAGCGATAAGTCCTATTAACCCCCAATATCGATGGCAAATAAAAAAGACTAATAGTAGTGCAATACCAATAATCACACGGATAGTGCGATCGATGTAACCTTCATTTGTTAACATGGAATATCCTCTAAACTCATTTTTATGACCCTAGTTTAACCATTGGATAGCGCTATTTCTTGATGGGCGAGTTAGATGAATTATCTAAGTCTAGACCATAAGGTTCAATAGGGTTAGTACGAGTGCTACTAAGATTAGGCTCGAGCTAATCCACTTTCCTATCCCCATCTTTTGCCACAGGCTATGTAGCCTAGTAGCGGTGAGAAGTTTTTCCTGACGTGATACCTTGGTTACTCGTAACGCATAAATATAGCTGCCAGAAATAGCGACCGTGGTTAGGAGCAGACCGAAGATAAAATAGATAATTTTCGAAGGGTAGCCGCCCCAAGTGCCAAAGTGGAGGGGGTCTGCAGCCTCTGATATTCTCAGGTGTAATGAAAGTTCGCTACCGTGGCGAGTGGATAACCAATGTCCTGACCGCGGGTCAAAAGCGAGATTATTGGCTCTATCCCTCACTAATGTTGTTGCCGCTTGCCCTTCAAATATGATGGGTTGATGTGCTTTAGCCGCAAAGCGAATTTTCTTTAGTGTTAATTGGTGATGCCTCTTAGGAATAGCGGCTAGCATTTGTACAAACTGCTGCTGTTTTGGTCGATAATGTTGTTGTTCAATCTTAATTGATCCGTTTTCAGGATAGCTGGCGTCTAGACCCCAGCGTTCAGCGAGATACCAAACGCCCGTAAGCGATACAATGAGCAATAACCAAGTGCTCCATAAGCCTAATAGACGGTGGAGTTCCCCCCAAAATATTCGTGGATTGTTACGTCTGGGTAAGCGCCATAAACCGGCGAACCATTTGGGGTGTAAAACTAAGCCGCTGATCAGTGAGCCAAGAAACAACAATGAAGTTAAAGTGACAAGGGTGATCCCCAGTGTTGCTGGCATCATCAGGTGGCGGTGCAACCGTCTTATCACCGTTTGCCAATTAAACCATTGGCCTGAACCTTGAAAAACGCCGGTGGTAGGGTGGAAATATAACCGAGAGCGTTCGCCATGTTGATCTTTTACAATCGCCTGGGCTGCAAAGCCTTGGTGAATAGGTGCATTGATTGAAACAATACGCTGGCCCTTCGCTTCATGACTCAGGTTATTATAGATTTTTTCCCAGGCAACAGCTGTCCCGCTGGTGGTGGGCGATACACGAATTGCAGCGTTACTAAGCCAATCTAGTTCATTGGATACGACAGCGATGGCGCCTGTTGCTAAGATAAAGCAAAGCAAGATTGCCAACTTTAAACCTAGCCAGTGATGCCATTGATACCACAGAGATCTATTCATAAAAAAACAGGCGTAGCGGTACGGCTACACCTTAATCTCGTTAAAAATTGTAGGTCAGTTGAGCGACAACTTCACGTGGGCTGCCAGGGAAGTGACCGTTACGCTCACTAAATCCGCTTACTGCATATTCTTTATCGAACACATTGTTGATGTTAATACTAAGCAAGATGTCATCCCACTGGGTAGTCCAACTGGCATCGAAGACGGTACGTGGTTTTACGCGTTGATTATCGAAGCTAATTTGTTCGCTGACATAATCTGCCCCGATGGCAAACGATGAATCGAATTGACCGATGTCAAAGCGCGCCCAAATACCGGCTTGATGAGCGGGTGCATTCACAAATTTACCCGAATCAGAGATATTGCTGGTATCACCGTCAACGACTTGGGTGTCATTGTACGCATAGTTGGCGGTTAGGCTGACCATGTCAGAGACATCGCCAACAATGGTGAATTCAACGCCTTCACTCTCCACTAAGCCATAGTTAATGACTTGAGGTTCGTTGGGAGTAGTATCACTATCGAAGTAGTTTGGATTGCTCGTCACGAGGTTTTCTTTGTCAATTTGATACCAAGCAAGCGTCGTGAGAATTCGACCGTCCAACCACTCTTTCTTAGCGCCAATCTCTAGCTGTTGGCCTGTCGTTGGTGCAAGTTGCTCAATACTTTCGTCAAAGTCGTCAGGACTTACCGGGTCGAAGCTTTGCGAGTAATTGGCATAAAATGATAAGTCATTACTTGGCTTATAGGTTAACCCTGCGCGATAGCTAATATCATTATCGCTATAGCTATTACCGCTTTCTTTATTGGTCTCATCAAACTGGTCAAAACGCGCGCCAACCATCAATAGCCATTGTTCATTAAAAGAAATCGCGTCTTGTAAATACACGCTATAACGATTGGTTTTGACGCCATCACGATTAAGATCGGTCAGCGAATAGGTAGATGGGTCGGTTTCACCATAATTGAGGTTGAAGATGTTAAGGTTCTTCACCCCGTCGGCTTCGTAGCGAGCACGTAAATACTCATATTCTGTTTCAACATCGTGATAATCAGTGCCGAATAATATTTGATGCTCAAGGCCGCCTAATGTCGTGTCATACACAAAATCGACGGTGGCGCTTAGTTCTTCGTTAGCACGGTACTGATCACGATATTCGCGGCGAATGGTCTGATCGTTAATATCCGCACTATCATCACCGTTAACATCAACCCAGCTACGCGATTCATGATACGCCTGCTCACGTTCATTATCCATGTAACGCACTGTCGCATTAACATCGAAGTTGTCGCTAAAATGATGGCTAAGATTAGCTTGCAGCGTTAACGCGTCCATATCTTGGTGATCTGAGCTTTCATTGGCGTTGTATGATGGGTCAACAAGAAAGTTTCCGTTATCATCAACGGGAACACCGCGCAGTCGATTACCGCCTAAGTGCTGCTCAATATAATCAATGGTGGTGGTAAAGTGGGTATCTTCACTAAACTCAAACAGCAAGCCACCAACGAGTTGGGTGTTCTTGCTATCAGCGTTATTTCTAAAGCTGTCTTGTGCTTCATAAAAGCCGCCAAGTCGATAAGCGACTTGTTCATTGATACCATCGGTCAAATCGATTGATACACCGTTAAGTGAATCAGTGCCTAGCGTAAGCTTAACCTCACGGCTCTGCTCAAATGTTGGTTTCTTCGTCACATAGTTAATCATGCCGCCCGGTTCACCGCCACCATACAAAGCAGCGGAAGGCCCCTTTAATATTTCGATACGCTCGACATTGAATACTTGAGGGACACTAAAGCCAGAGAATGGGTCGCCACGTACGCCATCATAAAAGACATTGGCATCATCCCTAAATCCCCGGAAGGTAACACCTGAATAACTAAATTCACTGACACCAGCGATGCTACGGTACAGATCGGTGATATCACGTGCGGCCATGTCATCAATGAGCTGCTTAGAAAGCACTTGTGCAGACATCGGAATATCTAACAAATTCGCGTCAGTTTTAGTACCAACACGAGTATTGTTGTCCAAATAAAACTGCTGAGCACGTCCCACAACTTCGATAACCTCAGAACTATCTTGAGGAGCGTCCTGGGCAAACGAATAAGAACTAGGTATTAAGGCCGTTAAAACAGCTAAATGTAATCGATGCAACATCATATCAAAGGGCTTCTAAAAAACAAAACGCAATGATAACGATTACCAATTGCATTACATGTGTTAGATTGGTTTGGATTCAAGTTTTGTGATCTCGGAATATTCAGATACATAATTAAGATATTAAAACTTAAACTTATTGAGCATACTCAGGTCTATTGAGTGGCTATTCTTGTTATGGGCAGTTATTTCATTGAATTGGTATTATTTAAGGGACGGATAAATGATCAAGCAAACGACACTGTGGTTACTGATTGGATTAGGTGTATTAGCATCAGAGGTAGAAGCAAAGAGGTCTACCCAAGCATTGTTTTCTGAATTCGAACTTGAATCACCAGTCACTTTAACCCATCCCGTGATGGTACTTAACGTCATGCAATCACCTAGCCAGGAATTAGTGACACTGGGAGTGGATGACGATGGGCAGCGTTGGCTACATGTTTATAGTTTCAATCAACAATCTTCGCGCTATAGCAATACTCAGGCGCTGGCGATTCCTGATAAAATTTCTCGCTTTGATATAAGTGACAAGCAAAGCGCTGGCTTCCAGTCGCTGTATTTTCTCGATGCTAAGAGTGTCTTTGAGTATGATGTGAGTCAAAATAGACTGATTAAACTTTTTGATACCAACACCGTTTTCCTATCACCTACACCTGATCACATTAGCCGCGGTAACTTCGTCATTGATCTCAATGAAGATGGTCAGGATGAGTTGTTATTACCGACATTTACGACCCTCAATTATTTTTATCGTAACCAGCAAGGAGGTTGGCAAGCGCAGGCGCTGCCGATCAAAGCTCACTCGATTATCGATGACAATAAAGTACAATTTAAGCTCCCGACTTATCATATTGTCGATACCAATGGTGATGGTAAAAAGGATATTGTGATTGCTAAACAAGGTATGTTACAGAGTTTTCACCAATTACCTCAGGGAGCTGTTTTAACGACCGCAGTCGCCATTAAACTCGCCGATGATATAGCCGGACTTGAGTGGTGGTATAAGCGAGACGCTACTGGTTCGGGATTAAACCAAGCAAACTTAGTATATCGTCATCTCACCCAATTACGCGACATCAATAATGACAGCATCACCGATATGGTGGTGAAGTCGACTAAAAGCTCTGGCGTTCTCGACAGAGAGAACAGCTATCAAATATTTATCGGTACAATGGACAATGGCCAGTTAAGTTTCTTGGATCAACCAACAAGTGAGATCCGTGCTGAAGGAACCCTCAGCGGCTTCGAGCTGGTGGATATCGACAATGATAAAAAGCTTGAGGTTGCTTTATCTGGTTTTGATATCGGGCTATCACAGATTGTTGGTGCGCTGTTATCAGGTAGCATTGACCAAGATGTCTATATATTTGTGATGAATGAAGATGGTGTCTTTGGCGAAGAACCAAGTGTCAGTAAAGAAGTAGAATTAAGCTTTAGCCTGTCATCAGGGCAAACAGGCAATCCATTAGTCAAGCTGGCGGACGTTAATGGCGATAATCTCAAAGATTTAGTGCTATCAACCGGCACCGATAAGCTCAAAGTCTATTTAGCGACTACGGGAAAACGCCGCTTCGAGCGACGAGCCCTTAAATATAAAACACAGTTACCGCAAGATGCCAGTGTCGTCGAAATTGCTGATTTGAACGGCGATGGTAAAGATGACATGGTGCTAAAATATGGCAGGCTGGACGACGCTGCGATGCGCAAAAAAATTAAAGTGTTAATGGCGAAATAGACAACAGAATATTAAATATCGATAACGGTAAAACCCCTCGCTTGCCGCTGGTGGGTTAATGTTCTATTCGCTGGTCTGATTGGATTGATGGTTGAGCCTAAAGTGAGGCGGTTAAAGCTCAACTAATCCAAGTTAGCGACGGATCTGTGTTAGCATCGCTATATTAATCGAATAAACTCAAGCGATGCTATGTCTGCTCACATTCAGCCAACACTCACTGTGACCGTTGGCTCTAAAAATCCTGTCAAAATAAACGCGGTTAGCAACGCTTTATCCGCCTATTTTCCACATCAAAAAATTATCGCTAATGGTGTTGATGCACCTTCCAGTGTTAGTGAGCAGCCAATGACGACTAAAGAAACGCGTGATGGTGCGGTTAATCGATTACGCTATTGCCAACAGTATCACCCTGATAGCGATTTCTACGCGGCCATTGAAGGTGGTGTCGATAGCTTTGAAGATGGTGCCGCAACGTTTGCTTATCTCGCGATTGCTAGTGGTGCAAATATGTCGGTGGGTCGTAGTGCTAATATGCCTATTCCAGAGAGTGTTTATCAAGCGCTTACGCAAGGCGAAGAATTAGGGCCGTTAATGGATAAACTCTTTAATACCACCAATATCAAGCAAAAAGGCGGTGCAATAGGGCTGCTAACTAATGGCCTAGAAACACGGGAAAGTAATTACACCCAAGCACTGCATCTAGCGATAGCCCCGTTAGTTCATAGCGAACCGTATTAGCGCAAAGCCGTATATCGAACAGCTACTTTCAATGTTAAATTGCCTGTAATTTAAATATATATTACAGGTGTTTTATGTCTATTACTTACGAAAATGTTACTGCAATCGCACAATCAAATGTCTATTTTGACGGCAGCGTTGTATCCCACAAGATTATACTCAGCGATGGTAGTGAGAAAACGCTTGGTGTGATGATGCCCGGTGAGTACACCTTCGATACGAGTGTCGCTGAATTAATGGAAGTGACTGGTGGCGAAATGTTAGTACTATTACCAAATAGTACGCAATGGATAACGGTAAAATCAGGCGAAAGCTTCGATGTGCCGGGTAATGTCTCGTTTAAAGTGAAAGTGTCCGCTGTGTGTGATTACGTTTGTTCATACCTCTAAAAACTGATAAAAGTACACGGCAAGCGCATTATAAATATCGCATGCCAGAATCCATACATATTACGAAAAACCGCCGTAAATCCATCCATGGAGGCTTATTTTTCGTCTCGGCAATATGATCCCGGCATTGCCCTAATATAACCGTCCAAGGTTAAGCATGAAAAAGATGTTTTTCTTCACATGCATGGAAACTGACAATTTACCTTTTCAAGATCTTTAGCCTAAAATTTACAGAACAATTTAATGACGAAATATTGCGTTGAAATGGAGAAAACCTATGTTCAGGCTTAGCCAAGGATGGCTATGTAAGAACAATGCAGGAGCAATTGTCGGGACGAAAATTAGAGCTTAGAGCGAAACAAAACCATGTATCTTTGATGCAAGGAAGTTTGTGTAGCAGTGACGTATTCACGCGTTTTTCGACATTCAAAGGAGTATTTCGTTGGAACAGCGAAGATTAAATTAATACGCTCTTGCCGTGGATAAAAGTACGGCTGACTTAAATCGTTATGCTGGTACATACTGCTCGATTGCGTCCTTGTGATTTAGCAGCTCTTAAGGCTTTTTCGGTGGAATTGACTAAATTTTGCGCTGAAAGAGTTTTAAGGGATTCAGGATCTCCGATACCTATACTAATGGTGATCTCAACCGTACAAATTTGATGTTTAATTGGATAATTCTCAATATTGTGACATAGCTTGTCAGCGAATCGTTTCGCTGAATCCACCTCTGTATTTGTCGCTATAATCGCAAATTCTTGACCGCCATAACGAACAAACACATCACTTTGCCTAAGATTCTCTTGTACATATTGTGCGAACTGCTGCAATACATAATCACCGCAGTCATGACCATGAATATCGTTGATTTTTTGGAAATGGTCTAGATCGATAATAAGTAGTGAAAAGTTATTGCGATAACGTTTATAACGTTCAATTTCGCTGCTTAATGTATCCTTAAAATGGCGTCTATTTCGAGCGCCTGTAAGTTGATCATGGGTCGCTAAACGTTGTAATTCACTACGCGCCGCTTTGTGTTGGCGGATCTCTTCGCGCAGGATATCTGTTTTTTGGCGCGCTAATTCAAAGCTACTATCTCGCGAGTCGATTAAGCTCTGAACGCTGCGGCGGACGTTAATAACAAAGTAATAATGCAATAAACAGATGATAATTAAAACGGCTAATTGAGTGGTAGTAATGAGTGTTATCGTCGTCGATAATTGATTGAAGTTTACTTGTTGTACGAATAACAACAAAATGAAGATTAGTGCATAGGCTAAGCACGGCAGTAGAACAGCCAAAGGCGACCTTAAGAATTTACCCAAAGAGGGTGAATGTTTTTTCAAAATAGTCCTTCTCTATTTTTTCTCTTATTGAGTATAGACTTAAAATTTAATACTACGTCGAATGATTTTAAAACGATAGCGATTTTATGCGTAGATCACAATTTTTAACGTCGCTAGGCGCTTAATCTCTTGCTATCTATCGGCGTACAAATTACAATAACGCGCTAATTTCTTAAGCCCTGTTTCGACAGGGCTTAATTTATGGTCTCAGTAATTTGTGCAATATCGGCAGTGCTGGGACATATTGAACTGCAATTATTTTTAACGCCTTCCGGCCTTTAAAATAAGCGATATAACAATTAGGACAGTGGTAAATGAACGCAACAAATACGGAAAACCAGAGCGGATCGATGGATTTTGCAAAATGGATTATTGTCATCGGACTATTGGCTGGTGCAGTTGTAGGTAACTATATCTACGGCGAAGAAGTTTCTGTTCTAATTCGCGCTATTGGCGTGTTAGCAGCAGTTGGTGTTGCAATGACAATTGCATCACAAACCGAGAAGGGTCGTGAAGCAGTAGCATTCGCAAAAGAATCTCGTTTAGAAATTCGCAAGGTCGTTTGGCCAACCCGCAAAGAAGCAATGAATACAACATTAATTGTATTGGCTGCAACAGCGGTTATGGCGTTAATCCTTTGGGGATTAGACGGTATATTAGTAAGAATTGTAGGCTTTATTACAGGCATCCAGGTTTAATATTATGTCAGAAGAACAACCAAAATTCAGATGGTACGTTGTCCAAGCCTTTTCAGGCTATGAGCAACGTGTACACAAAACACTTATAGAGCACATCGCTATTCATGAGATGGAAGATTTCTTTGAAGAAATTCTTGTACCGACTGAAGAAGTAGTAGCGATGCGTGCTGGTAAGAAAAGCAAGAGCACACGTAAGTTCTTCCCTGGCTATGTATTAGTTAAAATGGTGATGAACGAAGACAGCTGGCATTTAGTGAAAAATGTGCCACGTGTTATGGGGTTCATCGGTGGTACTAGTGACCGTCCGGCACCTATTTCACAAGCAGAAGCTGATCGCATCTTACAACGTTTAGAAGATTCAGCTGAGTCTCCTAAGCCGCATACACTATTTGAAGTGGGCGAGATTGTTCGTGTTAACGATGGTCCGTTTGCAGACTTCAACGCAACCGTTGAAGAAGTCGATTACGAGAAGAGCCGCGTTAAAGTATCTGTATTGATCTTTGGTCGCTCAACTCCAGTTGACCTAGAGTTCGGTCAGATAGAAAAGGATGATGCGTAGCATCATCTTAAAAATTTAAAGGGAATTGTGATGTTGTTTAAACTTAGTTGGTTAAATAACTAGCGATTCACTTGGCAGGGCGGCGAATTATTAGTATAATTTGCCGCCCTTAATTACCGGGAAGCTGATGTTGCCACTCATACTGAGGGTAAATAAGCGCTATACCCATTATAGGAAGATAGAGAAATGGCTAAGAAAGTCCAAGCTTATATTAAGCTACAGGTTGCTGCTGGCGCAGCTAACCCGTCACCACCAGTAGGTCCTGCTTTAGGTCAACACGGTGTTAACATCATGGAATTCTGTAAAGCGTTCAACGCCGCTACAGATTCAATCGACAAGGGTGCTCCAGTACCTGTTGTTATTACTGTTTACAGTGATCGTTCTTTCACGTTCGAAACTAAAACTCCACCTGCTGCTTACCTTCTTAAGAAAGCTGCTGGTGTCAAATCAGGTTCTGGCCGCCCTAACACTGAAAAGTGTGGCACCGTGACTCGTGCACAGTTAGAAGAAATCGTTGCTACTAAAGCAGCTGATTTAACTGGTGCTGATTTGGAAGCTAATGTTAACTCTATTGCCGGCTCAGCTCGTGCAATGGGTCTGATCGTAGAAGGATAAGAATAATGGCTAAATTAACTAAGCGTATGAAGAACATCCGTGCAAACACTGATGTACTAAAATCTTACGATATCAACGAAGCTGTTACTCTTTTAAAAGAATTAGCTACTGCTAAATTCACTGAAAGCGTAGATGTTGCGGTTAACCTTGGTGTTGATCCTCGTCGTTCAGATCAAAACGTTCGTGGTGCTACAGTATTACCACACGGTACTGGTCGTACAGTACGTGTTGCTGTATTCACACAGGGCGCTAATGCTGAAAAAGCAAAAGAAGCCGGTGCTGACATCGTTGGTATGGATGACCTAGCAGCAGCTGTTAAAGCTGGTGAAATGAACTTTGACGTTGTTATCGCATCTCCTGATGCAATGCGCGTTGTTGGTCAACTAGGTACTATCTTAGGTCCACGTGGTCTTATGCCTAACCCGAAAGTTGGAACAGTAACTCCAGACGTAGCTACAGCAGTTAAAAATGCTAAAGCTGGTCAGGTTCGTTACCGTAACGACAAGAATGGTATCATCCATTCTACAATCGGTAATGTTAGCTTTGACAATGATAAGATCAAAGAAAACCTTGAAGCACTACTTATCGCTTTAAACAAAGCGAAGCCAAGTGGCGCAAAAGGTACTTTCCTTAAGAAAGTAACTTTATCTACAACAATGGGTGCTGGCGTTACAATCGACCAAGCAACTGTTGATACTAAAACTGCTTAATAGCGTTTTAGAAAAATCTTAGTGCGCGATCACAGAAGTTTATCGGTTAACTATTGTTATATCCGATAACCTTCTGTATAATTTTGCGCCCTAATGGGTTGGGATTTGAACGAAATCGTTGATTTTATTCGAACTCCCGTCCAAGACCGTAGGTGCGAAGTTTGCCAGAGTGAGAATTTATTCCCACTCGTAAAAACTCCGCTTAATTGTCATATTCAATGGTAATGGTATTGTAACAAGGCCGCTGAGCAGCGAAGCGCATGAGCTTATCTTGATAAGTGATTGTGATGAGTCGCGAAGACAACGCCGTTAGAATGACATTGACGAAGAATATCCTACGCAGACGCGTTTGAACTCAGATACATTCCTATGTTCTGGCTTTTACCGTGTTCACGCTCTAGATTATGATGATTTAGGGTTTTACTAAAGTTCCGAGATTTCTCGGAGTGAACCAGGAGTTATGCCAATGGCATTAAGACTTGAAGACAAAAAAGCAATTGTTGCTGAAGTCAATGAGGTCGCCAAAAGTGCTCTGTCTGCAGTAGTTGCTGACTCTCGTGGTGTTACTTTAGGTGCAATGACAGCTATGCGTAAGCAAGCTCGTGAAGCCGGTGTTAACGTACGTGTTGTACGTAATACTCTTGCTAAACGTGCTCTAGCTGGTACGGATTTTGAGTGTCTAGTAGATACTTTTAAAGGCCCTACTCTAATTGCATTTTCAAGTGACCACCCGGGTGCTGGCGCTCGTATATTCAAAGATTTCGCGAAAGCGGAAAAGAACTTTGAAGTACTAGCAGCTGCATTTGAAGGTACTTCTTGTGACCCAGAAGTTCTTGCAACGCTTCCTACGAAAGATGAAGCTATTGCACGTCTAATGAGCGCAATGAAAGAAGCTTCTGCTGGCAAACTTGCACGCACACTTGCGGCAGTTCGCGATCAGAAGGAAGAAGCAGCAGCTTAATTTCTCGTTATCGAGAGTTAGTTACTGTTTTTATAATCAATTTTTTAGAACGCAAACTCATTTTGAGTTGTGTTCACAATATTAGGAATGTATACCATGTCTGTATCTAAAGACGATATCCTAAACGCAGTTGCTGAAATGTCAGTAATGGACGTTGTAGAATTAATCGAAGCAATGGAAGAAAAATTCGGCGTTTCAGCTGCTACTGCTGTAGCTGGTCCTGCTGCTGCTGGCGAAGCTGCTGCTGAGCAATCAGAGTTTGACGTTGTAATGACTTCATTCGGTGATGCTAAAGTTGCTGCAATCAAAGCTGTTCGTGCTGCTACAGGTCTTGGCCTTAAAGAAGCAAAAACTATGGTTGAATCTGCACCAGTTGCAGTTAAAGAAGGCCTAGAAAAAGCTGAAGCTGAAGCACTTAAGAAAACTCTGGAAGACGCAGGTCTTACAGTTGAACTTAAATAAGGTTAACCCTTATTTGAGTTACGCTTAATCTTTAAGTAGATTAAGTGTTAGGCTGGTGACTTTTTAGTCACCAGCCTTTTTGCGCTATATAATACCCTGCATAATTAACGATTTAGCATTGCTATGTTGTTAGATATGCAGAGTATGATAGTGGTGAGATTGACACTGTTCTCATCATTAGTTTTACTACTTATTTCGTGATTGCATCCGTCTATTACGAAGCTAAGTAGCCAGTCCCTACCAGAGATTACTGGGTAGGTTCTTACCAAAGTGTTGTTATTTTCGCGGTTATATAGCGGTTGAGCCCAGAGGCCGACCACGAGGCTATATAGCAGTTGTCTAACGTCAGCTAATTGAGAAAACAATGGTTTACTCTAGTAACGAAAAAAAACGTATCCGTAAGGATTTTGGTAAGCGTCCGCAGGTGGTTGAAATTCCACAGCTTTTGGATATCCAAAAGGACTCTTTTGCCCGATTTATTAATTTTGATGAGAGTGGAGAGCTTGGCTTAGAAGCCGCGTTCCGTTCTATCTTCCCTATTAAGAGCTTTTCTGGTTATGCAGAACTGCAATATGTCAGCTTTAAGCTAGGCACTCCAGTATTTGACGTTAAAGAATGTCAAATCCGTGGCATCACGTACAGTGCGCCATTACGAGTGAAACTACGCTTAGTATTATTCGATCGTGAAGCACCAAAAGGCACGATTAAAGATATTAAAGAGCAAGAAGTTTACATGGGTGAAATCCCATTAATGACTGACAACGCCACGTTCGTTATCAACGGTACAGAGCGTGTAATCGTATCTCAATTACATCGTTCTCCTGGTGTATTCTTCGATCATGATAAAGGTAAAACGCATAGCTCAGGTAAAATCCTGCACAATGCGCGTGTTATTCCTTACCGTGGTTCATGGTTAGATTTCGAATTCGATCCTAAAGATGCTGTATTTGTACGTATCGATAGACGTCGTAAATTACCGGCATCAATCATTCTTCGTGCCCTAGGCATGGAAACAGAAGAGATTCTAGATCTGTTCTTTGACACGACTCACTTCGCTGTTAAGCGTGGTAAGATCGTCATGGAACTTATCCCTGAGCGTCTTCGTGGTGATACTGCATTATTTGAAATCAAAGATGCAGATGGCAAAATTATTGTTGAATTAGGCCGTCGTATTACGGCGCGTCACGTTCGTCAAATGACTAAAGCTAAGCTTACCTCGATTGAAGTACCTGCAGAATATGTGATCGGTAAAGTTATTAGCAAAAATCACGTCAATAAAGACACTGGTGAAGTAATCATCAATGCCAATGACGAGATAACGTTAGAAAACCTAGCTGAATTATCGGAAGCTGGTATTAAAGCATTCGATTGTATCTACTTTAATGATTTGGACAATGGTCCATTCATGTCAGATACCTTGCGCGTAGATTCGACAACTAACCGCCTAGAAGCGCTAGTTGAGATTTACCGCATGATGCGTCCTGGCGAGCCGCCAACAAAAGACGCAGCTGAAGGATTATTTGAAAACTTATTCTTCAACCCTGAGCGTTACGACCTATCTAAAGTAGGCCGAATGAAGTTTAACGCACGTGTGAATAGTGATGTTGATCTTGGTGTTGGTATTCTTTCAAAAGACGACATCGTTTCAGTGATGAAAACGCTTATCGCTATTCGTAACGGTAACGGTGAAGTGGATGATATCGATCATCTTGGTAACCGTCGTATCCGTAGTGTTGGCGAAATGGCTGAAAACCAATTCCGTGTTGGTTTAGTACGTGTTGAACGTGCGGTTAAAGAGCGTCTATCATTAGGCGATCTTGCTGAAATCATGCCACAAGATCTTATCAATGCTAAGCCTATCTCTGCAGCTGTTAAAGAGTTCTTCGGTTCATCACAACTGTCTCAGTTTATGGATCAGAATAACCCGTTATCAGAAGTAACGCATAAGCGTCGTATCTCTGCATTAGGGCCTGGTGGTCTTACACGTGAACGTGCTGGCTTTGAAGTTCGAGATGTACATCCGACTCACTATGGTCGTCTATGTCCAATCGAAACGCCTGAGGGACCAAACATCGGTCTAATTAACTCATTGGCATCTTACGCAAAAACCAACGATTACGGTTTCTTAGAAACTCCTTACCGTAAAGTAGTTGATGGCGTAGTGACTGATGAAGTTGATTTCTTATCGGCTATCGAAGAAACAAATTTTGTTGTGGCACAGGCTTCTGCAATTATCGATAAAGATAATAAATTAGCAGAAGACATGGTTGCTTGTCGTACGAAAGGTGAATCTACCTTCCTGTCGAGCGATCACATCAACTATATGGATGTATCACCACAACAGATCATTTCTGTTGCGGCATCAATCATCCCGTTCCTAGAACACGATGATGCTAACCGTGCCTTGATGGGCGCGAACATGCAACGTCAAGCGGTTCCTACTTTACGTGCTGATAAGCCGTTAGTTGGTACTGGTATGGAACGCATTATAGCGGTTGACTCTGGTGTTACCATTGTTGCTAAACGTGGTGGTGTTGTAGATTACGCTGATTCTGGTCGTATCGTTGTTAAGGTAAATGAAGATGAATTGACTGCTGGCGAAGCCGGTATCGATATCTACAACCTAACGAAATACACCCGTTCTAACCAAAATACTTGTATTAACCAACGCCCAACTGTAATGGCTGGCGAAGTGGTTGTTCAAGGTGATGTGATGGCCGATGGCCCGTCAACCGACATGGGTGATTTGGCGTTAGGTCAAAACATGCGTATCGCGTTCATGCCTTGGAATGGTTACAACTTCGAGGATTCTATCTTAGTTTCTGAGCGTGTTGTACAGCAAGACAGATTCACTACTATTCATATCCAAGAGTTGACTTGTATCGCTCGTGATACGAAGCTTGGTAGTGAAGACATCACCGCTGATATTCCTAACGTTGGCGAAGCAGCCTTAAGCAAACTAGATGAGTCTGGTGTTGTTTACATTGGTGCTGAAGTTAAAGGCGGCGACATCCTAGTGGGTAAAGTTACTCCTAAAGGTGAAACGCAACTGACTCCTGAAGAAAAGCTATTAAGAGCTATTTTCGGTGAGAAAGCGTCTGACGTTAAAGATAGCTCATTACGTGTTCCTAACTCTGTAAGCGGTACTATCATCGATGTTCACGTGTTTACTCGTGACGGCGTTGAGAAAGACAAGCGTGCGCTTGAAATAGAGCAAATGCAGCTTAAAGAAGCGAAGAAAGATTTATCAGATGTGTTCTCTATCTTAGAAGATGGTATTTATGAACGTGCTGAAAAATTACTATTAGCTTCAGGCCTAAGCGAAGCAGCATTGCAAGCAATGCCGCGTAGCGAATGGTTAGAGCAAACGTTAAATGATGAAGCATCGCAAACAGCACTAGAGCAAATTGCTGCTCAACATATTGAAACTAAAGCTGACTTCGACAAGCAATTTGAAAACAAACGTCTTAAGATCACCCAAGGTGCAGATTTGCAGCCTGGCGTACTTAAGATTGTTAAAGTTTATCTTGCTGTTAAGCGTCGTATCCAGCCTGGTGATAAGATGGCTGGTCGTCATGGTAACAAAGGTGTTATCTCTAAACTGTGTCCAGTTGAAGATATGCCACATGATGAACATGGTCGTACTGTCGATATCGTACTTAACCCATTGGGTGTACCGTCGCGTATGAACATCGGTCAGATCTTAGAAACTCACTTAGGCTTAGCGGCTCGTGGTGTTGGTGATCAAATCACCGAGATGCTGGCACAGCAACGTCAAGTTAGTGAACTTCGTGATTACATCCAACGTGCATATGACATTGGTAACTGTAACCAGAAAGTTGATCTTGAGACGTTCTCTGATGAAGAAGTTATTCGCCTAGCTAAGAACCTGCAAGGTGGCCTACCAATGGCTACTCCAGCGTTCGATGGCGCCGATGAAGCTGAAATCAAAGAAATGCTAACACATGCAGGTCTACCTGAATCAGGTCAGATGGCATTGTTCGATGGCCGTACTGGCGATAAGTTTGACCGTCCAGTAACTGTTGGTTACATGTACATGTTAAAACTGAATCACTTGGTTGATGACAAGATGCATGCACGTTCAACAGGTTCGTACTCACTAGTAACTCAGCAACCACTTGGTGGTAAAGCTCAGTTCGGTGGCCAGCGTTTCGGTGAGATGGAAGTATGGGCACTTGAAGCTTACGGTGCAGCATATACGCTACAAGAAATGCTAACGGTTAAGTCTGATGACGTTAACGGTCGTACCGAGATGTATAAAAACATCGTTGATGGTAAGCACGAGATGAATCCTGGTATGCCGGAATCATTCAACGTATTGTTGAAAGAAATCCGTTCTCTAGCGATTAACATTGAACTTGACGAAAATTAAACAACACTTCAACAAGTGAAGTTAAACCGTTTAATTTGAGAGTGTGGTGCGCATTAGCGCACCCTAACTCCACTAGGAGATAAAAGTGAAAGACTTACTGAAGTTTCTAAAGCAGCAGAACAAAACCGAAGAATTTGATGCAATCAAAATCGGTCTTGCTTCTCCTGATCAGATCCGTTCATGGTCATTTGGTGAAGTTAAAAAGCCAGAAACCATTAACTATCGTACCTTCAAGCCTGAGCGTGAAGGGCTGTTCTGTGCGCGTATCTTTGGCCCGATCAAAGATTACGAATGTTTGTGTGGTAAATACAAACGTCTTAAGCACCGTGGTGTAATTTGTGAAAAATGTGGCGTTGAAGTAACGCAATCTAAAGTTCGTCGTGACCGTATGGGTCATATCGACTTAGCTAGCCCTGTGGCACACATTTGGTTCTTGAAATCGCTTCCTTCCCGTATCGGTCTATTACTAGATCTTACGTTACGTGATATTGAGCGTGTTCTTTACTTCGAATCATTCGTAGTAACAGAGCCTGGTATGACAGATCTTGAGGCTTCTCAGATCCTTACCGAAGAAGAATACTTAGATGCGTTAGAAGAGCATGGCGATGAATTCGAAGCTAAAATGGGTGCAGAAGCGGTATTAGCGCTACTGGGTAACCTAGAATTAGCACGCGAAATCGACGAAATGCGTGAAGAGTTACCGTCAATTAACTCTGAAACTAAACGTAAGAAGATCACTAAGCGTCTTAAATTAATGGAAGCATTCCACGAATCAGGTAATAACCCTGAATGGATGATCATGACGATTCTGCCGGTTCTTCCGCCAGATCTTCGCCCATTAGTTCCTTTAGAAGGTGGTCGTTTTGCGACTTCAGATCTAAATGATTTATATCGCCGTGTAATCAACCGTAACAACCGTCTAAAGCGTCTTCTAGACCTAGCTGCTCCAGATATTATCGTACGTAACGAAAAGCGTATGTTACAAGAATCTGTTGATGCACTATTAGATAACGGTCGTCGTGGTCGTGCTATTACGGGTTCTAACAAGCGTCCGCTTAAATCTCTTGCCGATATGATCAAGGGTAAGCAAGGTCGTTTCCGTCAGAATCTACTTGGTAAGCGTGTTGATTATTCAGGTCGTTCGGTTATCACCGTTGGTCCTACTTTACGTCTGCATCAGTGTGGTCTTCCGAAGAAGATGGCCCTTGAGTTATTCAAGCCATTCATCTACGGCAAGCTAGAAACACTTGGCATGGCAACGACGATCAAAGCGGCTAAGAAAATGGTTGAGCGCGAAGCACCGGAAGTTTGGGATATCCTTTCTGACGTTATCCGCGAACATCCAGTTATGCTTAACCGTGCACCTACTCTTCATAGATTGGGTATCCAAGCGTTCGAACCTGTACTAATCGAAGGTAAAGCGATTCAGCTTCACCCATTGGTTTGTGCGGCATACAATGCCGATTTCGATGGGGATCAGATGGCGGTACACGTACCGTTAACTATCGAAGCACAGCTTGAAGCACGTGCGCTTATGATGTCGACTAATAACATCCTTTCTCCAGCAAATGGCGAACCAATCATCGTTCCTTCACAGGATGTTGTATTGGGTCTTTACTACTTAACGCGTGATCGTGTTAATGGTAAAGGTGAAGCGATGGCATTTACTGATATCGATGAAGTAGAAAAAGCATACCGTACTGGTTTCGCTGAACTACACGCTCGTATCAAAGTTCGTATTTTTGAGTATCAAAAAGACGAAAACGGTGAATTGCAAGAGACTATTACACTGACTGACACTACAGTTGGTCGTGCATTGTTCTCACGCATCATGCCAAAAGGCCTAGCATATAACTTGTTAGATAAGCCTTTAGGTAAGAAACAAATTTCAACGTTATTAAATACTTGTTACCGTGAAGTTGGCCTAAAAGATACTGTCGTTTTCGCTGATCAACTTATGTACTGTGGTTTCCACTATGCAACTGTTTCTGGTTGTTCGGTTGGTATCGACGACATGGTTATTCCTGATGAAAAAGCTGAATTAATCGGTGCTGCACAAGCAGAAATCCTAGAGATTTCAGAGCAGTTTGCTCAGGGTCTTGTTACTGCTGGTGAGAAATACAACAAAGCGATCGATATTTGGGCTGGTACCAACGAGAAAGTTTCGAAAGCGATGATGGACAACTTGTCAAAAGAAACGGTTATTAACCGTGATGGCGAAGAAGAAGTTCAACCGTCGTTTAACAGCGTATTCATGATGGCCGATTCCGGCGCTCGTGGTAGTGCTGCACAGATTCGTCAGCTTGCTGGTATGCGTGGTCTGATGGCTAAGCCAGATGGCTCAATCATCGAAACGCCAATCATTGCTAACTTCCGTGAAGGTCTAAACGTACTTCAGTACTTTATCTCTACTCACGGGGCTCGTAAGGGTCTAGCGGATACGGCACTTAAGACGGCTAACTCGGGTTACTTAACTCGTCGTCTAGTAGATGTTGCACAAGATTTAGTTATCTCAGCACAAGATTGTGGTACTGAGAACGGTCTAATGATGACGCCATTAATCGAAGGTGGTGATGTTGTTGAACCGCTACGCGAACGTGTTCTTGGTCGTGTAGTTGCAGAAGACATCATTAAGCCTGGTTCTAAAGAAGTACTTGTTAAGCGTAACGTAATGCTTGATGAAGGCTTGGTAGATATGATCGAAGCGAATTCGGTTGACCAAGTTAAAGTACGTTCTATTATCACTTGTGATTCAGATTTCGGTGTATGTGCTAACTGTTACGGTCGTGACTTGGCTCGTGGTCATCTTATCAATATGGGTGAGGCAGTGGGTGTTGTTGCTGCTCAGTCAATCGGTGAGCCGGGTACACAGCTTACGATGCGTACGTTCCATATCGGTGGTGCTGCGTCTCGTGCATCTGCTGAAAATAACGTACAAGTTAAGAACTCAGGAACTATCAAGTTACATAACTCTAAGCATGTTGATAACATCGACGGCAAATTGGTTATCGTTTCTCGTTCATCTGAGCTTACTATCATCGATGAGATGGGTCGTGAGAAAGAGCGTTATAAAGTGCCTTACGGTACTATCTTAGAGAAAGGTGATGATGCGACAGTTACAGCTGGCGAAATCGTTGCTAACTGGGACCCGCATACGCATCCAATCATTACTGAAGTACAAGGTAAAGTTGAGTTTGTTGATCTAATCGATGGTATTACCATGGATAAGAAAACTGATGACTTAACCGGTCTTTCTTCAGTGGTAGTTATCGAAGCCGCACAACGTGCAGCAGCCGGTAAAGAAATGCGTCCTGCAGTAAAACTTGTTGATACTAAAGGTAACGACGTTCTTATCGCTGGTACTGATGTACCTGCAATCTACTTCTTACCAGGTAACGCAATCGTTAACCTAGAAGATGGCGCGATTGTAAACGTTGGTGACGCGTTAGCGCGTATTCCACAGCTTGCTTCTAAGACTCGTGATATCACGGGTGGTCTGCCACGTGTTGCTGATTTATTCGAAGCACGTAAGCCGAAAGAGCCTGCAATACTTGCGGAAATTAGTGGTACGATTTCATTTGGTAAAGAAACCAAAGGTAAGCGTCGTCTAATGATCACACCTGCTGACGGTAGCGATCACTACGAGGAAATGATTCCTAAGTGGCGTAACCTGAACGCGTTCGAGGGTGAGAAGGTTGAAAAAGGTGAAGTAATCGCCGATGGACCTGAATCGCCACATGATATTCTTCGTTTGCGTGGTATTACTCACGTTGCGAATTACATCGTGAACGAAGTTCAAGACGTTTACCGTCTACAGGGTGTAAAAATCAATGATAAGCATTGTGAAGCAATCATTCGTCAAATGCTACGTAAGTGTACTATCAGCCATTCAGGCGACAGTAGCTTCCTAGTTGGCGAAACTCTTGAGTATTCAAAAGTTAAAGTTGCTAACCGTGACTTGGAAGAAGCTGGTAAAGAGCCAGCACGTTTTGCGCGTAACCTTATGGGTATCACCAAAGCGTCGCTTGCAACTGAGTCATTCATCTCAGCGGCATCGTTCCAAGAAACAACACGTGTACTTACTGAAGCTGCGGTAAGCGGTAAGCGCGATGATCTACGTGGTCTGAAAGAAAACGTAATCGTTGGTCGCTTAATCCCTGCCGGTACTGGTTTCGCCTATCATCAGAAACGTCGTGAAGAAGCTAA
>Ga0209292_1001283_pt1 | contig 30922 bp, 27 predicted proteins | sample GOMGulsemesocosm_2_FD_184634 | JGI IMG/M metagenome (GOLD analysis project Ga0209292, IMG submission 184634) | Methane-oxidizing microbial communities from mesocosms in the Gulf of Mexico - GOM9C Gulf of Mexico (SPAdes) (version 2) | ecosystem: Environmental > Aquatic > Marine > Cold seeps... | reverse complement strand
AAATGTTAGATTTAGGTTTTGCATATGATTTTGCAACTTCAGATATTAAAGACCAAACAAGTGGAGGACCAGAATTTTTATTAAAAATAAAATTCTAATACTGTCCTCGTTAATATTAAAAAGGTCTTCCGATAGGAAGACCTTTTTTTTTGAGGGTATTTTAAGTAGTTTTGTATTATGGTAAAAGAACTACAGTTACGAGTTTCAATTAAAGAAGAAAAGATAGGAAATATTCTGAAAATAAAAGCTGCAAGCTTTTTGAGTATGGATAGAAAAGATATTAATGCAGTCAAAATTCTTCGTAAATCAATTGATGCGAGAAAGAAGTTAATTGTGTTTAATTATAAAGTAGCAGTTTATATTAAAGAGTTTCCACCAGAATTTTCAGAATACACTTTTGATTATAAGGATGTTTCTTCGGCTAAAGAGATTCATATTGTTGGTTTTGGTCCAGCGGGAATGTATGCTGCACTACGTTGCATTGAGTTAGGTTATAAACCAATTGTTTTAGAACGTGGTAAAGATGTTCAGAATAGAAGACGTGATTTAAAAGCAATAAATCAGGATCATTTTGTAAATGAAGATTCCAATTACTGTTTTGGTGAAGGTGGAGCGGGAACCTATTCTGATGGAAAATTATATACCAGAAGTTTAAAGCGTGGAGATGTTCGTAGAATTTTTGAAAATTTAGTATACCATGGTGCTACAGATCAGATTTTAGTAGACGCCCATCCACATATAGGAACAAATAAATTACCAAAAGTAGTTACGAATATTCGTGAAACCATATTAAAATATGGTGGAGAGGTACATTTTGAAACTAAAGTAATTGATTTTGTTGTAGTGGATAAAAAGATAAAAGCAATTCACTTAAAAAACGGAACAGAGATGACTGTTAATGCAGTGATTTTAGCAACGGGGCATTCTGCTAGAGATATTTATGAGTTGTTACATGATAAAAACATAGCATTAAAGGCTAAGTCTTTTGCGATGGGGGTTCGTGTAGAACATCCGCAGCATATAATTGATTCTATTCAGTACCATTGTAGTGACGAACGCAACGAGTTGTTGCCTGCTGCTGCATATAGTTTGGTTCATCAGGTACGTGATAGGGGAGTATATTCATTTTGTATGTGTCCAGGGGGATTTATTGTTCCTGCGGCAACAGCAAATGGAGAAGTGGTAGTTAACGGAATGTCGCCATCTAAACGAAATAATGAATTCGCAAATTCAGGAATTGTTGTTGAAATTGATATAGAAAAAGATTTTCCTAAATACAATAATTTTGGAGTGTTAAAAGGATTGGAGTTTCAAAAGGATTTAGAGAAATTAGCATTCAATGCTGGTGGAAAAAGTCAAGTAGCTCCAGCCCAACGATTGACAGATTTTGTTGAAGGGAGGTTGTCTAGTAGTTTAAATTCTACGTCGTATCAGCCAGGTTTGAAATCAGCACCATTACATTCGTTATTACCTAAAGCCATAGGAGGACGATTGAGAAAAGGATTTGCTGCGTTTGGCGAAAAGATGAATGGTTTTTATACGGAAGAAGCAAATGTTATTGGAGTAGAGTCTAGAACATCATCCCCAGTAAATATCCCTAGAAAAGAAAATTTAGCGCATCCAGAAGTAGAAGGATTGTATCCTTGTGGTGAAGGTGGTGGTTATGCTGGAGGTATTATTTCAGCAGCTATGGATGGTGAACGATGTGCGGAGGCAGCAATTGAGAATTTAAAATAAATATACTATGAAAATATTAAATTTAACTCCATTTACAGAGTTGAAAACTAACAGACTGGTATTGAGGCAGTTAAAATCTTCTGATGCAGAAGATCAGTTTGTTCTTCGTTCAAGCACTGAAGTAGGAAAGTATATAGCGAGAGATTTACAAACTGAAGTTAGTCAGTCTGAAAAATTTATAGAAGATAGAAATGAGGATATAGCTCAGAATAAAATAATGTACTGGGCAATAACTTTAAAAGATGAAACTAGGTTGGTGGGAACAATTTGCTTGTGGAATTTTACTGAAGGTAATACTGTTGCAGAAATTGGGTATGATTTGAATCCGGATTTTCAGAAAAAGGGTATCATGTCCGAAGCGTTAAAAGCAGTAATATCTTATGGTTTTGAAAAGCTAGAGTTTTCGAGAATTGAAGCTTTTACACAAATAGAAAATGAAAGTTCTAAAATGTTGTTGATGAAAAATCAATTCCAATTGCATCCAACTCGAATTGATGAAGGGTTTCCAATGAATATTATTTTTGAATTACACAAAGATGATTACCTATCAAATTCATTTTAGAATTGAATACATCAACTAAAATATTAATCATTGGTTTTGTGTGGCCGGAACCAAATTCGTCTGCTGCAGGAAGTAGGATGTTACAGTTAATTGAATTGTTTCAAAAACAAAACTGGGAAGTTCATTTTGCTACTACAGCTGCAGAAACTACTCATATGGTTAATTTGAAGGAGTTAGGAGTTCTAATTCAAGAAATTCAGTTAAATCATGATAGTTTTGACGAATATGTAGCAAGCTTGCAACCTGATGTTGTTTTGTTTGATCGGTTTATAATCGAGGAGCAGTTTGGTTGGCGAGTTGCGGAACAGTGCCCTAATACGATTCGTATACTAGATACGGAAGACTTACATAGCTTGCGGAAAATACGCCAAGAAGTTTTTAAAAAGGGAGTAGAATTTACTACTAATATGCTATTGGTTTCGGAAATAGCAAAAAGGGAATTGGCAAGTATTTATCGATGTGATTTGTCTTTAATTATTTCTTCATATGAAATGAAATTGTTGAAAGAGCTTTTTAAAGTTGATGAATCATTATTGTGTTATTTGCCATTTTTAATTGATAAAATTGGCGAGGATCAAATTTTAGAATTACCGAAATTTGAAGAGAGACAGTATTTTATGTGTATTGGTAATTTCCGACACGAGCCAAACTGGAATATGGTATTGTATTTAAAGCAAATCATTTGGCCGATGATTAGAAAAGAGTTGCCTAAAGCCGAGTTACATGTATATGGTTCCTATCCTTCAGAAAAAGTAACGCAATTAAATAATACGGCTCAAGGATTTATAGTTAAAGGATGGGTGGATGATGTAAATCATGCAATGCAAGGATCTCGTGTTTGTTTAGCGCCAATTCGTTTTGGAGCTGGAATAAAAGGGAAATTCACTGATGCGATGCAAAACGGACTGCCAAGTATTACAACTTCAATTGGTGCAGAGGGAATGCATGATGATTTGTCTTGGGGTGGTAGTATTATTGATACGCCAGAAGAAATTGCATCCAAAGCAGTTGAATTATATGAAGATGAAAGTTTATGGCTACAAGCCCAACAAAACGGTTTTGAGATTATAAATACAATTTATAGTGATATTAAGTATCAAGGAAGTTTTATTCTAGCACTAAATTCGTTGTCTAAATCTTTAAAACAACATCGGACTTCAAACTTTATAGGAGCTATGTTAATGCATCATACACTTAAAAGCACCAAGTATTTGTCTAAATGGATTGGTGAAAAAGAGAAAAACAAATAACCTTCTTGTTAAATAAGCTGTTTTAAGCCATTTTCAAACCTACGTTTTTATAATGTCTACTTTTTTTAGTTTTAAAGTTGAAATAAAGTCTGTTTTGGCTGTTTTAAGCAGTTTTTTGTTTAATTAGGTAATGTTGATAACTCTAATCATTCTGTCTATTAGAAGTCATTCTATTTTGTTTCAATTCATTATATTTGTCTGTCTTCATAAAAAATGGAGGAATAAGAGCAATTATTTATGAGCGAAGAAAATAAAAAAAATCAGTATTCGGCAGATAGTATTCAGGCATTAGAAGGAATGGAGCATGTACGTATGCGTCCTTCAATGTATATTGGAGATGTTGGAGTGCGAGGATTACATCATTTAGTATATGAGGTTGTAGATAACTCTATTGATGAGGCAATGGCTGGTCATTGTGATACTATTGACGTATGGATAAATGAAAATAATTCAGTTTCTGTTTTAGATAACGGTCGTGGTATTCCAGTTGGAATTCATAAAAAAGAAGGAGTTTCTGCTTTAGAGGTAGTAATGACTAAAATTGGTGCCGGAGGAAAGTTTGATAAAGATTCTTATAAGGTATCTGGAGGACTTCACGGTGTTGGAGTTTCTTGTGTTAACGCACTTTCTAATCATTTAAGAGCTACTGTTTATAAAGATGGTAAAGTTTGGGAGCAAGAATATCAGAAAGGTAAAAGTATGTATCCTGTAAAACCAATTGGTGAAACAGATAAAAATGGTACTATGGTTACTTTTACACCAGATGATACTATTTTTAAAGATACAACAGTATATAATTACGACACCTTAGCGGCTCGTTTACGTGAGTTGGCTTATTTGAATAAGGGCTTAAAAATATCACTTACCGATAAACGTAATAAGGATGAAGAAGGTAATGATGTTACAGAAACATTTATTTCTACTGAAGGATTGCCAGAGTTTATCAGGTATCTAGATGCTACAAGGGAGCAGTTAACTGCTAATGTGATTTCAATGGAGGGGGAGAAAAACGGAATCCCTGTTGAAGTTGCAATGGTGTACAATACATCATATTCAGAGAATTTACATTCGTATGTAAACAATATCAATACACACGAAGGAGGAACGCATTTGTCTGGATTCAGAAGAGGATTAACACATACCTTGAAAAAGTATGCAGAAGCATCTGGGATGTTGACAAAATTAAAATTTGATGTAGCAGGGGATGATTTTAGAGAAGGGTTAACAGCTATTATTTCGGTAAAAGTTGCAGAACCACAATTCGAAGGGCAAACAAAAACAAAATTAGGAAACAGAGATGTCTCTGCGGCTGTAAGTCAAGCAGTTTCTGAAATGTTAACTGATTATTTAGAGGAAAATCCAGATGAAGCTAAAATAATAGTTCAGAAAGTAATTCTTGCTGCCCAAGCACGTCATGCTGCTACAAAAGCGCGTGAAATGGTACAGCGTAAAACGGTAATGAGTATTGGAGGTTTACCTGGTAAATTATCTGATTGTTCAGAGCAAGATCCTGCAAAATGTGAAGTATTTCTTGTAGAGGGAGATTCGGCAGGTGGAACGGCTAAACAAGGTCGTGATCGTGCATTTCAAGCAATTTTACCTTTAAGAGGTAAGATTTTGAATGTTGAGAAAGCAATGCAACATAAGGTTTTTGAGAATGAAGAAATCAGAAACATGTTTACTGCATTAGGAGTAACGATTGGAACAGAAGAGGATAGTAAAGCATTAAATTTATCGAAATTACGTTACCATAAAATTGTAATTATGTGTGATGCTGATGTCGATGGTAGTCATATTGCAACATTAATTTTAACCTTCTTTTATAGGTATATGAAAGCATTGATTGAAGGAGGGCATGTTTATATCGCAGCACCACCTTTATATTTAGTAAAGAAAGGAGCAAAAGGAGAGTATGCTTGGAACGATGATCAGCGTGATGTATTAATGGCAAAATATGGTGATGGAGCTAAGATCCAGCGTTATAAAGGTCTTGGAGAGATGAACGCAGTTCAGTTGTGGGAAACTACTATGGATCCTGAATATAGAACTTTACGTAAAGTTGTTATTGATAGTGATGCAGAGGCGGATAGAGTATTCTCTATGTTAATGGGGGATGAAGTGCCACCACGTAGAGAATTTATTGAGAAAAATGCTGCTTACGCAAATATTGATGCTTAAGATGAAGGTTAAAAAAACAGCTTTAGGTTTAGCTTTTTTATGTGGAACTTTGGGGTTTTCTCAAAGTTTTAATCAAGATGCGTCAGCCGTATTGTCTGATGTTGTTTTGCTATCGAAAGGTTTTGTAACCCCTGCTGCGCAAGCTTCAGTGTATCAATCTTCTTCAGCTTGGTATAGTTCAGCTAAAAGCGTTGGTAAGTTTAAGGTTGATTTTTCAATACATGCAAATGTATTACCAATTCCTAATAAGCAGAAAAGTTTTAAAGTAGGTAATGAAGATTTTCAAATTATGGGAATTCGGGGTGGGGAGCAATCATCATCTGTACCAACAGCTTTAGGAGGTGACACAAAAACTTTTTTTGACTTTAAAATAGCCGGTCAAGATTATGAAATGCAAGCTTTTGAAGGGGTTGATGAGTCTTTCTTGGTACATCCATATGTGCAAGCTTCAGTTGGTTTATGGAAAGAGACGGATATTTCTTTTCGTTATTCTCCAAAGGTAAAAATTGATGTGTCAGATTATCAAATTTTAGGAGGAGCGATTAAGCATAATCTAACTCAATATTTAAGAAAAGAAGGTGATGATGAAAGCTTGGAAGTAGCTGTGTTGTTGTCTTATTCAAAGTTTGATTTAGATTTGTATTTTGATGAGTTTAAACTGGAAGCTACTAATCCGCAACCTGGAAGCGTGCCTTTAGCAGTTATTAATTCAATTATAGTAGATGCAGATTCATGGTTATTTCAATTTATTGCATCTAAAAAATATAGGAAATTTGAGTTTTCTGGATCTTTAGGGTTGACAAGAAGTAACTTTAAGTATGAATTAGGTGGTGATGAAGGCTTGTTTTTAGATTTGTTTAATGCGGCTTTGGTAACTTTGGACGAAGATAATAAAATGGGATTAAAAGGAGATGTAGGGCTGAATTATCACTTTAGTAAGTTTTACATTTCTTCAATGGTATCTGTTGGTGAATTTGCCAATTGTAACATTGCATTACATTATAAAATATAAATTAAGAGAACACAATTAATAATTATATAATACATAAAAAATGAAAGTAACAGTAGTAGGAGCAGGAGCAGTAGGAGCAAGTTGTGCAGAGTATATTGCAATTAAAGACTTCGCATCAGAAGTGGTAATTTTAGATATTAAGGAAGGTTTTGCTGAGGGTAAAGCAATGGATTTAATGCAAACAGCTTCTTTAAATGGTTTCGATACAAAAATTGTTGGAACTACAGGTGATTATTCAAAAACTGCAGGAAGTGATGTATGTGTAATTACCTCAGGGATTCCTCGTAAACCAGGAATGACTCGTGAGGAATTAATCGGAATTAATGCAGGTATTGTTAAAATGGTTTCTGCTAGTTTAATTGAGCATTCTCCAAACACAATTGTTATTGTTGTCTCTAATCCTATGGATACAATGACGTATTTAGTACATAAAACTACTGGATTACCTAAAAATAGAATTATCGGAATGGGGGGGGCATTAGATTCTGCACGTTTCAAATATAGATTAGCCGAAGCTTTAGGAGCACCTATTTCTGATGTTGATGGTATGGTAATTGGCGGGCATTCTGATAAAGGAATGGTACCATTAATTTATAAAGCAGCAAGAAACTCAGTAAAAGTTTCTGAATTCTTATCTGCAGAAAGAATGGAGCAAGTTGTTCAGGATACTAAAGTTGGTGGAGCTACATTAACAGGGTTGTTAGGTACTTCAGCATGGTATGCGCCAGGAGCAGCTGTATCAGCAATGGTGCAAGCAATAGCTTGTGATACTAAAAAGATTTTCCCTTGTTCAGCTTTATTAGAAGGTGAGTTTGGGTTAAATGATTTATCTATTGGAGTGCCATGTGTATTAGGTGCTAACGGAATAGAAAAAATAGTTGAAATAAGTTTATCTGATGCTGAAAAAGCTAAATTAGCTGAATCTGCAGAAGGAGTTAAGAAAACAAATCAATTGTTAGAAGTTCCTGCAAACTAAAATTTGCGGAATAATAGATTAACAAAGCCACCTAATTTAGGTGGCTTTTGTTGTTTGTGAACAGAAAGTTAGCAAAGCATGTAACAAAATAGAATTATGTTAGTCTAATGAGTAGATATTAAAATAATAAACGTTAAGATGAAAAAAATAATAGTATTAGTAGCATTAGCGATAAGCACAATCGGATTTGCACAAAAAACAGTTAAAGAGGGTGTAATTACCACAGCACAAACATTATCAAGCCCTGATGAGCAAGTAAATATGCAAGTGGCTATGATGGGGCAAATAATTACTACTACATGGTTTAAAAATGACAAGTCTCGTTCTGAAATGTCCAACCCAATGGCAGGTAATGTAATTGTTGTAATGGATGGTACAGTGAATAAAATGCTTGTTATGAGGGATGCTGTTTCAGGTAAGCAGTATAGTGTAAAAGATATGACGCCGTCTGAAGAGGAATTAAAGGATGTAACTGTAGTAGAAAGTACTGAAACTAAAACTGTTTTAGGATATGAGTGCAAAAAGTATGATGTTACTATGGTGAAGCAAGGAGTAGAGGTTAAAATGGCTATTTATACTTCAGATAAGGTTCCTGCTAAATCGCAACAAATTGTTGGTTTAGGAAGTAAAGTTAAGGGGTATCCTATGTTTATGGAAATGAAAATGAATCAAATGGGAGCTGAAATTGTTATTAAAACGGAAGTAACTGAAATTAAAAATGAAGAAGTTGCTGATGCTAAATTTGACATGACCCCTATGGAAGGTTATGAGAAAACAGAGCAATTAGGGATGTAAAAACTACCTTATTATTTGATATAAAAAAACCAGCATATATATGCTGGTTTTTTATGTTTATAAATCTTATAAAAACTACTTAAATATATTGTTATTTCGCTTCAGAAAAATTATATTTGCTCGTTTGAAAATAGAAATTGATAACTAATAATAAATTATAATGCAAAACAAAGGAATAGTTAAATTGTTTGCTTTCTTATTTGTAGCGGTAAGTATTTACCAGCTATCATTTACGTCTATAGCAAGTAAGGTGGAGAAAGAAGCGGCTGCATTTGTAGGTGAAGTAGCTAATGCTGATGAATTAGAGAAGAAATATCTTGACTCTGTCGGAGGAGAATCAGTAATAGCTGGAATTACTTATGATTATGCTAAAAAGAGAGTTTTAAATGAAGGACTTGATTTAAAAGGTGGTGTAAACGTAATACTTCAAATATCTACTAAAGATATCTTAAGAGGTTTATCGAATAATTCAAAAAACCCAGTATTCAACCAAGCGTTAACTAAGGCTGATGTCTTACAAACAAACTCTGATGACACTTATTTACAGTCATTTTTTATTGCTTTTGATGAAGTAAATGCAAACGGAGGAACTCCAACACTTTTAGCGGCTACTGATATTTTTGCAAATAAATCATTAGATGGTACTGTAAGTGCTACAATGACAAACAAAGAAGTTCAGTCAATTCTGGAGAAAAAGTTAGATGAGTCTATCGAGTCTGCTTTTGAAGTAATCAGAAAACGTATTGATAAATTTGGTGTTACACAACCAAACATTCAGCGTTTAGGTCAGTCTGCTCGTATTTTAGTAGAATTACCTGGAGCTAAGGATGTTGAGCGTGTTAAGAAATTATTATCTGGTACGGCTCAATTAGAATTTTATGAAACACATACTTTTAACGAAGCTGTTCAGTATTTAATTGCTGTAAATACGAAGCTAAAGGAAGAGCTAGTTGCTAAAGATATCACTACTGATTCAAAAGAAGAAGAGGCTAATGCGGATGATTTATTAGGAGCTGAAAATGATTCTATTAAAAAAGCAAACGAGCCTAATCCTTTATTTGAGGCAATGTCATTAAATCCTTACGGATTCCAAGGACAAAATGTTAGACAATTAGGAGTTGCTAAAGTTGGTGATACTGCAAAAATAAATACATATTTAAATTCAACTAAGAACTTAAGAACAGGAGTTATCAAAAATGCAAAATACAGATGGGGAATCTTATTTACTGCTAGAGATAAAGCTGGTTTTGGTATTGCTGAAGATGATGTTAATAAATACGTTCCATTATATGCATTAAAATCTGATAGAGAAGGAGCTCCAGCAATGTTAGGAGATGTACTTACTGATGCAAGACAACAATATACACAAGTAGGTGATGCTTCTGTAGGACTTTCAATGAATTCATTGGGTTCTAAACAATGGGAAGAACTTACTGGAAATGTAGCTAAACAAGGGAATGCAATTGCTATTGTGTTGGATAATGTAGTGTATTCTGCTCCAGGAGCAAGTCAAGCAATTTCTGGAGGTCAAACTGAAATTTCTGGAAGCTTTACATTAAATGAAGCGAAAGATTTAGCAAATGTATTAAGAGCTGGTAAATTACCTGCCTCTGCTGATATTATTCAATCTGCTGAAGTTGGACCATCTTTAGGTCAAGACGCTATCGATAGTGGAAAAATGTCATTTATGATTGCCTTAATAATGGTTTTTGTTTGGATGGTATTCTATTATGGTAAAGCTGGTTTATATGCAAACATTGCATTAGGTTTAAACATCTTATTGATATTTGGTATTCTTGCTGGGTTAGGAGCTGTATTAACACTTCCTGGTATTGCAGGTATCGTATTAACAATAGGTATGTCGGTTGATGCCAATGTACTTATCTTTGAGCGTATTAAAGAAGAATTGGCTTTAGGTAAATCTCAAGCTGAAGCAATTAAGGATGGGTTTAGTAATGCATTATCATCTATTTTAGATGCTAACGTTACTACCTTATTAACTGCAATTATATTATTTATGTTTGGTACGGGACCAATTCAAGGTTTCGCAACTACTTTAATCATTGGTATTGCAACATCATTATTTACAGCAATCTTTATTACAAGATTATTAGTAGATTGGAGTGCTAGCAAAGGTGGTATACTACCATTCTCTACAGGTGTTACTAAAAATGTAATGAAAAACATGGCAATCAATTTCTTAGGAAAAAGAAAGTTGACTTACATTATTTCTGCAGTATTAGTTATAGCTAGTTTAGGTTCATTGTTTACAGGTGGTTTAAATGAAGGTATTGACTTTGTTGGAGGTAGAACATTCCAAGTTAAATTTGATAAAGCGGTAAATACTGCTGATGTTTCAACTAAATTAACTAAAGTTTTCGGAAGTGCTGAGGTGAAGACTTACGGAGGTGATGATCAGTTAAAAATTAGTACGAGGTTTAAAATTGCTGAAAAAGGATTGGCTGTTGATGCAGAAATTAAGGAGCATTTATATACGCAATTAAAAGAGATGTTGCCTGCAGGAATGACTTTAGAGCAATTTAAAAAAGGTGAAAATGGTCAGGGTATTGTTCAAACTATGAAAGTAGGGCCAACAATTGCTGATGATATTAAAAAGAATTCTCTATTGGCTGTATTAGGGTCGTTATTAGTAGTATTCTTATACATCTTAATGCGTTTCAAATGGTGGCAATTTAGTTTAGGTGCTGTTGCAGCGGTATTCCATGATGTTATTATCGTATTAGGAATCTTCTCATTATTACGTAATGTAATGCCATTTAATATGGAGATTGATCAAGCATTTATTGCGGCAATCTTAACTGTAATTGGGTATTCATTAAATGATACGGTTGTTGTATTTGATAGAATTAGAGAATACTTTAACAATAATGAAGACTGGGCATATGGTAAAACTGTTAATCAAGCATTAAACAGTACATTAAGTAGAACGTTAAATACTTCTATTACTACGTTAATCGTATTAGTTACGATCTTCTTATTAGGAAGTGATTCTATAAAAGGATTTATCTTTGCATTAATCATTGGTGTAATTGTAGGTACGTATTCATCTTTATTCATTGCGACTCCAGTTATGTTTGATACTGTTGGTAACAAAGAATTAAAGAGAGATAAAAAAGAAGAAGAGGAAACTGAAGGAGAAGTTGTGGAAGCATAATTTTAATTCTGTTTAAAATATAAAAAGTCCGAAGCTAGCTTCGGACTTTTTTTTGTTTACCCCCATGTGCAAACATTTTAAAATTATCCTTAAAAAATGAATTACACTGAAATAATTAAAGAAACTGTATATGATTGTTGTTCATTAGAATTATCCAATTACATTTTAAATAAGGAGTCTCAAGAGTATTTTGCATGTAATTATTTACTTAATGAAAAAAGAGTAATTAGTAGATCAGCTAAAATAACCCCAAAGAAAATCGGTCAGTTTGTAGTGCTGTGGAAACGAATTGATAATGGGTCAATTAAACCTTATCACTGTTTTGATGTTATTGATTTTGTTGTTGTAAATGTGAAAGATGATAACTATTTTGGGCAATTTATTTTTCCTAAAGCGGAGTTAGTTAATCAAGGGGTGTTTTCAACTGATTTAAAAGAAGGTAAACGTGCAATTCGTGTTTATCCTCCTTGGGTTAAGGTTAAGAGTAAACAAGCAATAAAAACACAGTTATGGCAATTAAAATATTTTCTTCATTTGCCAAATGAAAAATTGGTAGATTTGAATAGAGCAAAAAATCTCTATTCTTAATAATTTTATAATTCAGAAAAGGAGATTTTATCTCCTTTTTTTACACCCCATTTTTCGCTTAAGCCAGCGTTAATTTCTAATACATATTTTGTAGGGGCATCAGAAAATAAAGAAGTTTCATTTAAAGGCTCTGTATTCTTTGCGATGTTTATAATAGTATTGTCGGTATCTATATAGATAATATCTAAAGCAATGTAAGTATTCTTCATATAGAAACTACGTACTTTAATTTCTTCAAAAATAAATAACATCCCTTTATCAGTATCCATTTGTTTACGATACATTAAACCGGTTTGTTGCTCAAAATCATTATCAGCTATTTCTATTTGGAAACCTTTTTTTAGAGTTCCAATACTATCGATGATTTGTAGGTCCCCTTCGTATTTAAATTCAATTTTAGGAGGTGTAGCCACCTTTTTCACCTCTTTTTTACACGATTGTAATGTAGAAAAGAGAAAAAATAGGATTGTGAGGCTATAAAAATACTTGACCATTAAGCTGTTTTTTTTGTTGAGCGAAACATAAAGTATAATCCAATAATAATAAATGGTATACTCAGCCATTGTCCAGTAGATAATAAATCTCCTAGTGAATCTTCAAAACCTCCTTGTGATTTTTTATAAAATTCAACTACGAATCTTACTGACCATAGTAGCACTAAAAATAAACCAAAAATGTAAAAAGGTTTTTGTTTTTTATCAGTTTTCCAATAGGTATACATTAAAATAGCAAACACAAAAATATAACAAACAGATTCATATAATTGAGCTGGGTGACGTAAAGGAATCGCGTCTAATAAATGTACAAATTTTGGGTTATTAACAATAGCATCATAGGCTTTAGAAGCTGTTTTAGCTCCTGTCAATTGCATTGCTTCATATGATCTGTAATGTTGTTGTATAAATTTGAAACCATAATTAGAAAAAGTTTCTTTTCCTATAATTTCCGAATTCATTAAATTTCCTATACGAACAAAAATAGCTCCAAAGGCAACGGGTATTACCACTCGGTCTAATATCCATGATAGTTTGATATCTGGATATTTCTTATGGTAAAAATACATGGCAATAATAACACCAATGGCAGCACCATGACTTGCTAAACCTGCAATACCTGTATATTTAAAAGGATTGAATTTAAAAGGTAAGATAATTTCTAATAAATGATTTTGATAATAATGCCAGTCGTAAAAAAAGACATGACCTAAACGAGCACCAACTAAAATGGAGATGACTCCGTAAATAAATAAAGTATCCAGTTTATCTTCAGATACGGCTTCATTTTTAAATATTTTCTTCATGATTTGTAAACCGCCTAAAAAAGCAACTACAAACATCAAGCTATAATATTTTATAGGGATGGGTCCTAGGTTAATTAGAGTGTCACTAGGATTCCAATTGATCAATAATGAAGTCATATTTTGGTGTGTAAATTTAAAAAGTTAAAGATATGATATACGAGGTAATTAACTACATAAATTTTTATTAATCCCACGTGATCATGCAAAATATAAAATGTAATTGTTAAAGGAGTTTTTAATTGGAATACTCCGGAATGTCTTTCAGAAATTGATAGCGTTCATTGTCATAATCCATTTGACAATAATAATGGTTTAACCCATTAGTAACCATTAATAAATCGGCATTTAGTTTTAGGTTGTATTGTGCTATTTGATCAAAAGTTTTTTGCGTAATGTTTATTTTAGGAGCTTTACATTCTATTAAAATATGAATGCTTCCATCAGTATTAAAAACAACAATGTCATATCTTTTTTTTCGTCCATTAATAAGCAACTCTTTTTCTACATTTATTAATGATTTTGGATATTTTTTTTCGGTCATTAAATACAGAACGCAATGTTGACGCACCCATTCTTCAGGAGTTAATACAATAAATTTTTTCCTGATATCATCAAAAATGCTGAGTTTATTTTCGCTATTTTTGATGCGAAAGGGATATGTAGGGAAATTTAGCTGTTGCACCCTTCAAAAATAAGAATCTTTTAGAATGTCATACTGAGCTTGACGAAGTATTTTTCAAATAATTTATGGATAAAGTAAAACAAATTGTAGCTGACATAAAAAATGGAAACACCAAGCCTATTTATTTTTTAATGGGGGACGAGCCATATTATATAGATGCGATTTCATCATACATTGAAAAAAATGTATTAGCCGAAGAAGAAAAAGGGTTCAATCAAATGGTGTTGTACGGTAGAGATGTTACAATAGAAGATATTGTATCCAATGCAAAACGCTACCCTATGATGGCTGAAAAGCAAGTGGTATTAGTCAAGGAAGCTCAAGATTTGAGCAGAACAATTGATAAGCTGGAAGCCTATGCTGCAAACCCGCAACCTACAACAGTATTGGTGATTTGTTATAAATACAAGAAATTAGATAAGCGTAAAAAGTTATATAAAACAATAGATAAAGCTGGTGTTTTATTTGAAAGTAAAAAATTATATGACAATCAAGTTCCTGATTGGATACGCAGAGTTTTAGCCAGTAAAAAATATACAATTAGCCAAAAAGCTGCACAGATGTTAGTCGAGTTTTTAGGTACTGATTTAGGTAAAATAAATAATGAACTAGAAAAGTTACAATTAGTACTTCCAGAAGGAGCGGAGATTTCACCAAAGCATATTGAAGACAATATTGGAATAAGTAAAGATTATAATAATTTTGAACTGCGAAAAGCAGTAGGTGAACGAGATATATTAAAAGCCAATAGGATTATTAAATATTTTGCTCAAAACCCAAAAGATAATCCAACTGTAGTGACGGTTTCATTATTGTTTAATTTCTTTTCTCAGTTATTACAATATCATGCTTTGGGTGATAAGTCGCAGTTTAGTGTTGCAAAAGCATTAAAAATAAATCCGTTTTTTGTTAAGGAATATCAAGCAGCGGGGAAAAATTATCCCATGCGAAAAGTAAGTCAGGTAGTTGGATTGTTACGTGAAGCGGATTTAAAAAGTAAAGGAGTTGGTGCTAGTAATTTACCACAAAGTGATTTATTAAAAGAGCTGTTGTTTAAAATGATGAATTAGCGCTTAGTTCTGTTAAATAACCATTGGTGTATAGGTTTTAATACTAAATTGACAAGTAGTATTATAATAGTCCCTATAAGAGCTTCTATATAATAACCCGCAGCAGAAAGGCATCCAATGGCTGCACTACACCAAACAGTAGCAGCAGTAGTAAGTCCACGAACATTTAATCCTTCTTTAAAAATGATTCCAGCCCCTAAGAATCCTATACCTGTCACAACTTGACCAATAATTCGTGTAGTACCTTCGCTTTCCGTATTAATGTTAATAGATAGTAGCACATAAAGTGCAGCTCCTATTGCAACCAAGGTATTGGTTCTGATTCCAGCTGATTTATTATTCCATTGACGTTCAAATCCAATGAGCATTCCCGCAAAAACAGCTGATAAAAGCCGTATAGTGAATTCAGTAATTGTCATTTATGTCTTACAATTGATGTAACTTATTCAATTAAAGTTACTAAATTTTACAGTGGAATAAAAGTTTGAATTCATTTTATATACTTAAATAGAAGTGTTGTCAGGTATACTATTGCTTTTTTTAGGACTTAAAAATAGGTGTATCCACAATACTCTTGATAGTTTAAAGTTAGTGGTAGATAATATTATTATTACCCCAATAATATATGGAATAATCCTCAAGTCAAATGCTTTTTCAAAAAAAAGTTGGCCTATTAAATAGGTGATTATGCCTTCAGCTACAGTTAGTATATAGCTGACATACATTGCTCCATAAAAAAATCCAGGTTCAACATGATATTTCAATGAACACTCAGGGCAACTTGAATTCATTTTTCCGAAACTTAAAATACTTTTACTATTAAAAATATTTCCTTTCTTACAATTTGGACATTTGTATTTAATGAGAGACTTTAGCAACATGTTTTTTTTTTACAAAGGTCAGTAATATATGACTTCTATGATTGATTGAAACACGTTTATGTTAGGATAAATCACGCTTTTTATATAGCTTTGGTATATGAGTTTTTTACCAATACTGAATATAAAACAATTTGAATTCAAAGTAAATGAAGGTGATTTTTATGCAAATGATTTTTCCTCGCATTTGGAAAAACATCACGCATCAATAACAAAACCACACAAGCATGATTTTTATTTAATTGTATTATTTACTGATGGAGCAGGAGTGCATGAAGTTGATTTTAATTCCTACCCCATTAAAAGAGGAGCGCTTTTTTTAATGAATCCAGGGCAAACTCATCATTGGGAGTTCTCGGAAAAGGCAAAAGGTTATATTTTTTTTCATTCAAAGGAGTTTTATAACTTATCATTTCCGAATAAGAATATTGATGATTATCCTTTTTTTTACACTTCATATAATTTGCCGTTGTTAAAGTTAAAAGAAAAAGAAATAGATCTTTTTATTGGTTTTTTTAAATTGATTCTTGAAGAATTTACCTCGAATGAATTTATGTGGCACCAAAAACTAGCACTCACAGTTGATTTATTATATATCGAAACTACACGTTTATATATTAAAAATGAGCAAAATGATATTCATAAAATTGAAAAAGGAGTTACTTGGTTTAGAAAATTAGAGCAGTTGATTGATCAACACTTTTTAACTATGAAAAAAGCTAGTGATTATGCGAATGAACTAAATGTAAGTACTAAACACTTAAATAAAGTTGTTGTTAATACCGTTGGTAAAACAACAACTGATTTAATTCATCAACGTATTCTGTTAGAAGCAAAACGACTGTTAACTCATGGTGAGTTAACAGTACAAGAAATTGCTTTCGAATTAGGCTATGATGACACCTCATATTTTTCAAGACTTTTTAAAAATAAATGTGGGGTATCTCCCTCAACTTTTTCAAAAAAATATGTAAACAAATAGTTCCTTTAATAGAGTATTGGGAATGGTATTAATCAACGAAAGGATCGGACCATTTTTCATTGGTATACACATCACTTCCAGATAGGGTTTTCAGAAAACTAGTCAAACTCATTATTTCATTTGCAGTCATATTTAAATTTTGCAAGTTTCCGCCTGGTTTTAATCTTGGATCTAATTGTGCATTGTCTGAACCTGGAGACATTTGGTTGTAATGTTCAATAACTGAATTGATGTTCGAAATACTGGTGTGCATTAATCCTCCGTTTAAAGTTCCGTCTGTTTTAAAAATATCTCTTAATGAGGGCGCTCTGGTAACTGTTTCATCTGTGCCTGAAGCATTAAGTATTCCAATAAACCCATTATTTAAAGTATTTGGATCTATATCAAACTCAGGAGCTGTATGGCAACCAGCACAACCAACTCCTCCTGCAGTTCTAACTCCAGAGCCATCGAAAGTTGGAGGAGCTAAAAATAGTTGTTTACCAGTGTTTTCTTCAGCTGTAAAGTTTGAAAAAGGAGTTTGGTCATCCGCGACAGCAACTCTTCCAGTGTCATATTTTGAATCAAAGGATTGAATACTTCTTATAAACTGAGCTAGAGCATTTTGCATGCGTTGTTCAGTAATGACTTGATCGCCAAATGCAAATTCGAATAATTGAGGGTAATATTCAACATCGTTAAGTTTAGTGATTAAATTATCAAAATTTCCATCACCATCAGCACCACTGAATCCCATTTCATTATGATCCTGAATAGGCCTAGTGGTTTGCTCCTCTAGTGAATTAGCTCGTTCGTCCCAGAAAAACTTTGCTTCGTTCGCAAAACGAGTATTAATCAATCTCATAGAATGCCTACCTGTTAATCCGTTTACTCCAGAACTTGCAACATCAGTATCACTAAAGGCATTTACTTGTTGATGACATGTGCTACATGATACCGTATTGTCCGAAGATAAATTTTTATCGTAAAAAAGAATCCTTCCAAGTGTAGCACCTTCATTAGTGATAGGGTTAGCTACAGTATTATCTTTAGTGATGTATACAGGTGTGGTTTGAAATGCATAATTTGATAAATTATTGAAGTCAATGTTTAAATAAGCAGAGAAATTAAATGTAACAGGTGTTGTAGTTATTATTTGATCTGAATTATCATCATTACAAGAAATAAATAACAATATAGTGAATGTGCATAATACGATTAGCTTTTTCATATGGGTGGGTTTAAAGTTTCCTTTTTGACTCACTCATAATGAAAAGGTTTAATAGCTTCTGTAGTTTTTATTAAAAAAAAATATAAATCCCCCATTTACTGTGTAAGTGTAAATGGGGGTAATTCTCTTGAAAAGCTAAGAGTTATGAATACCTTTTAATAGGTTTACACTAACTGTTGCCAAGTCGTTATTAGGGAATTTAGTAAAATAATTGGGGTCAGGATGCAATCCTGCTTCGGAAGCAATTTTATTAAAAACATCTATTTCTAATATAAACTGATCAGAGTAACCATGTGTAGCATCATAAGCTGTGGCAGCTGTTTTTCCAATGTTTTTTGCAACTAATTCAGGAGGTACGGTATGTAATTCAATAACTAGTAATCCGAACTTTTCAGTATACGGTTTCCATTTTAATAAATGTTCTAACAAAGAATCTTCAACCAAGCTATTAGAAATATGTTTTCCTTTATGCGCATAGGCTCCTGATGAAGTGCTTATTCTACCTGTAGTGTTTAAGGGCATCTCCCAAATTCTGTTATGATCTAAAAATGTTCTGACATTCAATAGGTCTCTTAAATCAATAGTGTAGTTTTCTTTTAAGTCATTTGCTAATAAATCTGGTCTTCCAATATCACCCCAAATAACTTTCGCCCAAATATCTGCTTTAATCAAATTAGCCCGTGTAACTTTAAGAGCTGCTTTGTTAAAATCGGCTCCTACTAGTAATAATGGATGATCATCCAATAGTTTTCCTCGTAAAGTTTGGTGTTCAATAACTTCAAAAATATGCTGTATAAAGGCGCCATTACCACAACCCATATCTAAAATACCTTTTGGTTGTTCATCAATAGGCTTATTGAATATGTTGATGATTATTTCATCTATAACCTTAAAGTATGTACTGTGAGCACCACCACTTCCCCAAACGTTCATTTCCCTATGCACGTGTTTTTCAGGTTCATCAGGCAAACTGTTTAGTACTAGTGGATCTCCAAATAATAACTCATCTATTTGCATAAAAGTTGGCAGGTAGGATACCGTAACTCCATATGCAGAAGCTCGTTTGGCAAAAAATAATCCTTTATCAGTAAACTGATAGGTGTCCTTTTTTTTAGTAAACCATTGTAAATGAACAAAAAAGTTAAGAATTTTTTTAAAACTTTCTGGATCCTTATGGTATTCTTGAGCTCTGAAAGAGGCTTCCATGAAGTATTTGTGAAACATCCCGTTAACCCCAAGTAAAACTATAATAGGGGCAATTACAACTCCTTCAATATGTTTTAATACTTGATTTTCAACTTCATTAAAATTACTGATGTTGTAATTGTTTTCTATTTTTTTAAAGATACGCTCTAAAGCAATAAAAGCATCGGCACCAATACGTTCTTCAGGAAAAAGAACACTGTACTGTAACAGGTTTATGGCATCTTCATATAAAGGAGCTAAGGCAAAGGCAATTTTACTTTTTTCATTTATTTCATAAATGATAGTCCCATCACTTGAGTTTATATGCTGTGTAAGCCATCCTTGTGAACATAGCACGCGCAGGCCAACATTTATATACCCTACGTTGGCATTAAATTGTTTAGCTAAGGCTGTTAATGATATTTTTTTTTGTTGAAGTAAGTAATCAAGAACTCCTTTTTTATGTAATGAAAAAGCTGTTGTGGCAGTTGCGATACCATCCAAATGACGGAATAATAAACTTCTGTATTCAGTTTTATCTTTTTTTGTAAGCATAATTGGTTGGTTATATGTAACTAAATATACGGAAAATATATGATGTTCATGCTCTGTTTCTTTAACATGTAGTACTTTGTTTTTTTAAAGAAAATCTGCTAACTTCGTTTAAAGAGCGGTAAAAGAATATCATATTATTTTACTAGAAAAATGAAATAAATATCATGCCGATAGAAAATATTCCAGAAGTCTATTTAAAGACTAATGAGCAAGATCCAGAATTATTCATTTACGATTTTAAGATGAAGAATGATGTAGTGAAGAGTAAAGTGAACTTAAGTATGAATATGTTCAGTTTTTTGCAAGTAGGTAAAAAGCAAGTGCACTTTGCAGATAATGCTGTTTCAGTTAACAAGGAACAATCATTACTTATTAAAAAAGGAAATTGCCTTTGGACAGAATTACTAGATAATGAAGATATTTATTACTGTAAATTGCTCTTTTTTTCTGAAGATATACTTACAGCATTTTTAAAAAAAACAGAAAATTAGTAGTAATTCAAATAATATAGAAATACCTTATTTTGTTATTGAAAATGATGCTTTTATAGCCACATATTTAAAATCATTATCAACTATAAGTTCATCGCCTACAATTTTTATGGAAAATTTACTTTCTGTAAAGTTTGAGGAAATAATGCTTTACTTGATTAGTAAATATGGGGATAAATTTGAACAATACTTACAGTCATTAATTTCTAAAGAAACATCATCTTTTAAAAGTATAATTGAAAGCAATATGTATTCTAATTTGAAGTTAGAGGATATTGCATTTTTATGCAATATGAGTTTATCTACCTTTAAACGTCATTTTAGAAATGAGTATAATCTAAGTCCAGGAAAATGGTTACAGGATAAAAGACTTATAAGGGCAAAAGAGATATTGAAACATGGGAAATTAAAGCCTTCTGATATTTATATGGAATATGGTTATAATAACCTTTCAAATTTTAGCGTTGCTTTTAAAAATAAATTTGGAGTTAATCCTAAAGAGGTTTTATAAGTGACCTTTTCAAGGTTATATAAGAATGGACTTTTTTCATAAGTTTTAGGACTAAATCAGTAAATAGGAAAGTAGATTTTCGTTATATATTTGCATCGTAATTAATCTTTAAAACAAAACTGATATGAATATTACATTATCACAAGCAGAAAAAATTGTTGCAGTAGCAAAAGATAAAGCTACAGCAATTGATACAAAAATGAACATTGCAATTGTTGACGCTGGTTCAAATTTAGTAGCTTTCGGACGTATGGACGGAGCATGGCTAGGTTCATTAGATATTTCAATCAAAAAAGCTAAAACAGCTCGTTATTTTGATATGAATACAGGAATAATCGGTGAGTTATCACAACCTGGAGGCCCTTTGTTTAATATTGAACATTCTAATAATGGATTGATAACTTTTCCTGGAGGTGTTCCTATTAAAAATGCTGCAGGAGAAATTATTGGTGCTATTGGGGTAAGTGGTAGTAGTGTAGAAAACGATCATGATGTAGCTGAAGCAGGTGCTAATGCTATCTAAATAATACATTTAAATTTAATAAGGGGTAGCCTATAGGTTACCCCTTTTTTTTTATGGTAAAACTAAAAGGGATAAATGAAAAAATATATAGCTGAATGTATTGGAACCTTCGCATTAGTATTTTGTGGAACAGGAGCAGTAATTGTAAATTCAATTAGTGATGGTAGCTTGGGCTTATTGGGTATTTCTGCAACTTTTGGAATAATTATTACTGCAATGATTTATTGTTTTGGAACTATTTCTGGCGCACATATAAATCCTGCCATAACTATAGCTTTAGCCGTTGGAAAACTAATATCAAAAAATGAAATGTTTGGGTATATTATAGCCCAAGTATTAGGTGCGTTTATAGCAAGTGGATTGTTGTTGTTTTTGTTTCCTGAGACAGAAACTTTAGGAGAGACCTTACCAACAGGAGCTATAATGCAGTCTTTTGCATTAGAACTTATTTTAACTTTTTTTTTAATGCTAACAATCTTAGGTGTTACATCAAAAAAGGAGCATTCAAATTTGGCGGGTATAGTTATTGGGATTGTAGTTACTGGAATCATTCTATTCTCGGGTCCAATTTCAGGAGGTTCTTTTAATCCAGCAAGAAGTTTAGCACCAGCAATATTGTTAGGGAAATTAACTTCACTTTGGATTTATATATTAGCACCTATTCTAGGAAGTATATTAGCGATGATGTTTTGGAGTTTATTAAATAAAAATATACCAGTTAAATAAAAGAATACAGAATTAACAAAAAAGAAGGGAAGTAAAATTAGATATGCTTGCTAAAAATGAAATGAAAGATCCTTGTACACTTTTCAATCCTAGAAAACTTAAGTTTGAAGAGATTAAAGCTATTTTACAAGCATGTTATGATGGTAAAGCAATTACTTTCTAGGTAAAACTTATACTTGTAACGTCCTGAAATAGGGTTGCAGAATTAAATATATTAAAGATAGCAATTTAAAATTGCTACCTTTTTTGCTTTTATTTGTTTTTCTACTTGTTTATTTTATAAGTGGATTAAGTATTGTATTTGGGTAATATATTAGGATATTTTTAACGCTATGTTTTTAATGAAAAACGTATTTTTGTTAGTTAATGAACAAGCATGTTTTTTGCCAAATAATTGAAAATTACTTGTTTATATAAGTGAACAAGTAATTATATAACGTATTAAAATTTTTTTAATTATGAAAATTGTATTCAATCCTAAAATTTGCTTACTAATTTTAGTTGCATTCATTACCAATGTGAATGCTCAAAAACAAGAAGATATTACTAAAGCACTTCCCCTCTTTGAAAACGGAGAAGCGCAAATTGTACAAGCCTTTACTGATGCAAATAAGTGGATCCGCCATGACTTATGGGTTGAAACAGAATTCGATACTGATGGGGATGGAAAATTAGACAGAATGCATGTTGCGGTTACTCGTCCTGAGCAAACAGAAACAGAAGGATTAAAATTACCGATAATTTATGTTTCAAGCCCTTATTTTGCTGGAGTAGCAAGAGATGTAAAAGGATTGTTTTGGGATATTAAGCATGAAATAGGAGAGAAAGAAAAGGAAAGAGTACATCCGGAAGTAAAACGCACGGGGAAACGTCCGATTATTTCAAATTCTCATATTAAAAAATGGGTGCCTAGAGGATATATCGTAGTGCATTCATCATCACCAGGAACAGGATTGTCACAAGGATCGCCAACTGTTGGAGGGGATAACGAATCCCTAGCTCCAAAAGCTGTTATTGATTGGTTGTGTGGTAGAATAAAAGGATATAAGGCATCTGATAGTAATGAACTAGTTACTGCATTTTGGTCAACAGGAAAAGTAGGGATGACAGGAACTTCTTATAATGGTACAATTCCACTTGCTGCTGCAACTACAGGTGTAAAGGGACTAGAAGCAATTATTCCTATAGCACCTAATACTTCATATTATCATTATTACAGATCTAATGGATTGGTAAGATCTCCTGGAGGATATTTAGGAGAAGATGTGGATGTTTTATATGACTTTATTCATAGTGGTGATGAAACTAAGCGACCGTATAATAATGCAACGGTAAGGGATATAGAAATGAAGCAAGGAATGGATAGAGCTACCGGAGATTATAATGATTTTTGGGCAGGACGTGATTATTTAAATGATATGAAGCCAATGAAAGCAGCCTTATTGATGTCGCATGGTTTTAATGATTGGAATGTAATGCCTGAACATAGTTATAGAATATACAAGAGAGCAAAAGAAATGGGGTTGCCTACACAAATATATTACCATCAAAATGGTCATGGTGGTCCACCACCAATAAAAATGATGAACAGATGGTTTACGCGTTATTTACATGGAGTAGAAAATGGAGTAGAGCAGGATGCTCGTTCATGGATTGTTAGGGAAAACGATAAACAAAATAATCCAACACCATATGCTGAGTATCCAAACCCAGAAGCGGCTCCCGTGAAACTTTACCTTAATTCAGGAGCGCCAGGAAAAGGTTTGTTAAGTACAGAGAAATCTAATAAAAAAGGAACAGAAACTTTAGTTGATGATTACTCTTTTTCTGGAGCTGATTTAGTAAAAAGTGAGATGTCAAATCACCGATTATTATACATAAGCCCTGAGTTAACTAAGGATATTCATATTTCTGGTGAAATTACAATTACGATAAAATTTGCAAGTAGTAAGCCAGCGGCTAATTTATCCGTTTGGTTAGTGTCATTACCTTGGAATGAAGATAATGAAGCAAAAATCACGGATAATATTATAACCCGAGGTTGGGCAGATCCGCAAAATCATAATTCATTAACAAGAGGTACGCCTTTGACTCCAGGAAAGTTTTACGAAATGTCATTTAATTTAATGCCTGATGATCAAATAATTCCTAAAGGGCAACAAATTGGATTGATGATTTTTTCAAGTGATAAAGAGTTTACAGTTTGGCCAGCCCCAGGAACTGAGTTAACAGTTGATTTAAAAGGGACAAAAATAACACTGCCAATCGTAGGAGGGAAAACTGCTTTTGAGAATGCAATTAAATAAACTTAAGATGTTTTGTTTATATAGACAGTAAATAAAGATTGTAATAAGATAGATGTGTGTGGTTAGTTGATTTATTCATGAAAATCAGTTAACTTAGTGTATCTCCTCAAAATTCTAGATCAAAGCTTACGTTGTTAAATATAGAACTTAGAATTATCTAAGTTATTCACGCAAGTAACCAATTAAAAGTTTGAGATATGGGGTGTTATAATTCAATTGTAATTAATAGTGATGCAGATAAAGTTTGGGACGTTTTAAAAAATTTTCATGATTTATCGTGGAGTAAAAATGTAGTAACTAAAGTAGAGGCAGTTGGAAATGTGTCTTCAAATGAAATTGGCTCAAAGCGAATTTTAAATGAAGCTTTTCATGAAACGCTACAAACTGTAGATGATGTTGCTAGAAAATTTACTTACAGTATTGATGATGGACCAGCAGTAGTTTCTAAAGAAAATGTTGTCGGATACATTGGAGAGGTTACTGTGTTTCCTGTTTCAGAAAATAACACTTCTTTTGTGTTGTGGACTTCCAAATGGGATTCGGCTAAAGAGAGTGGTGTAGCCGATTTTTGTAACCCAATATATCATGCACTCTTACAAGATTTAAAAGAGCACTTTTCTTAGAATTGCTATAAGATTTGTGTATTTTAAGAGATATGAAAAAAGCTCCAATGAATTTAATTCATTGGAGCTTTTTAATATTATAAAGTGTATTCTTTAGAATAAAGAAGGGTACTTGTTAGGATTTGATTCATTCATCATATCATATATTTTTTCGAAAATATCTTCAGCAGAAGGCTTAGAGAAGTAATCTCCGTCAGTTCCATAAGCAGGTCTATGTTCCTTAGCTGTTAATGTTTGTGGCTTACTATCTAAAAACTTGTATGCATTTTGTTTTTCTACAATTTCTTGTAAAATATATGCAGAAGCTCCACCAGGAACATCTTCATCAATAACTAACAACCTGTTTGTTTTTTGAACAGATTTTACAATATCATGATTGATGTCAAAAGGTAATAACGATTGAATATCGATAATTTCTGCATCAATACCAACTTGTGCTAATTCTTTAGCTGTTTCTTCAACAATTCTAAGCGTAGAACCGTAAGAAACTAAAGTAATGTCAGCTCCTTCTTTTACTGTTTCAACAACTCCAATAGGGGTTTTAAATTCTCCTAGGTTAGCAGGCATTTTTTCTTTTAAACGGTACCCGTTTAAACATTCAACAACTACTGCAGGTTCATCACCTTCTAATAAGGTATTATAGAATCCTGCGGCTTTAGTCATGTTTCTTGGTACCAATAAATGTATACCTCTTAATAAGTGAATTAATCCACCCATTTGTGAACCTGAATGCCAAATCCCTTCTAAACGATGCCCTCTAGTACGTATGATTACTGGAGCTTTTTGTTTTCCGTTTGTCCTGTATTGTAATGTTGCCAAATCATCAGACATGATTTGTAAAGAGTATAAAATATAATCTAAATACTGAATTTCTGCAATAGGGCGTAAACCTCTCATTGCCATTCCAATTCCTTGACCTAATATAGTTGCCTCACGAATTCCAGTATCTGAAACTCTTAACTCCCCATATTTTTCTTGCATTCCTTCCAGTCCTTGGTTTACATCACCAATATGACCAGCATCTTCTCCAAAGATTAATGACTCAGGATATTTGGTGAAAATAGCATCAAAGTTATCACGCATGATTAAACGTGCATCTACCATTTCTGCATCATCATTATATTTAGGAGCTTCAGCATTTATGTTGTCAGCTCTTAAATTACTTTCAGAATATAAGTTGGCACTATATTTTGGTTGAATTTTAGCTTTATAATCAGCTATCCAGTTAATTAAAGCAGTTTTACCTTCAGAGCTTTCAGTTGTTAAGTAACGTAAAGCTTTTCTAGTAGCAATTAATATTTCTTTACGAATAGGTTCTTTTATTATTTCTAATTCGTTAGCAAGTTTTTCAATAAATGCTTTGTTGCTTGAATTTACTGCAGCAGCTTTTAATACTTCAACAGCTTCAGTTTGTTCTTCTTTTTGAGGCTTTACAAAAGCGGTCCAAGCAGCTTGTTTTCCTTTACGAACTTGCTTTTGGATATCTTTTTCAATGGCTTTAGCTTCTTCATCAGTAAAGATGTTGTTTTCAATCATCCATTGACGCATTTTTGACATGCAATCAAATTCAACTTCCCAAGCTAATCTTTCTTTAGATTTGTAACGTTCGTGTGAGCCAGATGTAGAGTGACCTTGTGGTTGTGTTAATTCATTTACGTGAATTAACACTGGACAATGCTCCTTACGGGCAACTGCTGCAGCTCTTTGGTATACATCAACTAAGTTAGGGTAATCCCAACCTTTTACTCTAAATATTTCGTAACCGTTTGTTCCTTCTTCTCTTTGAAATCCTTTTAAAACTTCAGATATATTTTCTTTTGTTGTTTGGTGTCTAGCATGAACTGAAATTCCATATTCATCATCCCAGACATTCATTACCATTGGTACTTGTAATACTCCAGCAGCATTGATTGTTTCAAAAAACAATCCTTCACTAGTACTAGCATTACCAATAGTTCCCCAAGCAATCTCATCTCCATTTACTGAGAATTTTTCAGCATTTATACCTTTTACTTCTCTATATATTTTCGATGCTTGAGCCAATCCTAATAAACGTGGCATTTGACCAGCAGTAGGAGAGATATCAGCACTAGAGTTTTTTTGTTGTGTTAAGTTTTTCCACGACCCATCTTCATTTAAACTATGAGTAGCGAAATGTCCACCCATTTGTCTTCCTGCTGACATTGGTTCTTCTGTAATATCAGTATGACCATAAAGCCCAGCAAAAAATTGTTGGATATTTAAAGCTCCAATAGCCATCATAAATGTTTGATCACGATAATAACCTGAACGGAAGTCACCATTTTTAAATGCTTTAGCCATTGCTAACTGCGGCACCTCTTTACCATCACCAAATATTCCAAATTTTGCTTTTCCGGTTAATACTTCACGACGACCTAATAAACTACACTCACGACTTGTTACCGCAATGGTATAATCATTAAGTACTTCAGTTTTAAAATCTTCAAAAGTGATGTCTTTAGTAGTTTTATTAGTGTTGCTCATAGATATATATAGATTTTCTTGAATTGCAAAAGTACAAAAAACTTAAATTTTACGCAAGTGCGATTTGTGTGAATTTATTGAACAATTATTAGTTAAAATCGACTTTCTTTATTGATTTGTTAAAAAAGCGGTGTTTTTAAGTTTTTGAATTATCAATTACTTAATTAGTTTATAGCCATTTTCGGGTAAACAAACTAATTAAAACTTTAGGGGTAAGGGTAACTTTAAATCTGATTTTATCCGCGTATTGTGGTTGTCCAATTTCCCAACCCAAGTTGGAGTATACTGGAAAATACAATTCAAAATAATCAGGTACTAAGTTCAAGTGTACTCCAGAATCGTAAACAAAATTTACTTTCCCGCTATTTCCAACGAATCCTGCATCACCGTAAGCAAACATATATTTCCATATATTGGTATTAACATTTGCTGTAGTCATCCATTCATTTGCTAATGAATTATTTAATTTAGATTTAAACCCACCTTCAGCAATAATAATTTGTTGACTGTAAATCCCTGTGCTTTCAGATCTACCATAATAGTTATAATCAAAAAGATAATCTTGTGGTCTGTCTAAAGAAAAGCTGAAATAATCAGTATTTGTTTTATTGTATAGAAACCCCCCAGCAAAAACTCTGAAGTTTAATTGATGGTTGTTTGAAAATATTTTTCGGTATTCATAATTAGCCGAAATTTTCCCGAAATCCTTGGCGAATTGGATATCTGTATCCAAGGATTTAAAAATAAGTAAATTTGCATCTGACATCCCTGCTTTAAGATTAAAGACGTTATAATTAGGGATGTCTTCTATAGTATTGAGATCCTTTTCACGTTGTACAGTAACGCTTCTTCCAATGATGTACTTGTTAGAATTATCTCTTAAGTCTTTTTTATTCCTAAAATTAATTTTGATATACGGATTAAACTTTTGGTACATTAAGTTTTCTTCGTAGTGATATTGATTATATGAAATACCATAGGTAACACTAAATAAGCTTTTATTTTTATAGTATATAGTATAACTTGATGAAACGCTACCTACTAGTGATTTACTTTTTAATCCGTATATGGGTTTTATTTTATAAATGAATGCTTTTTTAAGTAATGTTTTGTTATTGAAAGTAAGCCCAGGAGAAAAACCATCATATAAATTATACCCAAGCTCAGGGACATAAAATAATTGGTTGTGATTTGGGGCTTCAGCATCTTTTAAAAATGAAAGTTTTAAAGGTTTGTTGAATAAATGAGGTTTAATTGTTTTTGTATTATCACGCAAGTTAAATTCTGGAACAATTCCTTCATAATTTAATATAACTCTATCCGGTTTATTGTTGGGTATGCGAATAGTTTTTTCTGTTTCAAAACCATCAACGTAATGTTTACTGATTATTTTACCATCTATAATTTGATAAATTGAAATAGGAGCTTTTGTTTTTTCTTTGTTTTTTAGGCTAATAACGAGCTCATTATTAACTTCCATTGCATCGGTAATTGTGTAATTAATTTTTTGATTTGAATTGATATAGTCCTTCATAAACCAGCTGATGTCTTTTGAAGTCTTTGACTGAATAAGATCAATAAAGCTTTTAGATTCAATTGTTTTTAAATTGTTCTGAACATAAAACTCCTTTACGGAAGTACTAACAATGTCTTTCTCCAAATAATCATTTAAATATAGCAAGCCTACACCTGCTTTGTTTTTATTAGAAATATTGACATTATATTTTAAAAGCGAATCTTTTGGACTGCTTAATTTTTGATCTAAATTTTTTCTAGCCGTATATAAACTAAAGTAATAATACTGATCGTTAAACTTCTTTTTAGCAAGTTGAAATGAACGAAGTCCCCATATTTTAGATAAAGACCCTAGTGTTTTCATGTTAGGGTAATTTTCTTCAATGTATTTAACCATTAAGTAATTTTCAATAGCATCATTTAACCAAAAATCATTTCTTGGGTTGGTATTAAAAGTATTCTTGACATATTTAGCTATTGTGGCTTTTAAAATTTTCACTTCATATTGAAAACCATCTGGAAATGGACGGATAAAGTCAGGCAATTGATTTAATCCATAAACTGGATTTCTTTTATAGGATGTATTTGATAATAGTATTTTTTCATGAGGATAATCACCCAATTTATCATGTAAGAAATAGGCAACTTTGTCATGAATAACCGCTTTGAGTCCTGAGCTAATTCCTTCATCATCAATATTGGATACAAAAGTAACTTTATCAGTTGCTATTTCTGTAAAATTAGAATTCTTGGTTATGTGAATTTCAGAATTGATTCTATTCTTTCCAGAGAATTGTAGGGTAGTAGTACTATCTTTTTTTACACTACTCACTTCATTAAAATCACTAGTGGTAGTATAGTCATTCGGAGTAGTTATGTTAAGATTAATATTGCTATTAGGGAAGTATAAATCATCCAAATCTTTATTACTATAATAAATCCACTTATCAGTAAGTTTTGCAGGTATGATAAACCATTCCTTTAATTTGATATTGTTTTTTGAATCTATACCAAATCGAGTAAATCTATCCGAAGGAAGTTGTAACGTGTAGTTTAAATAGATAGTAGTACTGTCATTAGGTTGTAATGTTTGTTCTAGAGCAACTGCAATGATGTCGTGCTTTATTCTATTATAATTAAGTTCCTTGGTGTTATTACTAATCTTTTGAATGTTAGTAAACCCTTTTTCTTCATCTTTAGAAAAATGTAATTTGGTACTGTATTCTTCAGCAAATCGTTTTGCTAATTCAGTATCTCTTGATGAGTAAGCATTATTCCAATCGTATAAATAAATACTATCTAATGATTTATTAGAGGTGTTTTTTAAAGTGATTTCTTGTTTGACTTGAACCTTGTTTTGTTCAGGATGAAATTGTGCTGTAATGGAAATGTTGTTTTGCGCATGAGTAGAATGACTAATGCAAAAAAGAAAGGTTATAAAAAGGAATACTATATATTTCAATTGATAAAAGGTATTTAATATAGGTTAGTATATGTAATATAATAAATAACCATCAGATATGGATCCAATGGTTATTTAAAAATAGATATTGTATTAAATATATTATCTTTTTAATGAAAAATGAG
>Ga0209292_1001282_pt1 | contig 30937 bp, 25 predicted proteins | sample GOMGulsemesocosm_2_FD_184634 | JGI IMG/M metagenome (GOLD analysis project Ga0209292, IMG submission 184634) | Methane-oxidizing microbial communities from mesocosms in the Gulf of Mexico - GOM9C Gulf of Mexico (SPAdes) (version 2) | ecosystem: Environmental > Aquatic > Marine > Cold seeps... | reverse complement strand
ATATGCGGCGTTATTGATTTTGACAAGGGAATAACCATTCTCAACAATCAATGCCTTGCCTTTAAGCCTTTTAATTCTCGCTGAGTGGGAAAGAACTTAATCAACTTGGTATAACAATTAAAGCTGGCTTTTAGTCACTGCTACCAGACGAAATAATATCAAAAAGGCCACTTTCATAGAGTGGCCTTTTTTCATTTGTTTAGCTTATTTTCGTTGTTAATCTGAATGTAATAAGTGCTTAACGCATAAAAAATTTCAGCATTAATCTTTGGATAAAACTGTCGTAAGGTGGATGCACTAACTTGCCCATATTTATTTTACCCTGGGCTAAAACCGTTTTCGCTTTTGAGAAGGTTAAAAATCCTTCTTTACCATGATAATGGCCCATGCCTGAATCGCCAATACCACCAAAAGGTGCATCGTCAGCAGCAACGTGCATGATGGTATCGTTAATACATACGCCACCTGAGTGGGTTTTATTCAGTAATAATTGCTGTGCTGTTTTATCAAAACTCATGATGTAGAGCGCTAGCGGGCGAGGGCGGTCATTAATATAATCAATAACCTTATCTAAATCTTTATACGGCATTATTGGCAATAATGGGCCAAAGATCTCCTCTTGCATTAATTGCATATCATCCGTTACTTGAGTAATTAATTGCGTGGCAAGTTGGCGAGTTGAGCGATTAATTTCTTCGCCACTGGCTGAAAGTACTTTTGCTCCTTTATCAATCGCGTCGTCAAGCCAAGAGAGTAACCGCTTGTGCTGTGCATCATTAATGATGTTGGCGTAATCTTTATTTTTATCACTTGAGTTGTCTGAATGTTTGGGATACATGCTTTGAAACTGCTGTTGGTAAGCTGCAATAAACTCATCAACTTTGCCTTCAGGACAAAAAATATAATCAGGGGCAACACATATTTGCCCTGCATTTAAACACTTACCAAAGATTAAACGTTCAACGGCTGTGTCAATGGGCATGTCATCGGCGATAATAACCGGTGATTTCCCGCCCAGCTCTAATGTTACAGGGGTTAAATTTTCTGCGGCAGCACGCATAACATATCTGCCGACATTCGTTGAACCGGTAAACACAAGATGATTAAAAGGCAAGGCAGAAAAACTGGCGGCAACATCGGCTTCACCCTCTATTACTGCAACGGTTTTAGTATCAAAAAGACTTGTTAGCATTGCGGTTATCACGGTATTGGTTGCCGGTGTAAATTCCGATAACTTAATCATAGCGCGATTACCTGAGGCTAATGCTCCAATCAAAGGTCCGATGGATAACATGATAGGAAAGTTCCACGGCACCATAATACCTATAACGCCTAACGGTTGATAATGTACAGTGACTTTAGCTGGAGATAGCAGCAACCCGGCATGCCTACGTTGTGGCTTTGACCATTTTTTTAGATTTTTAAGTGTGTAATTGATATTCATCACACAAGGGAGAATGTCAGCTATTAAACTGTCTTGTTTTGCGCGTTGACCATAATCTTTATTAAGCGCGGCAACTAATTCATCTTGGTATGACAATAAAGCCGCTTTTAGTCCAAGCAATTGCTCTTTTCTATATTGAATAGAAGGAGCTGGAGATAATTTATATTCTAGTTTTTGTTGAGCTAAAATAGAGGTTAGTGAAACTTCACTGTTCGTCACCTCTTTATTATTTACTTCAGTGCTTTGCTTATCAATATTTTGACTCATTGGACCTCCTATGATGATGCTTTTACTTTATATCTTTCAATATTAATCGCAAGGTAAATTTATTTTAGTAAGGAATAGCTCGCTTAAAAGTATTAAGTTAGAAATTATAAAAAAGGGTCTTATCAAAGATAAGACCCTTAGAGGAAAAGTATTTATTTTACTGTGCTTATTATTAGCTAATAATAAGCATTAAAAATCATATCGCATTGAAACAGCAAAACCACGACCTGCTTCAGTAACATCCGCTAAAGTTGATTCGTTTTTATGACCAGCGCCGTTTAAGTATTTAACATATTCTTTATCAGTTAAATTAGTTAAGGCTAGGTTAACTTTTAATTCATCCGTCACTTGGTAGCTAGCTAAAAAGTCGACAGTACCATAACCCGCAACTTCCAAGTTACCTTCATTGACTTTATCCATACGAGTAGCCCAGTTAACGATTAACTCTGCCGATAACGCGTCAACTTCATAACTAACACCGGTAATGCCTGAAAGTGGTGAGATACTAGTTAAGTAATCACCAGTAACGTCATCTTTACCATCTTGGTATGCAGCATTTGCAAATACTGACACACTATCATTAAGGTGATATCGCACGGCTGCTTCAATACCTTTTAGCGTTACTGACTCGATATTTTGGTATTGGTAGACTAATACTTGTGTTTCTTGACCTGAATATTTATTAATACCCGTTTCAATATCAATTAATTCAGTTGCTAAAAAATTATCAAATTTGCTGTAATAAATGGCCGTCGAAAAGAAGAAGTCGCCGGTGTGACCACGTAAACCAATTTCAAAATTATCACTTTCTTCTGGCGCTAAATCATCACTAGGTACGATTTTATAACCATACATTGAATTATCATGTTCAATGTATGCTAAGTCATAAGCGGGTACTTTAAAACCTTGACCGTATTGGGCAAAACCAGCAATGGTGTCGGTAAATTTATACAGGCCGCCAATGCTTAAAGATACATGGTTTTCATCAAACTCAGCGTAAGGTGTATCGTCTTCTTTAAGTGCGCCATTAGCGTCCATTTCATAGATGTCGAAACGGGCACCAGGGGTGATAATAAGCTTGTTATCTAATAGAGAAATCTCGTCATTAATAAAGAAACCTGCACGTAAAACATCTGTTTCTGGGAATTTATCAGTTTCTTGCGGATAGCCATTTTTTGGTGTGCCTTCTACTGAATATAGTTTTACTTCAGTACGGCTAGAGGTAGATTGTTCAATATCTAAACCATAACCAATAGTGTGATTCTCATTGAGGGTTAAACTAGCGTTAGATAAAAAACCTTGAGTTTCTTGTTTATAAACAGAGGTTTTCCACATGTCACGTATTTCTACCAAGGGGTAACCAAAGTTGGCATTGATATCTAACTGTCCATATTCAACATCTTCTTGCTCAGTACTATTTGTATACACAGACAAATTTAGCATGTCATAAAGTGCTGTCGGAGATTCGCTATGAAAACGTAATTGAAAAGATTGATTATCTTTTTGGCCTTGGCTATTTTCATCCACAACGGTATAACCTTCAAGGTCTCTGAAGTAGCCTAATAATCCGTAAGCAATCTCACCAGTAACATCTTGATTCCAAACATCAGCAGTAAAGCTAAGGTAACTATCTTTATTAAAATTGTATTTTGCTTTATAGAAAATACTGCTTGATTCAATATCTAATGAAGGCTTGGTACCAGTATAGTTCTGTGATTCTTCACTATTACGGTAATTTAGATTAAGTACCTGCTCAAAGTTTCCCGTTGCTAGCGCAAGGGTGGTGCCAATGTTACTCTGCTTACCGTCATCGGTGTAGCCAACTTTAACATTACCAGCAAAAGTTTCACCTTCAGTTAAATAATCTGAAGCATCCTTAGTAGTGAATACGACGATACCACCCAACGCATCAGAGCCGTAAAGAGAAGATGATGCGCCTTTTGCTACTTCAACTTGTTTTAAGGTATCCGTTTCAATAAAGCCACGACCAACAATGTCATTCAGACCATTAGCGCCATAACCTTCATTCATACGCATGCCGTCTTTGATCATCAAGACGCGATCGCCGCCCATACCGCGAACGATAATATTTTGTGCGCCGCCAGTACTACCTGTTACTTGTACACTGGGGTCATATTTGAATAACTGGCTCATATCAGTCACCAGTTGTTTTTCAATATCTTGTTCTGTGATTACCGATATGCTTCCTGCAACATCTTTTAAGGGCTTTTCAGTTTTTGTACCACTGATAACAATTCTTTCGAAATCTGTATCTACCGCATCATCGATATCATCTGCACCATAACTTGATGGTGCTACAAAAAGGGCTGTTGAAATAGCAGTTGCGAGAAGGGCGCGCTTGGGCATAAACATTTTTTATTCCTATTAGAAAGAGATATACCTACCTATCGAGAAAAGATAAAAGGTAAAGGTATCAAGTAAATAATTTGCTTCAGGAAAAGCGATATATCGATCAGAATTCACCTTTTTATTAGTGCATAAGTGCAATAAGTGACGCTGTTCAATTAATTTCGTGCATACCATACAGCTCACAATTACAAATGTAAACACAAATAGGAGTAATTATCATTTGTAATGTGTTTAGGGTGTATGTACAATTAGCTCGCTTAATTTTAATGAGGTAATTAGCACAGTGAATATCCAATTTTTAGAAATGACCATGGCAAAAGCATCAGAATTATTGATGGCACCAATTATTGTCTTAATTTGTTCGTTAGTCGTTTATGCCATTTATGCATTAGGGCGATTTTTCTCGCAATACCTGGTCCGTAAACAAAATAAACTGGCTTACGTTAGTCAAATATCATCAACAACTGATAAGCAAGTAACAACGCATAATGGTTACCCAATCCATAACTACTTTATCGAAAATCCAACGGCTAGCGAAGATGAGTTAGAAGTGGTGGCGCTAAAGCAATTAGAAAACTTACGCATAGTGACCCGTATTGCGCCAATGCTTGGTTTGATTGCGACTATGGTACCAATGGGGCCGGCGTTGCAAGCACTTGCAGACGGTAACATTCAAGGTATTAGTGAAAACCTAATTATTGCCTTTGCTGCTGTTATTTGGGGTTTAGTTATTTCTTCAATCACTTTTTGGCCAGCATCCGTTAAAAAACGTTGGTGTGCGGTAGAGCTTATCAATATCAGAAAAATTAAAGGTCAAGCGTAATGCGTTTTCTTGATGAAGATGAAGAGCTAAATCCTATTGTTAGTGCGGTTAACTTAGTGGATGTTTTCTTAGTAATTATCGCGGCTTTGTTAATTGCTTTAGCACAAAACCCGTTAAGTACTTTTTCTAATGATGATGTCACAGTCATTAAAAATGCCGGTAAACCCAATATGGAAATTATTGTTAAAAAAGGCAAAGAAATTAAAGAATACAAATCTACGGGTGAAGTAGGCTCAGGTGAGGGGATGCGTGCTGGTATTGCTTATACCATGGCCGATGGCAGCTTTGTTTATGTACCCGAAGGTGGCGAAGATAAAACAGGAACTAAGTCTAAATAGCTTAAAAATATAATGATAACAAAAATACTAAAACAACTATCGATACTCACGACTTTTACACTAATGTGTTTAGTCAAGGTTAGTATTGCAGCGCAAAGCATTCAACTAGATAAGCAGTTGACTAATCAACATAGCAAGCCGCAAGTATTACTGATGATGTCATCTCACGCGTCTAAACCTAAGGGTGATTTATTACAATTATTAGCCCAAGACCAAGCATTTGAGCTAGTTAACTTTTCGACTAAAGGCAAATCAGAAGAAGATATTAAAGCCGCTTGGTCAAAAGCTGACTTAATTATGCTTGATGGTATCAACCCAGCATTATCTAAATATATGTTTGCTAAATACCAAAACTATCCAAAGCAATTTCCTAACGTGCCCGTTATCTCGTTGGGGGATTTACATAACACTAACCTGAACGTGGGTTTAGCCAAGCAACAAGCAAAAAGAATTGCTAGTTATTACAATAATGCCGGTCGTGATAACTACCGAAATATGATGGTTTATATTTCAAATGACTTCCTGAAGTTATCTTCAGTTACGGCAAAACCACCGACTATAGTGCCAAGTGTTGGTTTGTATCATTATGATTTTCCTGGCCTAGTAACAGCCGATGAAAAAGCTTTTTTCAAATATTTAGCTATTGGCCAAAACCAACCAGTGATAGCCATTGGTATCCACCGCAGCGTGGTTGATTACGAGCAACAACAAATTGTTGATGCCTTGATCAAAGGGCTTGAAGCAAAGGGCGCAAAAGCATTAGCTTATTTCTTTGAAGGTGAAGACCAGCCGATGGACTTTACTGACTTGTTAAGTTTTGAAAACGAACAAGGAACTAGGTCTAAAAGTCGTGTTGATTTACTCATTAATTACCGTTCATTGCACTTTGTTGCCAAGCGTCGCGGCGAATTTGAAAAATTAGGTGTGCCAGTTTTACATGCCCTTAATTACACTGAAGGCGACCAGCTAAGTTTTGAAAAGGATAATGCTGGTATCTCGCCATCATTAACGCCGTTTTTCTTAGTAATGCCAGAAGATACCGGTAGTAGCGATCCAACGATTATTGCAGCGAATGATAATGGCAGTAAAGTTATCATTGATTATCAGCTAAATGCTCTAGTAGAGCGTGCTTATAATCACGCTAATCTTGCTCACGTTAAAAACAGTGAGAAAAAAGTAGCGACTTTTATTTGGAACTATCCTCCGGGAGAGAAAAATATCGGCGCAGCTTTCTTAGATGTCCCGACATCAATTGAGAATATCGCCAAGGCGATGAAAGACAAAGGTTATAACGTTGATGTTAAAAACCACCAAGACATCATTGAATCTGCGGGTAAGTTATTACGTCCATATTACCGCGGTGAAGATGCAGAGCAGTTAATAGCTCAAGATTTAGCGGAATACATGCCGGTAACCACTTACCTGAATTGGTTTAATGCGCTACCAGAAAATATTACTCAGCCTATTATTGCTCGCTGGGGCAAGCCAGAAGAAAGCAGTATGATCCGCCAAGCTAAGATAGATGGAAAAACTGTACCTTCATTTGTTATTCCACGCATGAATCTTGGCAATATGATTGTTATGCCACAAGGTGTTCGTGGTGAAGATGCTAAAGAACACGCTAACTTATATCACAGCACAAAAACACCGATTAACCATAGCTACCTAGCAATCTACTTATTTTCTCGTGAAACCTTTGGCGCTGATGCTTACATTAATTTAGGTACCCATGGCTCAGTTGAATGGCTAACGGGTAAAGAACGTGGTTTGTCAGTGTATGATGCGCCCAGTTTAGCCCTAGGTAACTTACCGGTATTTTACCCTTACATTATTGATAATGTTGGTGAAGCAATGCAGGCCAAACGTCGTGGTCGCGCAACTATGATTAGTCACTTAACGCCAGGTTTTGCTAAAGCAGGTTTATATACTGAAGTAGCTGACTTAAGTGAAAAAATTAATAACTACCTAATGTTGTCAGAAGGGCAAACCAAAGCAAATACTCAAACTGAAATAACCAAAATGGCAGAAGAGTTAAACATGCTTAATGACCTGTCACTTGAAAAAGGTGATTTAGCCGCTGATTTTGATGGGCACATTGCCAAACTGCAAGATCACTTAAATGCCTTAGCACAAATGAGCCAACCCTTAGGTGTGCATATTTTTGGAGATTTACCAAAAGATTCACACTTATTTAGCACCATGTTACAAATGTTAGGTGATGACTTTACCGCGCGTGCCGCTGAGTATGAACAAGCGCATAACATTTCTGTGCCAGCTGCTGAGCAGTTTGATGAACGTAATGTGAAAAAGCTCTATGCTCTTGATGGTTTTCAGTTATTAAAAGCTTACATTGTCGCTTCTAAAGACAAGCCTAAATCTTTAACTGACTTAGATGAAAAGTTAACAGCTGATTTAACTTTAGCTAAGACTTATTGGGATAATTTTCAAGCAATCGCTGAAACGCAAAACTTAATGTTAGCGCTAGATGCTAACTATATTGCAACTAGTTATGGTGGTGACCCAATTCGTAATCCTGATGCTGCGCCTACGGGTCGTAACTTAATTGGCTTTAATCCAGCCAAAGTACCGTCAAAAGAAGCCTATGATGCAGGTGTTATTTTGATGAACCAAACCATTGATGCTTATGTTAAAAAACATGGTAAATATCCTGAAAAGCTGGCGTTTTCTTTATGGTCTTTAGAAACCATGCGCCATCAAGGTGCTTTAGAAGCGCAAATCTTGCATGCGTTAGGTTTAAAGCCTAAGTGGAACCATCAAGGCCATGTCGTTGGCACTGACGTTATTCCTTATAGTGAGCTTAAACGTCCACGTATCGATGTGGTTATATCTGCAACAGGTTTATACCGAGATGCTTTTCCTAACGTTATGTTATGGATAGCCAAAGCCATTGATAAAGTGGCTAAAATGAAAGAAGACAATAACTTTGTTTATCGCCATGCGACGGCATTAAAGTCTGAATTACTCGAGAAGGGTAAATCAGAAGAAGATGCCGATTACTTATCAAGTATTCGTATTTTCTCAAACGAAACGGGTAACTACGGGACTGGTCTTGCGGGTAGCGCATTAGCGTCTGATACCTGGGAAACAGATGATAAATTAGCAAACCTGTACCTTGACCGTATGGGTTTTGCTTATGGTTATGATGAAAAACGCTGGAGCGAAAATGTTTCTGATACGTTAGGAGAAGGTGAAGGCCTGTATTCAAAAGTACTTTCAGGTACTGACGGTGTTATTTTCTCACGTTCAACCAACCTTTATGCGTTATTAACCAACGATGACCCGTTCCAATACTTTGGTGGTATAGGTTTAGCAGTGCGTCATCTTGATGGTAAAACGCCAGAAATGTATGTCTCTAATTTGCGTAAAAAAGATCAATTAAAATCGCAAACTCTTGATGAGTTTATTAATCAAGAAATGCGAAGTCGATATTTCCATCCTCGTTGGATCAAAGCGATGCAAGACTCTGGTTATGCCGGTACTACTGCTATCCTAGATCGCATGAACAACATGTGGGGCTGGGAAGTGATGACACCTGAAGCGATACGTGATGATCAATGGCAAGAATTCTTCGAAGTATATGTTGAAGATAAATACCAGATGGATATGCGTGATTTTTTTGAAGAGCACAATGCGGAGAGTTTAGCGCAAATCATTGAGCGTATGCTTGAAGCAGTGCGTAAAGGTTACTGGGATGCAGATGAAGCGACTATCAAGAAAATGGTAGAAACTTATTCAGAGTTGGCCACGCAGTTTGATGTTGCTACTGACAATGTAAAATTCAATGAGTACATGGATACCGCTGCGGTTGGTTTTGGCATGATGCCGCTCTCTGAAGCTTTGGCTCAAGCCTTAGCGCAGCCACAAGTTCCACCGCCAGCAGAAGCAGCAAGCCAAGCAACTGAGCAAGTATCGGGTCAAAAACTGGAAGAGCGAGCCAAGTCTGAGCCAGTGGAAACAGATTACAGCACGCTGTATTGGTTATTCGCTATCTTCTTTATTGGCTTAGTGAGTCACTTTGCCAGACCGACCAAGAAAGTTGTTTGGGTTAAACCTGAAAATGAAAGTAAAAAATCAGTATTAAATAAAGCAGCTTAATAGTAATAACTGCAAAGTTTACATTAAAGTTGAAGTTGAAATATAAATTCAGCTTTGCTGATTTAATACGGTAAAAAACTAAAAGCCCTAACATGGAAACATATAGGGCTTTTGTCGTTTAGCTCCTAAATTAATAGTTGTAAAAATAAACACTTGTTGTTTTAGTGTAACTCTGGTTGAATAAATCAAACGCCTGTTCGATTTATTTGCTGAGAAATATGATAACTATTGTAGTGAAACAACAAGTACCTGCTCCTTTGGAGCAAGTAAGCCAAGCCTTATTAGCTCATGCACAGCTAGACCGTTTTTTTAATGCCGAAATTAAGCTGTTAAAAAGTGAGAATGATGGTGAATTAGTTGGCGGCAAAGGTGCTATTCGTCAAATAGCTATCGGAAAAATCGTCTTCAACGAAGAAATAATCAGTGCTAGTAACGAACATATTTGTTATCGCATTGTCGGGAACTGGCCAGTATCAAACCATCAAGGCGATATTCGCTTAACTTCCTTTATAGCATCACAAGTTAAGCCAGAAGTAACTACTCTCGGCGGGGATAAACGAAGTACTAACATTGATTATCTTATAGTGTTTAAAGGACCTAAATGGTTACCTGACTTTTTGTTAAAATTTTTTGTAGGACGTGATATAAAAAATGCCATGAAAAAATTAGCTTTGTACTTTATTGCCGAAAGCACCTTAGAAGAGCAAGCCACAAAGGAAAAATCAGCATGAGTATTGAAGTGATTTTGTTGGCATTAAGCCCTATATTTGTCGCCTTTATTATTTATGAGTTTGTTAAACATCGCAAACACTATGATATAAAAGACAGTTTGGCCAATACCGCTTTAGCGTTATTACATCAAGGGGCTGATGCCATTGCATTATTATTGTTGATGCCGTTTTTTTATTGGTTACATCAGTTTGCTCTATTTGATATATCGCTCAGTATAAGCACCGTCTTTATCGCCTTTTTATTACAAGACTTTCTCTATTATTGGTTTCATAAAGCGTCGCATCATATTCACTGGCTTTGGGCAGCACATGTAGTGCACCATAGTTCAACAAAGATGAACTTTTCTACCGCATTTCGACAATCCTTAATGTACCCATTAGCAGGAATGTGGGTTTTCTGGCTGCCGATGATCATTATCGGTTTTGAGCCCGTGACAGTGTTTACAGTCGTTGCGCTTAATTTGGCTTATCAATTTTTTGTCCATACCCAAATTGTTTATAAACTGGGTTGGTTTGAAAAGGTTTTTAATACTCCGTCAAATCATCGAGTTCACCATTCAACCAATAAAGCCTATTTAGATAAAAACTTTGCCGGCGTATTAGTTATTTGGGATAAAATATTTGGTACTTATGTGGAAGAAAATCCAGAAGAAAATGGTCCATGTCGTTACGGTATTATTGGTCAAATTAAGTCATATAATCCATTTGTTATTAGCTTTCACCAGTGGATTCATTTATTTAAAATGGCTGTTCGCGCCAGAGGAGTAAAAGCTAAAGCACGAGTACTTTTCACTTATCCAACAAGCTCAGTTGATAAGAGTATGTCTTAACCGCGTATATATCAGGTAGGTTTTAAGTATTTAAGAAAATATACCTGTTAATTACCTCTAATATAAAAACCTTTATAATGATAGTTATTAAGGTTTTAGTGTCTTATTTTTGTGACTTGATTTAGAAATAGCTATTATCCATTCAGTTCAAAAGGCTTTATCACCTTTGCGTAATAAGGACTTATTTAGTAATATTTTTCTCGGCAGTAAAATCAACGCAAAATCGATAAAGTTTGTCTAACTCAATTGGTTTACTCAGTACTCCGTCAAAGCCTACTTTCTCATAACATAGAATATCTTCTCTCATCACATTGGCTGTCAAAGCAATGATTGGCGTATTGGTTTGTTGCTTGATTAACTCACAAGCCGAAATACCGTCCATCACGGGCATCTGAATATCCATAAATATTATATCTGGCTGGTTTTTTTTGAACAGTTCTACACACTCTTTACCATTGGTGGCTATGCTAACTTTTGCTGCTGTAGGACTCATTAGTTTATTGAAAATGAGTCTGTTAATTGCATTGTCTTCTGCCAGTAATACCTTAATTCCTGATAGTTGAGGTGTTTGCATTTCCTCCGGTTGACAACTAGTTATCTTACTCGCTTTATATGAACTTCTTGCAGGAGGCAGTGGTAGGGTAATTGTAAATTGACTACCAATACCAAGTTGGCTTTTAGCGGTAATATTTCCTTTCATTAATTTCGCTAAACTCAAGGCTATATTGGTTCCTAAGCCTGTGCCACCATATTGCCTTGTAGTCGAGTTGTCTGCTTGTTCAAAACGCTGGAAAATACCTTTTAATGCGTCTTCTGACATGCCTATACCAGTATCTGATACACAAATTGATAAACCGTCAAGGTTTGAAGATAGCTCTATAATAATTTGACCTTCTTTAGTGAACTTAGCCGCATTAGAAATAATATTTAATAAGATTTGTTTTACCCTAATGGCGTCACCTAGCCAGTGTTCTTGAAAAACTCCAATCACCTGCAATGTCAAATCGGTGTTTTGTTGCTTAGCTAGAGGTTGCAACTCATTAATAATGTTTTGAATTAACTCTTGGCAGTTAAAGTTAGCTAACTCTAATGTTAATTTTCCTGCTTCTATTTTAGAAACATCAAGAATATCGTTAATAATAGTTAGTAGACTATTACTTGAGGATAATGCCGTGTTTATTAACTCCTTAGACTCTTCATTTGTTATCGACTGTTGCAATAATTGTAATGAACCAAAAACCCCATTCATAGGTGTTCTTATTTCATGGCTCATATTGGCGAGAAACTTTGTTTTATAGCTGCTTATTTTTTCTAACTCTTGAGCTTTTAAAGCTATTTCTTGATGCGATTTTTCCAATTCAGCTGTCCGTACCTTAACCTTATTTTCCAGCTGTTGTTTTATATCAATTTGTTTCATATTCAAGGTTAATAATTGATTTAAAGTCGTTAAATATGAGAGATCAGCATTTGAAAGAGTAATGTTGTTTGTTAATTTAACCGTCATTGTTGCTAGTAGTTTATTTTTCCAAATATAAGGGACCACTATTTTTTTGTTAGCTATCGCTTTTTTTAATGATATCACACGTTCAATCTCTTGATATTCAATAGGTTGGTGGGTGAATACTTCTTCATCACAAAGGGTTATATCGATTGGTGTATTAGGGGAGTCATTATCATAAGTAACTTTATAATCTAGTGAAAAGTATAACTTTTCTGTCGCTGATAAGTAACTTGAATAAATAAAATTAACACGACAGAGGGCTAGTTTTTCAAGACCATGAAATAAAAAGTGAATATAACACTCAAGTAGTACTTTTTTATTTTCTGTTTGCATCATTTGCTGAGCACTTCTTAAAAGTTGCTCTAAATAATTATTTGATTTATTTAATGCCATGCTTGTTGATTGTACTGATAATAAAGACTCTTTTAATCTGATTTTCATGTCATTAAAGCTTTCTGATAACATGTATATCTCATTTTTTATTATAGGTTTTTTGGCTGGTACTATTTGATCTAAGTCTTCTATAGTGACATTGTTAATACGAGCGGAAAGCTCCTCTAATGGATTGATTATCATGGGCTTAACTAGCCAAAGAAATATACCCCATAGGGCAAGGGTTTTAATAATTGAATTAATTATTATTAGAGTGAAACCTGTACTTAATTTGTCAAATATAGTTTTTCTATCGGAATAAAATACCCCATACCCCACGATTGAACTTTCTTTTTCACGGCTGTAATTAATGGTAAAGGTGTGTTCAATGAGGTTTTTTGTTTCACTTTTTGATAAAATCACAATAGCGTCATTACTTGCATCAAGTACTTTTAAAGCAGTAACTGCTGGCAGTTTTATTATACCTTCACTAATGGTTTTTATTCTCTCTTCATCTAAATCCCAAAGTGCGTCAGATAACTGCTTTTCATAGGTAGTTTGATATAAAGCGAGATCTTCTTGAATCATTTGTTTTACATTAAAATACTCGGTCAACATATGAAAGAGTGTTACCACAATCGCTACAATAATATATATCGAAAAAACGCCACGTATGAGGTTAAAACCAATAGAGTTTTTTATAGGGATGTTAGTATCAATAAACATTTTATTTTGCATTCCTTTAGCGAATACTTGAAAAGAGCTCACCTGACCGATGTGAGATACAAGGTTTAATTATTCTTTCATTGGCAAGATGCTGGGATCCAATTTTTCCAAAGCCTTTGGTTTTTCCTTAACCATGCCTTTGCTGCTTGTTGATAAGTTAGGCCATTACCATCTACTTCTAGGGCTAGGCTTGCTAACTGCTCATTATCAAAATTAATATTCTTTAATGTTTTAAAAGCACAAGGCCATTTGATTGGCATTTTTTGCCACGCCACTTTTTTTAACCAGCCTTTTTTAGGATTACCACAGTCGTGTAAAAACTTAGGGTTTACTCCCCACTCAGGAATAGTTTCACAATCGGCATGGTAATCAGGAAACTCAATAAAATGGCCTTTGTATTTAGCTTCTACCCAATTTGGCGTCCAATTAAAAAAAACAATTGCTTGTTTATGTTGCTTTGCTTTAGCTAATTCAGCCCATAAGTCATTACTGCCTTTTGCTTGAATAACTTTAAAATTTAGGTTTAATGCCCTTATTTTTGCTGCTTCAGGTTTTTCCCATGGCCCGCTAAGGTAACGTCCTTTGGGACTAGTTTCTTGGGTTGAGAATATATGAGCGCAGGCATTTAATGCTTGCCAATCAGGTAAACCAGGACAAAGTTCAGCCACATAGTCGGGATACCACCACTCCTCTCTGGTTAATGCATCATGCGTACCTGCATCAATTATTCCACCGTTAGCTATCATGCGGTCATACATTTTTTCCATGGTGCCTTGCCAAACTTCTATTTGAACGTGAGATAAACCTCGTTGTAAAGCCCCCCACTGGGCACTACTCGTTTTTTGGGTGAATTGTGTCTTATAACCCATGTTATGAAATATCTCAGCGGTGATGTGTGATAAAACAATTTGGCTAGTCCAATCATTTAAGATAATGTTAATTGGTTGTTCGGATTCCGCTTTACTGGCAAAGCTAAGGAAAGGGCTAACTAAGAAACTAAACAAAACTATCAAAATGGGCAACTTTTGCGTTAAAAACATCAAGGCCTCAATAAATTAACTAAATAATAATTTTTGTTAATTATAGTCAAGCTTACCGAAACTGCTGAAAACTTGAGCTATTTATAAGTTTTTCATGATTACTTTTTACAACGAGTAAACCAGTGTCTTAATACCGATATTTCATCTATTACCTAGTAAGCAAAAATTATTAGCTAAGTCTTACTAAGAATGTTTATCAGATAGAATTCATTAACTGGTGTGGATTTAAGGTATCCGTTGATATTGGACCCTTGGGATTACAGTATTGATTGAAATTTCAATGTGAGGTTTTTTCTTCGTAGGGCATTATTAAATGCTAGAGCTATCGTCTTTTTGGATGTCTATTCTCATTGAGTACAGTCAGTTAAATTAATCCAAAGGGTTTAGTTTTTAATAGTTGAGAAGGGGGAGGTATTATAAAAAAAGCTACCCATACATGGAAAAAATGTTTAGGTAGCTTATCACTATGAGTTGTTTTTCTAGCAAACAGAGCGATGACAACTACTAGGTTAGCATTCGATAATATTTACCGCTAAACCACCACGTGACGTTTCTTTGTATTTAGTTTTCATATCATTACCTGTTTCCCACATGGTTTTGATTACTTTATCTAAAGAAACTTTTTGTGTGCCTGTGCCGCGTAACGCTAAACGAGAAGCGTTAATTGCTTTTACTGAGCCCATTGCGTTACGTTCAATACAGGGTACTTGTACTAAGCCACCAACAGGGTCACAGGTTAAACCAAGGTTGTGCTCCATACCGATTTCAGCTGCATTTTCTACTTGCGAAGGTGTGCCACCCATGATTTCAGTTAATGCACCAGCAGCCATTGAGCAAGCTACGCCCACTTCACCTTGACAGCCTACTTCAGCACCAGAAATGGAGGCATTAGTCTTGTATAAAATACCAATGGCTGCGGCTGTTAGTAAATAACGAATACAATCATCATCACTGACAGGTTTTACAAACTTATCATAGTAACAAAGTACAGCTGGAATAATACCAGCAGCGCCGTTGGTTGGTGCAGTAACTACGCGGCTGCCTGCAGCATTTTCTTCGTTAACTGCCATGGCGAATAAGTTAACCCAATCCATCGCAGTAAGTGGATCATTAGATTTTTCAACCATCAAACTTCGGTATAGGGCAGGGGCACGACGAGCTACTTTTAAACCGCCAGGTAGCATACCTTCTGTTGATATACCGCGATCGACACTGGCTTTCATCGCATGCCAAATTTCAACTAATTTAGTGCGAATAGTGACTTCATCATTTAGACACTTTTCGTTATCCATCATAATGGTACTAAAGCTTAAACCTTTAGTACTGGCCAAGGCTAATAAATCATCACCTGAGCTGAAGATGTGTGGTCGTACAATGTTGGCATGTAAAGACAGTGCTTTATCTTTTTCTTGTTCGAAATCACATGCTTCAACAATAAAACCACCACCAATTGAGTAATAAGTTTGCTCTAATAATAAAGTATCACCTTGATAAGCATATAAAGTCATGGCGTTAGCATGAGCAGGCAGTGTTTTTTTGCGATGATAAATAATGGCGTCATCTTTAGGGAAGTTGACTTCATGAGTGCCATTAAGTGATATTTTTTGAGTCGCAACTACTTCAGCTAAAGTCGTCTCTATCGACTCAACAGGAATGCCTTCCGGTGTTTGACCAGTAAAACCAAGAATAACCGCTTTACCCGTACCGTGGCCAATACCTGTTTGCCCTAAAGAGCCAAACAATTCGCACCTAGCTCTGTCGACTTTAGTTAATAACTCTTGCTTAATAAGCTCATCAACAAACAGTTTTGCTGCTTTCATTGGTCCCACTGTGTGTGAGCTTGATGGGCCTATGCCAATAGAAAACATATCAAATACACTGATCATACTTTTTTACCTTTGCTCTGCTTTTGTAATACCAAGTGGATTAGTCCAATTGGTATAATTCACATTACTCTTTAATTATAGACCCTAGATTGTTCAAGATAAATATCGAGACGAATAGGATTTGGCAATATCAAATGTGGATTTTTATATTGTTATCCGCATAATAACCAGCTTTTATTTGAATAATGAAATTATTGTCGGTGATTTTTCTGAATGGTAATTTTAGCTGAAAGTTATCAGATAAAGAAACAAAATTTTGGACTATTAGATAACTAAATGCACTACCGATGCTTTTTATCGTGAAAATATCATGGTAATTAGTTTATATGGGCGACTAAGTCTTTGAGCATTACCGCCGTCGCACCCCATATATTGTAGTGCTTATAAGGTAAAAAATGCACCTTGTGTGGCTTACCACTCTTGTGGGAAATAACAACATGGTGGTCATTTGTGGTTAAAAAGTGTTGTAGCGGTACCTGAAATATTTCAGCAACTTCATTTTTATCTATTTGGTAAATCTGAGAGCGGGCGACGATGGCAATAACAGGTGTCACTTGGAAACCACTAATGGTTTGATAAGGCGGTAATTGACCTACAACCGTTACTGTTTCACGAGGCAAACCTACTTCCTCAAAGGCTTCACGAAGCGCCGTATCTATTAGCGATTTATCATCTTTTTCTACTTTACCGCCGGGAAAGCTTACTTGGGACGGATGATGTTTTAAATGACTCGCTCGTTTGGTTAATAATACTTGCAAGCCCGCACCGTCTTCTGGCTCAACTAAAGCGATAAGTACCGCTGCAGATCTTAGCGGGGAAGGGTGTTGATAATTATGTTCTGACTCGACCAACTGCAATAAATTAAAGCGTAATAAAAATTCATTTTTGGTCATTGGGGTACTCTTTAATAAAAAACGTTAATGGTAGTAATTGCACTGAGGCTAAGAGAAAGGCTTAACTTAAGCCTACACCTGATTTAGTTTGGATAACACAGGTAAAATGCAATTAACTTTATCAAAAGTCTCTTGGTATTCACTTAGTGCTGTTGAATCTGCGACTAGTCCACCACCAGCCCAACAATGAATTGTCTTGTCGGTATTAAGTGCATTACTTTCTGAGATTTCATTTGGCTGACAAATTAAGGTGCGAATAGTTATACTGGTATCCATAGTGCCACAATTGGAAAGATAGCCAATTGATCCACAGTAAACACTACGTTGATGTGGTTCTAATTCTTCGATAATTTCCATAGCACGTATTTTAGGCGCCCCTGTAATAGAACCTCCAGGAAAGGCGCCACGAAGTAAATCGGTGGCATGTTTATCGCTAGAAAGTGTGCCTTCAACCGTACTCACTAAATGATGTACTGCTGGGAAGCTTTCAATATCAAATAGTTTAGGGACTTTTACCGAGCCAGCCTGACAACTTCTACTGATGTCATTACGCAATAAATCGACAATCATTAAATTTTCAGCATTATCTTTACTTGAGTGCCTTAATATTTCGGCATTTTTGGCATCTTGAATTTTATCAATGCTGCGCGGCATAGTGCCTTTAATAGGCTTACTTTGTACTTTACCTCTGGATAATTGTAAAAAACGTTCAGGTGAGACACTTAAAATAGCGGCATTTTCTAGACGGATGAATGCAGAAAAAGGCGCTCTATTTGCCTCTTTTAGAGCCAAATAAGCTTCAAATTCATCACCTTGGTATTGCGCACTAAAGCGCTGTGCTAGATTAATTTGGTAACAATCACCGCTTAATAAATAATCTTGAACTTTATTAAATTTTTCTATGTAGTTGGCTTTATCCATATTGGCTTGCCAGCTAGAATTCAGATGAAAGCTGTCTACCTGCTTTGATACTTTTGCAGAGTTAATCAATGAACTCTCAATTTCGCTTCGTTGCTCATCTGGGCAAATTAAGTAAAATTTTGCTGAAATTTTATCAAAAATAACCGCTCGATCATAAAGACCAATGGCCATCTCAGGTAAATTAATGTCTTGTTTAGCCAAACAAGGCAGTTGTTCAAATCTACGGCCTAAATCATAGGCGAAATATCCTAATGCACCACCTAAAAAAGGTAAAAACTCATGAGTTGAGTTTGGCGCTTTAAATAGTTTTTCTTGAAGCTGCTTCAGCAACAGCAGCGGATCATCAGTACTGGTGATAACGTTATTTTTACTAATATTACTCTCAGGAATAGGTAAGCTAGGAAAGCAGATTTCGGTACTATTACCTTGTGTAATTAGGGTTGCAATAGGTTGCCACACTAGAATATCAAAGCGAGAATCTACATGTTCACTTTTTCCTGAGTCTAACCACATTGCCCAAGGTTGATGAGACCTAGGGGAAAATATTGCTTCTGGTTCAGTACCAACTTTTAGAGGCAGCACCTTAGCTGAAAGTGTTAAGGCATTTTTAATCGCATTAATTTTGGCATCAAGTGCAGTAGTAAATTCAGTATTAGTGTTGTTGAGCAAGGTTTTTTTCACTTAAGTATTCGCTAATTAAATAGTTATTATCAGTAATAAGAGACTGGTAGCACTTTCAATAGCAGGTTATTATATATATACCTGTTACCAATCAAGATGCATGTTTCAGAGTGCTTGAGCAACATCACTTCATCGTTGCAGTGATGTTGCTCAAGCACTTCTAAGATAGGTTTAAAATTATTTTATGCGGCGTTAAGTAATTAAAACATAGAGTGACTATGTTTAAATGATTTAACTTGCCTAAAGTTATTTTAATTCCCACTGAAAATTTACACTTTGAATGGTAACGGGTATTCGATAGATTTATTATAACTTTCAACTACCCAATATTAAAGCTAATAGAGAGCACTATGGCCATCATTAAACAGCAAGACTTAATCGACAGTATTGAAGATGCACTGCAATATATTTCTTATTATCATCCGATTGATTTTATTCAGGCACTAGAAAAAGCCTACAATAAGGAAGAATCAACGGCAGCGAAAGACGCAATAGCACAAATTTTAATTAACTCACGTATGTCAGCACAGGGTAAGCGCCCAATCTGTCAAGATACCGGTATCGTTACTTGTTTTGTTAAAGTAGGTATGGAAGTTCAGTGGGATAAAACTGATATGACCATACAACAAATGGTTGATGAAGGTACACGTCGTGCGTATTTAAATCCAGATAACCCATTGCGTGCTTCTATCGTTGCAGATCCTGCAGGTGCACGTAAAAATACTAAAGACAACACACCATCTGTTGTTCATATTGACATGGTTGCCGGCGCTGGTCTTGAAATCATGATTGCTGCGAAAGGCGGCGGTAGTGAAAATAAAACTAAAATGGCGATGTTAAACCCATCTGATTCGATTGCTGATTGGGTAGTTAAAACACTACCTACTATGGGCGCAGGTTGGTGTCCTCCAGGAATGTTAGGTATAGGTGTTGGTGGTACGGCTGAAAAAGCTGGCGTATTAGCCAAAGAAAGTTTGATGGATCCGGTAAATATTCAAGACTTAATTGAACGTGGCCCTGAAACCGCTGAAGAAGAATTACGTCTCGAGATATTTGAGCGTGTGAATAAATTAGGTATTGGCGCACAAGGTTTAGGTGGTTTAACCACTGTAGTTGATGTGAAAATTAATTCTGTACCAACTCATGCGGCTTCTAAGCCTGTAGTGATGATCCCAAATTGTGCGGCAACGCGCCATGTACATTTCCATCTTGATGGCTCAGGTCCAGCTGATTTAACGCCACCTAAACTTGAAGAGTGGCCAGAAATCACTTGGGAAGTGGGAGAAAATGTTCGTCGTGTAAACGTTGATGATTTAGGTAAAGCTGATATTAGCGAATGGAAAACAGGTGAAACTGTTTTACTTAGCGGTACTATCTTAACGGGTCGTGATGCTGCGCATAAACGCATTCAAGACATGTTAGCAAAAGGTGAGAAATTACCCGTTGATTTCACTGACAAGTTTATCTATTACGTAGGCCCTGTAGATGCTATTGGTGATGAAGCGGTAGGTCCAGCTGGGCCAACAACAGCTACACGCATGGATAAATTTACTGAGATGATGTTAGCCGAAACGGGTCTTTTAGGCACAATCGGTAAAGCTGAACGTGGTGCGGCAACGTGTCAAACCATTAAAAATCACAAGTCAGTGTACTTGATGGCAGTTGGTGGCGCGGCTTACTTAGTATCTAAAGCAATCAAAAAAGCAAAAGTGGTTGCCTTTGAAGACATGGGTATGGAAGCTATCTATGAATTTGAAGTCGAAGATATGCCAGTAACTGTTGCTGTTGATAGCACAGGTGAATCAGCTCATGTAACGGGCCCTGAAATTTGGAAAGTTAAAATCCAAGAAGCGGAAGAAAAAGCTAAGTAGTCATTTTACTATTGATTACTAGCCGTATGATTAGCGGGTGGTAAACTATACTTTGCATGGAAGGGCGCCTGAGGCGCTCTTTTTTATGTCCGGTATTTTACTTTACTCAGGTCAATATGGGTTAACACTTAGTTATGAGCTGGATTTTCGGTGAAGAATCTTCATGGTGACGGGCATAACAATGTAAGAAATAATAGGTACAATAACTGCGACAATAATAAATACTTGCAGTAATTGGTCTTGTGGTAAAAAAGGGCCTAGCCATTGCGGAATAAAGTACACCAAAGGCACAAGCGCAATGTAGTTAATCAATGCTATTAGGTGTTTGTTCGGTGGTGTCATTATTGACTCCTGCTTAATGCTTAATGCTTAATGCTTAAAGATAAGTGCATAATTAAAGTTTTGGCCAGGCAGAGCTATGATTTTACCCAACATGGCCATTTGTTCTCTAAAGCTAACGAAGGATAGCTAAGAGCGACTGAGTTTTACTTCGCTTGATTAGCTTGCACAAAACTATTGTATACCCAACGGTAGCTGGTATGTTGACCTAAAATTCCGCCTAACTCCATGCCTTTCTCACTGCGCCAATCATCCATAACTTCTGCAAGAACTGAAGCCCAAGTAGCTACTTTAACGCCTGCTTGTGTCATACGATGAATTGACGCTTGTGCAACCGCGTCATTCCACGTACCTGATGCATCAACAACCGCATAAACATCGTACCCTTCGGCCACAGCTGAAATAGCAGGGAACATCAAACAAACATCAGTCACAATACCCGCCATGATGATTTTTTTACGACCCGTTGCTTCAATAGCGGCTTTAAATTCAGGGCTCTTCCATGCATTAATTTCACCAGCGCGTTCAATAACTTTATCACCTAATATTTCGATAATTTCTGGCATGATAGGGCCATTTGGACCATCGGGCATACTTGCTGTTGTCACTGTAGGCATATCAACAGCTTTAGCCATAGCACATAAACCTTTAATATTTTCGGTCATTAAATGTGGGTCTTGATCTCTACAGCTAACTAATAGGCCTGTTTGATGATCTATCATGGCTAATACGGCGTTGTCGATTGTTAAAGTTTCAGAAAATTTATTCATGATGTATTCCTGTTTTATTAATGTTATTTTTCAGTTATTTGTATGGTCTATTTGGTTTTTACTGTATGTCGCCGTTACACTTGGCTAACAACGACAATTTCTACTGCACTTGTGGCGGTAATATCAGTTTTATAGCTACGAATTAAATCACCATCTTCAGCATTAAAGTTGTTGTTTTCATCAGAGAACTCAGCAGTTCCTTTGCTGACATAAGCCAGAACTTCTTCGTCAAAACGAATATTCTCACCCTTTATCAAACGTACAATATCGATTGTTGTTTTACTGGTAAATGTTGTGCTTTGGTTTCTTTCACCACCGTAAATTCGAGTAACACCCGTTTCAGGTAATGTGTAATGTTTATAACCTGCAGGCTGTCCAGCTACTTCAGGTAGTACCCAAAGCTGCAACATACGATTTTTAGTACTGTCAGGGTTAATTTCGTTATGTGAGAAACCTTCACCACCAGCGCGTTGCACTTGTACTTCACCAGCCTTCAAACTCTGTCCGTGCTCTAAAGAGCCTTCATGGCTTACTTGGCCAGACATCATGATTGAAATAACATCAATCTCTTTGTGAGGGTGCATATGCGTTTCGCCACGAGGGTTAAATTGTGCGTCAGCTAAGTAAACAAAGTTGCCAATGCCATCAAAAGTATTTGGCGCTTTTCGCGCACCAAAAACACGGCGGTCTGTTACTAAGCGGTGCTCGGTCAATCCGGCAAAGCCGCCTAAAGGTAATGATTTTCTGCTAAGTACTTGCATGTGATGCTCCCGATAAAAGTTAGCTAAGTTGCTTAAAAACGTTACGTCGTTTCAGTGGTTGTAATATTAATACTTGCTCACTGTTTGATAAATAGCACTTTGTTGATATGATAATCTCATTAACGACAACAATGTTGATGCCTTAAATAATAGGGGTTGGGATAAAGTGATGGAACATGATTTAAATGACATGATGGTTTTTTTGGCTGTGGTCGAAGCGGGTAGCTTTACCTTAGCCGCTGATAGACTTGGTATTCCCAAAGCTAATGTTAGCCGTAAAGTGTCGCGCTTAGAGCAACATCTTGACGTCACTTTATTAGAACGTTCAACAAGGTCTCAGCATTTAACAGAAGCAGGGCGCCGCTATTTACAGCATTGTAAACGCATTCATGAAGAACTTGATTTAGCGACGGCTTCTGTTTGTGAGCTTTTTCATAGTTATGTCGGCGAGTTAAAGGTTGGCGCATCAGTTGCTACAGGCCAACAAATATTAAGACCAGCTTTAGGTAGGTTTATGCATCAATATCCAGAACTTAAGGTTCAGCTTAACCTTGTTAACCGCCGCGTTGATTTCATTGAAGAAGGCTTTGATGTTGTTATACGCATTGGTCAATTAAAGGACTCTATGCTCATAGCCAAAAAACTGGGTAGTGTTTCCAGAGGCTTATATGCTAGTCCTGCCTATTTAGCTAAAAATGGCAAACCTGAGCAGGTAGGTCAATTAGCAGACCATCAGTTATTGATAATGAACTCAGCTAATAATGAGACAAAATTAAAGTTATTATCAGAGCAAGCAGAGTCGTTTACCTTAGATTGTCAGCCAAGGCTTCTAGTTGATGACTTTGTCATGCTCAAACAGGCCATTGTTGATGGCTTGGGTATTGCTGTTTTACCTGATTATATGAGCCGTAAAGAAGTTGCGTCAGGACAGCTCGTTAATATATTACCTCGTTGGGGTATGGCCGCGGTTGATGTTTACGCCTTATATCCAAAACATCGCGCTAAAATCCCCAAAGTAAAAGCCTTTCTCGATTTTGTTAGTGAACTCTATGGTGAAGTGCTTACCCAATAGCGTGTTATTTATGTCACTCGATAGTGCTTTATATTGAAATTATGAGGAAGGGAACAGACACTCTTTGTATCGTAGACTACTCATCAGTTTTTTTTATTGGGGCAAGAGAACACCAACCCGTGTCTAAATAATTTTCTATGTTAAATAGTTGTTTAAATTCATTGTTTTTAAACAGCCATATCCCATTAGAAGTACCATAATATATAGCGTCTTTATTTTTCTCTATACTGGTAATTAAGCCTATTTCTTTAGGCACGTTATATTTTTTCAACATTAATGTGTCTAAATCAAACTGATAGTTAGCGTTACCATCAGTAAACACCAAGGTATTCGCTAATATTGAAACATACTCCATGCCTTCGGTATTAAATTCATTTAAGGTGAGCCCGGTTGCGGTGTCTAGTACTCTAATGACTTGATAACTTAGACCTAGTAAATTGTCTCCAACATATAACAGACGCGTGACTTCGGTGTCTGAAACAACAGGGTTCCATTGTCCTTGTTCAAATACAGCAATAAAATCGCCTCCAACACGAGCATCGAATAAAGCTACTGCATGATTTTCATTATCAATAAACTGTAAGTCCCATAGGTAGCGGGTATCGGGTCTAATAACTTTCAAGTCATCAATAAGTATTGACCAGTTCTCTCCATCTTTTGAGTATTTAACCCCTTCACTGTATCTATTATCGACCATTAATGTCGTGGTTAAACTGCCATTGTGATATTTGCCTTGTTGGTTGAAGGTTTCATCGTTATATTCTTTAACGATAAAACCTTCATCAAATAGCTCTCCTTCAGTGGAGAACAAAACTCCGTTAGGTAATAAGGCTAAATCAATGCCCTTGGGCGCATTTGAAAAACCTACAGCAAGATGATTGAACCCTATACAATATAATTCATCGAAATTGTGATTTTCGACAAAATAGAGTCCGTCGCTAAAATTAAAATATACATTATCATTGCTAAGCTTGATTGAGCTTATGATACTTTCTAGGGGGAGATCTTGGATTGTATCTTCAGAGGGGGTATCAGTTGCAGAGTCTTTACAACTAGCTAAAAATACCATAAGCAGTAAGCCAATGATTTTTTTCATAATAATTCCTTTTATTAATGTTAATTACAGCTATTAATTAAATAACTGCCTAATAATTTCTTTTGAATGCTAGCACGGCGAAACTGAACGCTAACTGAACAATCAAGTTACCTTTGTTTATGCAATATACACAGAAGCGTTTTAAATAGAATTGGGCTAAATGCACTTTTTATTAATTTCTGTTATTTAAGTATATCGTAATACTATCATATGCTTAGATTAACTATTCTAATAAGGTAATTTAAACGGATAATTATTTGTTTTATTAGTTCATTTAATTAATGTTTTTTAGGATAGGTTTTAAAAATATCATCAATGATATAATAATTTTATGTATATCCTACTAAGTAGCTAATTATGAAAGAGTGTAATCAATGTGGGAAATGCTGTATTAAATACGGCGGTGAAGATCTGGCTGCAACAACAGAAGAGATAGACCTATGGGAGATATTTAATCCTGAAATATTCAAATTCGTTAAAAACAATGAAATATGGTTTGATCCTAAATCGGGCTTGAGATTAAAAAGTTGTCCATTTCTTGAAATAGCCCCGAAAAAAGAGGCATGCGATCCTAATTTATATACCTGCAGTATATACTTAGATAGACCAGAGGACTGCCGACATTATCCTAGTCTAATTCCTGAAATGATCAGAGATGAATGCGAAATGATTGAAGTAATTGATTTAGGTAATATCAAAAAAGCGCAAGTGAAATTGGATGTAATGATGGAAGGTAGCCGTCCTCCAAGCTACTCCTAAGCTCATTTAAGTCCAATAAACTAATGACTTGATGGCATCTGATATGGTTAAAAAATATATTTTAGTCAGGCATAGTTCGGCTTTATTAAATTCATTAGCGCGAATTAAATGAGTGACTTCGCCCACAGTTACTATGCGTTTTGTTTTGATTAACTCAATTTTCTCAGATATTAAATAACTTGCTCCTGCAGAATCTATGACGTGATCATCATCACTGAATATTAATTCTCTGCATTGAGATATTAAATCTTGTTCAGAGCCTAAGTAAATAAGCTCGTCATCACCGTTTAACTTTAAAATACATGGCCAAGAAATCATAAAAGTACCTCGGTAAATATCACGAACCAGAAAGGATAAATAATTAATTTTTACGACTACTACGATAAACAAATAATAATCGTTTTTAAATTTATCTTTAATTTATTTATTTTCAAACTGATGTATCAGTGCTGATTCGATGAATTTACACCAATCGGACGTATTTCTGAGCGGTACAAAGGCTTGCCCTCTAACCCCTAGTTTAAATTCTACAACAGACTTCCATTCATTAGAACCTATGTCTGGGCCATGTCCATGTGAATCAGATGTTTTCAGTTTTGTTTCTATTGTCTCAAACGAGTTCATATCGCATATTAAGGTGTTATTGATTGCAGTGTTATTTTTGTGTGTGCATGCGCTAATACAACAGATATAAAACATAATATGAACCAGCTTTAACATTGCTTTGACTCCTTAACAATAACCACCCTGATTATCTCCAATCTATAGTATTTAATATAAATATCAAAGTATCGGAGTTAGTTTTTTTTCGGACTGTTATTTTTCAAAGGCAATAACTTGTGTTAACCAGCGGGAGCCAAACATTGGAAAATTGTAATGTCTAACACGCCACCATTAGGGTAGTCATGAGGTTTAGTGTTGCTGAGTGGATATGGCTTAACGCGGCATAAAATTCCCTAACATAAGATCTACATGTCTGTTAATTGCTAATTGCGTTAGGGGGAATTATTTTTCAGCAACAGTGAAGCTACCAGTTATTGTTGCTGCGTTAAAAGCAGCTAACATGCTGGCACTGGGTAATAATATTCAATTAGTTATTAACAAGGTACTTCTTTGGAGAGCAACCTAGCTGCTTTTTAAAACCAGTAATAAAGGCAGAGGTTGACTCGTAACCTAGCTCAAAAGCAATATTGGTTAAGGGTATATTGCTATTAAGCAACTCCAGTGATTTTAGAATTCTTAACTTTTGCTTCCAGCGGCTAAACCCCATGCCGTAGTTTTGGTTAAACAACCTATTTAGTGTCCGACTTGATGCACCCACTTTAAGCGCCCACTGCTCGATAGTTTCTTTATTAGCGGGTTGTTCATTTAATGTTTCGATTATAGGTAAAAGGCGTTTATCTCGAATGGTTGGCATAAAAAGCTCATTACTTTTTGCCATCGCTAATCGGTCTAATAAGACAAGAATAAATCGTTGTGTTTGATCTGTCTCTTCATAATTTTCAGGCCAATTTGAAATCTCTAATATCAATGACTTTAATAGAGGGTCAACAGTTAATGGCCTTACTTTGTTACCTAATACCTGACTCAAGGTTGGGTCAATGTATAAACTACGATAACTCACTTTATTTTTACAAAAATGCTGATGTGCTGTGCCTGCAGGCAACCATAATGCTTGCTCAGGGGGAATAACAAAAATTCCGGCATCAGTTTCAATTTGCATAACTCCGACACATGAATAGGAAAGCTGTGACCAAGGATGGGAATGGCTAACTATCTGTGTCATGGCCTTAAATTCTGCAGACGTTGGTAATACTGCTCGTGGCAAAGCAGGATAAAGTCGACTTGGACTTTGTTGATGCCAACTTGATTTTGTCTGAATTGATAAGTTAACTGTCATAATTGTCACTATTGGTCATGTTGGAATAATCATATAATGTTCAAACAAGTGGTACAAGTCGTAGTTTGTACCGTTTAGTCGTGACAATTGTAATTCGTTATTTTAAGTTGGAATAGATATGGAAGATATTGTAAAGTCAGGGGAAAAAACGATAATGAACCAGAGTACACCAGAGCAAAGTAAAAGCTGGCAAAGTCCTTTTGTTTTTTTAGCCGTTGCTAGCATTATTATGTCGATAACCTTTGCTGGCTGGATGGCAATGCTCAATAATTTTGTTATTGAGCAAGCTGCGTTTACGGGTGCAGAAATAGGCATGTTGCAATCGCTAAGAGAAATCCCTGGCTTTTTAGCCTTTACTGCTGTTTTTGTATTGCTCGTTTTTACTGAACAAGTATTCGCCCTGATCTCATTATGTGTTTTATCCATAGGTGTTGCGATTACTGGACTGTTCCCTAGCATTTACGGCCTTTATGCAACCACAGTATTGATGTCGATAGGCTTTCACTATTATGAAACATTAAATACCTCATTAAGCTTACAGTGGTTTAAAAAAGATGAGGCAGCAGCAAAGTTAGGTAAATTGATGTCGATAAAGTCAGCGGCATCACTTATTTGTTATGGCCTGATCTGGCTTGGGTTTAGTCTATTTTCGGCTAGTTACCAAGTGATGTATTTATTTTTTGGTTTAAGTGGTTTATTCCTGACGGTCTGGCTTGCGTTTTCTATGCCTAAATTTCCCATGGAACATGCCCAGCATAAAAAAATAATTTTGCGAAAACGCTATAGCTTGTATTACTTTCTTACTTTTTTAGCTGGGGCTCGTAGACAAATATTTGTGGTTTTTGCTGGTTTTTTGATGGTTGAAAAATTTGGTTACAGTGTTCAACAAATAACAGTGTTATATATGATTAACCATGTTATTAACTTCTTTTTAGCCCCTAAAATAGGTCAATGGATTGCGAAGGTTGGCGAACGTAAAGCACTAACGTTGGAGTATCTTGGTCTTATTAGTGTTTTTATTGGTTATGCTTTGGTTGAGTCAGCCAATATTGCCGCCGCTCTTTATGTTATTGACCATTTGTTTTTTGCCATGGCTATTGCATTAAAGACCTATTTTCAAAAAATAGCGGACCCAAAAGATATTGCTTCAAGTGCTGGGGTTAGTTTTAGTATTAATCATATTGCAGCTGTCGTTATACCGGCAACCTTTGGTTTAATTTGGTTGTATGATACCTCACTGGTTTTTTATGCTGGGGCAGTTTTTGCTGTAATATCGTTAACTGCAAGTCAGTTTATTAAGACGACAGCACCAGCTGCTTCAAGTTAATAGCACGTAGTAATATTACCTTTAAGCCTTACGTTAGCTACAGCGTAATGGCAGGAAGGCTATTTAGGTTGCCTGATTTAAGGTAAATAAGGCAACCTATATTTATTTCATGCAGTTTATAATTTGTTTGACATTGACGCTTTTAAAAATTGATAAAAGCACTGTATTCGCGCGCTATGTTTTAAGTCTTTATGATAAACAAACCAAATGATTTCATCCTTTTTTGGAATGTCTATATCAATCTTAACCATTGATGGATGCAAACTTGCTTGATGCTGACCTAATGGGCCAATGCCCATACCTGAAATAACCGCTTCGTTAATATCAGGGAAGTGGTTACTTTGAAAAATAATCTTATTTTTATCTATTTTATCTACTACATAATTAACAAAGGGAATACGGTATTTTTCTGGGGTAGGTAAAACCCACTGATGATCATTAAACTCGCTGATAACTTTGGGCTGGCCGAATTTATCGACATAGGATTGTGTTGCATAATAGGCAGTAGTTAACCGAGTTAAACTCTTAACGATAAGGTCAACACCTACTGGACTGGGGCCCGCTCGAAATGAGACATGTGCGGCACCAGAGTCGAGCGGTACAATATCATCGGTAGATATGAGTTTAAGACGGATCTTTGGATATTTTTCGATAAACGCTTTTAACGTTGGCGTGATAACTGGGGAGAATGAACTCACAGTTGTGACTCTAAGCTCACCACTAATATCACCTTCAACATTTTGCAGCTTACTTTCTAAGCTGGAAAATTTAGCCAACATCTCAGGCATTTCATCCATTAAAACACAACCCGCATCGGTAAGTTTATAACCACGCTGGTGGCGAATAAATAACTTTACTTCAAGTGCTTGCTCTAATTGATTAATACGTCTCAATACAGTGGTATGGTTAATACTTAATGACACACCTGCTTGGCTTAAACTGCCATCAATAGCTACTTGGTACGCTATTTTGTAATCATCCCAAGAAATATCTTTCATCATTCACTCGTTATTATTAATAAGTTCACATTAACTACTGTGCATTTTTGCACAATAGTTTCTCATTTATTGATGTTTTTTAATAGGTAGGTATTGATTATAGTAGCTGCAATGATTTGATAAATGCTTAGGTTGCTAAATAAAAAAGCAATCAACTTCGGCAAGGAAATAAAATGTTAAAAAACACCGGAAATAGTTATGGCCTGATTGCGATAGTACTTCATTGGCTTATGGCGATAACTGTATTTTCATTATTTGGCTTAGGTCTGTATATGGTTGAGCTGACTTATTATGATGCTTGGTATAAAGGCTCGTTAGATTTACATAAAAATATTGGCATGACGTTATTGGTCGCCTTAATGTTGAGAATTCTATGGCGGGCAGTCAATATCACGCCAAAAAATGCCGATAAATCTGCAACTAAGGTTGAAGTAAAAATCGCACATTATGCTCACTTGGCGCTTTATGTTTTGATGGCTACTTTAATGATAAGTGGCTATTTAATTTCGACGGCTGATGGCAGAGCAATAGATGTTTTTGGTTTGTTATCTATACCGGCCCTACCAATCAGTTTTGTTAATCAAGAAGATATTGCCGGTAATATCCATGAAATTTTAGCTTGGACGATAATTTTACTAAGCGCCGGTCATGCTCTCGCGGCCTTTAAACATCATTTTGTTAATAAAAATACTACCTTACTGAGAATGATAAAAGTAATACCGGATAATTAAACTATCAATAAAACGAATAAAGACTAAAAAGTAAATAAATAATTTAAAAATTAAACAACTATTCATTAGGAAACATACAAGGGATATCACATGAAAAAGACATTAATTAGCACTGCATTAGCGACCAGTTTATTAGCCTGTTCAGTACTAGCAACGTTATCAATTAGCACAGCACAAGCCGCAGATTATAAAGTGGATGTTGAAGGTGCTCATGCTTTTGTACAATTTAAAATTAAACATTTAGGCTATAGCTGGTTGTTAGGTCGCTTTAATAGCTTTGACGGTGGATTTTCCTATGATGATAAAGCGCCGAATAAGGCAAAAATAAATATTGAAATAGACACGTCAAGCTTAGATTCAAACCATGCAGAGCG
>Ga0209292_1001281_pt1 | contig 30943 bp, 23 predicted proteins | sample GOMGulsemesocosm_2_FD_184634 | JGI IMG/M metagenome (GOLD analysis project Ga0209292, IMG submission 184634) | Methane-oxidizing microbial communities from mesocosms in the Gulf of Mexico - GOM9C Gulf of Mexico (SPAdes) (version 2) | ecosystem: Environmental > Aquatic > Marine > Cold seeps... | reverse complement strand
GGTACAGCTTGAGGCTTATCTAGTACTACCTGCTGCAACAGTTGCTGATGATTTCCGCAGTGAAATCAAAGACACTGTTGCGCAACTGAATGCGCTTGTAGCTGAAGTAGAAGCTGCTGCGCTTTAAGAGGCTTTTAACTGGAGTGCCGAGACATGTTCCAGTAGTTTGTATTAGTGAAAAAACTAAAGCCTGCTTAGATGAAGTAACCTCGACGACTGCCGGATGTCAATACGGGTAAATTCAACCGTTATGTTTGAATTTATCCGCCAATTAAGACCGTTGGCATACCTATGATAATAACTCCTCCGTGTGCGGTAGTATCACCCATTCGAGCTGCTGGTTTACTGTTAATAAGCACTGTAGCACTACCCTTGACCACACTGTCTGGTGGCCCAACGCAAATACATGGTTGACCTAATGTCGCGGCTGGCATATTACCAATTAAAACAGTAGAAGGCAGAGGTAATAAAGGTCCTCCTACATGCGGGATGGGAACGATGGCTGGAGTCTGCATTGGGCATATATGCATATCAGTTGCTCTGGCTGCGGGTAACATGATTAAACTCCTATTTGACCATTACCGCCATGAGCGATATTTAACCCCATAGCAAAGTAATGCGAGTAACGTTCTTTTGCGTCTAATCCATCTGGCATTACAGCTGATAGGTTTATTGCACCTGCAACGGCATGTGAATATAAGTATTCAGGAGGAGCTATAATAGGTTCTCCGATTGCAATCATGCTGCCGCCACTCCAAAATGCAGCTTGAGCAACCCAGCCTGCACCTGTTTGTAATTCTGCTTTGATTGCCATTTTTTCCGCAAATCGACGTGATGTTTCATCGGGAGCATTAACCCAAGCTTTAGCTGCTCGGATAGCATTTTCCTCATCGGTGCTCCAATCGTCACGTTGCTCTGCACTGCAACAGGCCCACCAGATAGCTTCTCTGACTGGAAGGGCGTGTGCTAGAAAAATTACAATATCACCGAATAGCTCTGCGTCGATACCTGCTTCAATCAATGTTGCAGGCTCATTGTACTGTGTCGCTAACTCTTTGAGTTCATCACTCGGCTCATATAAGCGTAAAATTTCATTCGCTGTTTTATGGGGGATTTTTAAATAAGCCATTAATTAACCTTCGCAATTGCGCCTTGAATTTGTACCATAGCACCTGCTTTAACTTGTGTCATGGCACTGCCATTTATTTCTACGATTGCGCCTTTGACGCTCGCTTTTGCCTGACTCTTTATATCGATCAAGGCGGCTTTGATGTCTACTTTCGCCTTACCCGCGATTGTTATTTTAGCGCCTGATAGTGTAATGCCATCCTGACTTAATTCAATAGAAGAGCTACCAACTGATAATGTGATCTTCGATTTAGCTTTTAGTTCGATAGATTGACCATCAACGCTCACTTTTGAGGATGCACTAAGTTCATTGTTTTTACCCGCACTGCTGCTGATTGTAGCATCTGATTTTAATATTAGATCTTTGGTTGCGCTAGCACTTAACTTTTCTTCCGTAGCAAGTGTCATGGCTTCTTTACTTTGCCAATTCATTGTTTTTTCAACGTCACAACGGGCAATGCCTTTGATAGTTTGCTTCAAGTCATTTTTGATATTCATAGTGAAATCTTTTTCCGCTTGCAGAAAAACTTCTTCTTTGTCTTTTTTATCTTCAAAGCGCAGTTCATTGCCTGTGTTGGCGCTACCATTGGGCGTCGTGCGAGTTTTTATTCCGCTTTGGGTTGCGGTATTATAAGGAGGTTTATTTTTACCGTTATAAATAGAACCTGAAACTACGGGACGATCTGGGTCTCCATCAATAAAACTGACTAACACCTCGTCGCCAATACGAGGTATAAACTGTACCCCGAAACCATTACTTGCTGTTGCTTGTGCAACTGGGATCCAGCAAGAACTATTTTCGTCTTTTTTAGCGTCTCTATCCCAATGGAAATGAACTTTTATTCGACCCAACTTATCTTGGTTAACGTCTTCGCCACTAGGCCCTGTTACTTCTGCGCTTTGAATGTGATTTATGCTCGGTTTATTAATAAAAGGAGGACGCAAAGGAGTACTGAAAGGAATACATTTGAAACTATTTTTATATTCAACGTTCGCTCCATTTTCATGGGCTTCAAAATAATGTTCTGCTTGGATGATGACATATTCTTGGTTGTAGTCTGAATCAGTATGTTCGGTGAGATTAAAGCGTAAACCTGCGCCTAAAGAGGGAATAGCTGATTGCGCTTGGAATAATGTTTTTTGACAATCTACACTTTCCATTTGGCGTTTTGCTGCGTCGCGAATACCATTTTTATTGGTATTACCTTGCCCAAAAAAGTATTCACTTAATACAATGTTGTTTACTTTGGCCGTAGTATTTCGATTTCCACTATTAAAGCATTCAGCTAGTTCTTCGCTATGATCAGAGAGGTATAGTTTCGTTGATCCTAACTGGTTGCGGCAATGCCACTGGGTAATCGCAAATACTTTATCGTTGGCTTGAATGATGAAAGGTATTTTATCATTGTCAGCTTTACCAAAGTCTTGATTACTGTCTGCAATCACAACAGACGGTTGGTTGCCTGTGTGATTGCAGTGATAATGCCATCCTTCAAAGGCCATTAATCGTTTAATAAAATTTAAATCGGTTTCATTAAACTGAATACAATAGTCGTGTTTGCTACCTGCCGTCCGGGGGGACAGCTTAAAATAACCTTTGAGCCCAGAATCAGATAACACATTTTCTATTATTCGTTTACTTGTCATTCCTTGAAAGCTGCGACTTGTAGTTCTAAAAGCAAAGATTGATAAAGGATCAATAGCTTCAATACGATATTTATAGAGCTGCTTTTCAACACTAAATTCAATGTTCTCAAGGGATGAAATCAGAGCAAGGAAACGTCGAGTATTTTTTCTATTCCCTTCAATCCCTGCTGAATATTGAATCAAAATGCCTTTGCCAAGTAATTTTTCTGAGATCTTCTCTCTAGATATGAGAGATACGATAAAGTGGGATGAATCAGAAATGGACTCTTTTACGGTTAACTGAGTGACAATGAAAGGCCCTTTGCCATCTAGCTTTGCAATAATAGGACGTTGTTCTTCATTGTAGTGGCTAGCTGACATGTCGTTACTCACTTTTCGTTATAAAATTGTGATAAAAAAATTAGATTATTGTATTGGTTAACCTTGCTTCATGCGTTGATAATATATTGATTATCTTCCTGCTATAAAAATATTTATTATTTAAATTTCAAATTCAAATAATAAGCAGTAACAAATTGTAACGAACTGTAACAAATAGTAATAAGCTGTAGCAAGTAATAGCAAGCGGATGTTCTAATACCAACTTATAGGTGCTCTTAATAAATTGAATAGATATTTTAACCTTAAATAATCTATTTTGTGTTTATTATTTTTAGTTTATTATTTTTAAAATTAGCGTTTTCAACTTTAATTACCATAGTACATGTGTGGCTTAATCTGGTCCGATGAGATTTTTAAGATTATTTAATTGATATTCTTACTGATATTATCTCTAAAGGTAGAGTGTAATTAATTTGAAATAATTTAAGCTGTAAATATTATTACATCGAATAATGATATTTATTTAGAGTATAAATATTATATTTCATTATTAATGAATGAGTCAGTTATTACTAATTAATGAGAGTTGCGAAATAATGAAATTTAATGTAGCAAAACGTAATGCATTACAAACACCGTTAATAGCTGATAATTTTTGTGGTGTGTATTTAAAAGCAGATAAACAAAAATTTAGACCATTACGTAATGAATTTAATTTAGCACAAACCTCATTGAGAAAACTGACTACGCATCCCGAGGCTAGTGAACTTGATTCTTTACTTGAAGAAAATAGCCTGAATTGGGGTGAATTAGCACTGAGTCTTAACGATGTTTTTACTCATACGACTCGTGATATTGAGCTCTCTGGTTGGATGTTAGCCGCGCAAATTATTATTGATCCAAGCTTGTCAGGGGCAAAAGAAATGGCGTTGTGGCTACAAGAATTAGTCAGTCAACATTGGGATACGCTCCAGCCTGTATTGCCAGAGAATAAGATAAAGTCAGACGATCCGAATGAAAAAAATAAAGAAATTAATGCATTCAAAATAAAAGCATTTGTTCAGCTTGTCGGGGAAAGTGAAGAAAGTGGGTTGTTACATGCTCCCTTATTAATGGTCCCTTTAATTGGTGATCTAGATTATGCCCGTTACCAGAGCGCAGAACATAAAGGGAATTTAGCTGAATTACGGAGTGAATACCATCAACAGGCATTGTCGGATCGAACTCGAGTTGTCGCGCTAATCGATAATTTAACCGAAATTAAAAAAAGCGTAGGGATGATAGATCAGAACATTATTGAAATCTGTAAACAATCTCAATTGTCACCTATTGGTTTTAAATTTGTTATTGATCTTATAGGCAAGATGCTTACCGCAATTGAGTTTATAAGTGGGCTGAAAGCAAAATTAGAGAAAACAAACGATGATATACCACAAATAGATGCTGCCGGAGTTGTACCTGACATTGAATCTGAGAATGATGTCAGCCACGTCGAATTAACGAATAAAGCTTCGCAGCAGGCGCATATAAACCACGTATCATTTGGCTCACTTGCAGAAACTCAAGGCTGTAATCGCGATCAAGCATTTCATCAACTTCGTGAAATTGCAGATTACTTTAGAAAAGTTGAACCGCATAGTCCGGTTGCGTATTTACTTGAGAAAGCCATTCGCTGGGGTTATATGCCATTACCTGAGTTAATGAGTGAATTGCTTTTAAATCAAACAGATACGATTAATCGAGTGTTTAATCTAACAGGGTTGGATGAAGAAGGTAAAATTGCATTACCAGAAGTGGCAAAAAAAGTTTACGCGGAACCGATATCCAGACCGGTTGTAAATGTAGCCTCGTTTAAAAAAGAAACATCAGTTGACGCCGCTGTAGCTAACGAAAGTCGCGAAATTATGACTGATAAATCCACATCTAACGTTATTCATACGGAAAATGTTAACCGTAACGTAGTGCAAAAAGCGGAAACTAATTCAAGTTCCAGTAACTCTTTGTCGTGGTAACTGATTCGTTGGTTATGTTTAGTTAGCTCTGTTAAAAGCACGTTCTGAGATTCAGAATAAAATTAATTGTAAAAATAAAACCTGTTTTGTCTGTGACAATTACAAATAAAACAAATTATATGAAACCACAAAAACAGAACAGAAATTAACTCTAAGCAATGTGCTGATGAGAAATTGATACTGTTACTGAATATTAATTAAAAAGAGGAAAGTAATTATGGCTAGTATTTATATGCGTATAGATGGCGTTAAAGTTGACGGCGGAGCTACGGCAGAAGGTTTACCTGGAGATGGTTGGTTTGCATTAAATTCATATAGCTGGGGCGCGGTGCGTTCTGTTGCTATGGATATTGGCAACGGTACAAACTCTGACTCAGGTATGGTCGCTATGAGTGAAGTTAATATCTCGAAAGAAGTTGATGGTTCTTCTGAAGATCTTTTATCGTTTCTATTCAGCCCTGGTCCTGAAGGTAAAAATGTTGAAATCGTATTTACCAAACCAGCTCGAGATGGCTCTGGTGCAGACATTTATTTCCAAGTAAAACTAGAGAAGGCTCGCCTTGTTTCATATAACGTGAGTGGCTCTGATGGCGGACAGCCTTTTGAAAGTATCGCACTTTCTTACATCCAATTAGATCAGTTACATTGGCATGAAGCGAGTGGTGGTAAGTTAGAAAAAGGTGGTCTTGTTTCTTATAATGTACCACAAGGTAAAATGCTTTCTGGCTCTAAATAATGTGTTGTTATGCGCTACTATTTTGTGGCGCATAACCACGATTTCATTCAGTTCTCATAATATAAAGGTAGGGAAGCATGGCTCTCAATTCGCAACATAAGCGTGTTAGCAAAAACCGCGTCAGTATTACATATGACGTAGAAACCAATGGTGCAACAGAAACAAAAGAACTACCTTTTGTTGTGGGTGTAATTGGTGATTTCTCTGGTCATAAAGCAGAAAATGATAAAGTAGACTTGGAAGAACGTGAGTTCACCGGCGTAGATAAAGATAATTTTGATACAGTGATGGGCCAAATTAACCCATCTTTATCTTACAAAGTTGATAATAAATTGGCCGATGACAACAGCCAATTTGAAGTGAACTTGAACTTCCAATCGATGAAAGATTTTCAACCAGAAAATGTGGTTGACAAAATTGAACCGTTAAAACAGTTGGTCGAAACGCGAAATCAATTAAAAGTACTGCTAAGTAAAGCGGATAGATCTCGTGATTTAGAGCGATTATTAAAAGAATTACTGCAAAGCACAGACGCGATACAACATCTGGCTGGTGAACTTGGTATTCAAAACGGAGACGCTGAATAATGTCGACTGAACAAGAAAATACAGTGCAACAAGCTACTGTTGAAGGTGATGTTAGTTTCTTGGAACGAGCGATTTCAGCAACAACGCAAACACCTGTAGATACTACAAAAGAACTTCTGTCTGTACTGATGTCACAAGCACTTGAAGGTACAGTGACTTGGGATAAAAACTTAACTTTAACTATCGAAAAAGCAATTGCTGCACTTGATGTTAAAATTTCAGCTCAATTGTCTACTGTGATGAAAAATAATGCGTTCCAGAAACTGGAAGGTACTTGGTTAGGTGTACAAAAATTAGTTAAAAATAGTGAGCTTGGTGCAGATTTAAAAATTAAACTAGCTGATTACACTAAAGATGAATTATTAGAGCAGTTTGAAGATGCGCCAGCGATCGATCGTAGCCGTTTTTTCACCATGGTTTATCAAGAAGAGTTTGGGACTGCAGGTGGTCAACCTTATGGCGCACTATTAGGTGATTATGAATTCGGTTATGGCGATGAAGACGTAGCATTGTTACGTTACATGGGAGAAGTAGCCGCGGCTTCTCATGCTCCTTTCATTGCAGCTGCAAATTCAAGTATGTTTGATTTTAAATCTTTTGAAACCTTTAACGAAGGTAAGCCTATAGCTGCTGGTTTTGATTCTCCTGCTTATGCAAGTTGGAATGCATTCCGTGACAGTGATGATTCACGTTATGTTGCATTAACATTGCCAAAAACTATTGCTCGCTTACCTTATGGTAAAGATACTGTAGCTGTTGCTTCATTTGATTTTGAAGAATTTAAAACAGATGAAAGTGGTAAAGCTGTTCCAGAATCACAAGATGATTTTGTATGGAGCAATGCGGCTTATGAATTTGGTTTATTGTTAACACAAGCCTATACCAAATATGGTTGGTGTACTGCTATCCGTGGTACGGATAATGGCGGCAAAGTTGAAAATCTTGCTAACTTTGTCTATCACTCACCAGCGGGTGATTTAGTACAGCAGTGTCCGTCAGAAGTTAATCTAACGGACGAGCGTGAAAAAGAGCTGAGTAATCTTGGCTTCCTTCCTTTAGTTCATTATAAAAATACGAATTACGCTGTTTTTATGGGTGGTCAGACTACGCATAAACCTAAAACATATACAGATCCAGATGCGACGGCAAATGCTGCTATTTCAGCGCGTTTGCCTTACACCATGGCAAGTAGTCGTATCGCACTATATTTGAAAGTGATGGGGCGTGACCGTATCGGTTCCAACATTGATTCGGGTAATATCGAAAAAGAATTGACCGATTGGATTCAACAATATGTGAATCCTAATGCTATTGGCAATGAAGCAAAGGCGAAGTATCCGCTTGTGGAAGCTCGTGTCACCGTTGCTGAACAAGTTGGCCGACCTGGTTGTTATTCTGCAATCGCGCACTTGCGTCCATGGTTACAAATGGAAGAGTTAACAACATCATTACGTATGGTTGCTAACATACCTGGCTAATGCTTAATCTCGAGGGTGAAAGCCCTCGAGTGGAGAATCTATGATTGTAACTAATCCAACATTATCCGCCAGAGTCTTAACCGATTTAGGGCCATGGCGGATGCTGTTAGAATATGCTAAACAGCAAGATACTGCTCTTTTTAAAGCTGCTATTACTAGGATGATCAAACAGCTAGATCAGCAGATGAGCGCGCAGCTTTCTGCCGTGATTCAAGCTGATGAATTTAAAAAATTGGAAGCAACCTGGTCTGGTCTTCATAGCTTAATTTCGCTACAAGTATCAAGTCGCAGGATCAAAGTCAAACTACTTGATTTCAGTTGGAGTATGTTATCAACCGATCTTAATCAAGCCTTTGAGATTAAGCGTAGTGCGTTATATAAAAAAATTTATTCGAATGAACTTGATACAGCTGGTGGACAGCCATTTGGCTTGTTAGTTGTCGATCATTATGTTCATTCTGAACTTGATGAAAACAATGATTTTGATGATTTATATACGCTGCAACTGGTTTCGGAATTAGGTGAGCATTCATTGTGCCCTGTTGTGATGGGTGTTAATAACCATTTTTTTGGTGATGAACCTGCCAGATTAATGCATGACCACACTCGGATAAAGCGTATTTTAAGCAGTTTAGACCTACAGAGTTGGGCGTTGTTGAGAAGTCGCAGTTCGAGCCGTTTTTTACATTTGGTGTTACCTGAGTACCGTATTCGTCAACCAAGAAAAAATTATGCAGCGGGATTTGTATTCAACGAGCACAACATTAATGCCAATGTTCTTTGGGGGAACGCCGCTTATTTATTAGCAGTTAATGTTATTCGCGAGTTTGATCGTATTAGCTGGTTCGGTTTTCTTCGTGCTCACGACAAAGTCGGTAACCATGGAGCACTCATTAATCTTAAGGATGAGAGTGGCTCGTTACTAAAAACGAGCATTGATATCTTTAGTGAAAGTGATGGTTTTTGGGCAGAGCAGGGCTTTGTTCCTGTATCGAGCATTTATTTAAGCAAGCAACTAGGTATCTTTAGTAACCAGTCTGTCTGGAACCCAACGAGCGAAGTTAATAAAACGAGTGGCATGTTGCAGACTAACCTTATGGCTTGTCGATTTGGGCATTACATCAAAGTTAAAATGCGCGATCGAGTCGGACGTTTTGATAGTGCAGCAACTTGCCAGCGCGATCTTAAGCGTTGGTTAGAAACTTATATTAGTAACCTTGATTATGGCGATGAAGCGATAATGGCTCGTTATCCACTGAAAAGCGCGGATGTTAAATTTATTGAAGACCGTTATGATTCAACGCGTTATCACTGTCAAATTAAACTTCAACCTCAATATCAATATGAGATGTTGGATTCCCACATTACACTGATGACTGATGTATCGTCTGATAAATTGGGCGGATGAAAATGAGTTTACTTTCTAAAATTAAAGGCCAATGGTGTGGTGATATTGATGATGTGCGAGACGCTATTATTGAAAATTTAGCAGCGTTGTTATCGGCACGAGCTCCTGTTTGGCATTACCTTGAGTTGGGGGAACATACGGAAGGTTCAATCGCTAATTTTGGTATGGTAAGTTCTTTACATAGCCAAGGTCAGAGTAGCAGTGATTTGATCTTACATGATGTGAAAAGTCTGATTATTCAATTTGAACCGCGTTTAAAAGCTGTCATCGTTGAGTTGGATGAAAGCTCTGTGGCGACAAACAAATTAAAATTTCGTATTGAAGGTCTCATTAGCTGTAATTTCAGTGAAGAGGTGGTGGTATTTGATTCAAGCCTTGATTTTACTACGAACAGTTTAGATGTAAGGAAAACTAACCTTGTCTAATTCATTATTAAGTTATTTTGAACAAGAATTGGCGTTTATTCGTCAAGAAGCTGGGGATTTCTCTCGTCGCCACCCCGGTTCAGCTAAATCTTTAGGGATTTGCGATGATAGTATTGATGATCCGCAAATAGCACGTTTGATTGATAGTGTTGCATTATTAAATGCGCGGTTACAACAGAGACTTGATGATTCCTATCCTGATTTGACAGATAGCTTGCTACGTTTGTTATTTCCTCACTACCTTAGGCCTATTCCGGCATTTAGTGTGATGAAAATGAAACCGTTAGATGATGTAAGCGCTAAGCATTTTATCCCGCAAGGAACACACCTTGGGATTTCTGATACCGATATTGAAAGTATGGTATTTCGTACTTGCCAAGATGTAACATTATTTCCTATCCATCTTGATTCGGCTCAGGTAGCCATTGCACCATTTAATGTGGAAAAACCAAAAGGTGCAGAACAAGCTAAAGCAATGCTTGAAATTAAATTACGGACAAGCGATCCGAGTATTTTATTTTCCGACCTTGATTGTCACTCGTTGGAATTATTTTTACGTGGCGAAACTCAATCGGTATTACGTTTGTACGATAATCTCTTATCTGGAGTACAACAGATATGCGTACATTATAGTGACCAACGGGTATTATTAGGCGCTGAAGCCTTGCAATCTGTGGGATTTGATGAGCAGCAGCAAGTATTACCTTATAGTGCTCGTAGTTTTGGTGGGTTTAAATTATTAACTGAATTCTTTAGTTTTCCTGAACGTTTTCATGTTGTTGAATTGAACCTTGCAGACTCGTTACGCTATGCTCAAACCGATGAGGTTACGATTCAGATTTTTATTGAAGATATGGATATTGATTTATCACGTAGCTTAAGTACGGATAATTTCCATCTATTCTGTACGCCTATCGTTAATTTACAAACATTAATAACGGAACCGCTCACTATTGATTTTGACCAAACTCAATATCCGATTGTGCTTGATGCGGGTGGCCGTCAGCAATTGCAATTATTTTCTATTGATCAAATTACCGATATAACAAGTCAGAAAATTTATAATGTACCGCCTTTATATGGTGATAAATACCAAGGTTCAGAGACAGGATTAAGATGGCAGTTAGTACAACATTGGCAAACTGATGCTCACTTGCAGAGTTTTTTACGCGTGGCAGACCTTGATCATCAAAGTGCGAATTCTGAAAGCAGGACATGGTTGGTATCGGCGACTTGTTCCGACGGTCTATTAGCGGGTGAGCTGTCGATGCAGAGTCAGGTGACTTGCCGTGACTCTATTTCGCTACCTGCTCAGTTGCAGTTATTACGACGTCCAACGAATCAGATTCGGATCAAAGCTTCAGAACAAAATGCATGGCCGCTGTTAGCGCATTTACATTTTAATTATCATGCATTACTCGGTGCTGATGATCCTGTGTCAGCTTTAAAAGAAATGTTAAATCTTTATAACCATACCGAAAGCTCACAAAATAATGCTTATATTGCTGCTATTCAACACTTAGAGCAAGAACAAGTCGTGGCGCCAGTGCGTATATCTGGAAAAAGTTGTTTTGCTTATGGTACACGGTTAAGTGTCACACTTAATAGTAGAGAGTTGGGTGCTGGTATTGAACTTTTATCTCAGCTGTTAGATCGCTTTTTTGCTTATTTTGCTGGTTTTAACAGTTTCACTCAGCTGGTTATTTTAATTGAAGGTATCGAAGGCGAATATAAGGTGTTTCCAAGGAGGTCTGGGTGCCGAAACATGCTCTGATACAGCTACGGAATGAACCTTATAGCTTTGAGCTACACTGTGCTATGCAATTGGTTAAGCACGAAGCCGCTATATTAGGAAAAAGGCCTGCAGTTACATTTTTAGCCAGTTTATTACCGACTTATCAGCAAGCTGATATTGTTGAGGTTCGCAATCCTATAGCCGGAAAATGGACATTTAGCTGTGATTTACCGGCATTATCCGGTGGGCAAGGGGTGATGCCTCGCTACAGTTATAGCGAGTCGCTAAAGGTATTGTTTGAACAGGGTAATTATGCGCTGGTGGATTTTTTTAATGGTTTTAATAACCGTTATTATCGCTTGCATTGTCAAACCGAATTAAAAAATAATTTAACAGCGCAAGCTGAAGAGGCGCACTTCAGTTGGAATCGTCACGATTTATCGTTAACGAGAATGTTGACCTATTTATACGGTGATTTAAATAACAATGGCAGTTTACCTGCTGCGAATTTAATTCAATATTCAGCTTTGATGGGATTAAAATTATCATGCCCACGTGCTCTTAAAGCAATACTCTGTGATTATTTTGATTATGATTTTGATGTGGAATACGGTGATGTTGAGTATGTACCGTTATTGCCCTGCAGTGTTACTAAATTAGGTATAAACGGTCAAAATAATCAGTTAGGTATTGGCGCTTTAGTGGGGAAAAGTGCAGTTACTGCTTTTAATCGTCTTGAAGTCATGATCAAACCTAATAATAACGCACAATTTAATAAAATTAGACACGATGAAAAACTAACCCAGGCCGTAAACTATTTTGTTCGTCGTTATATTGGCGTCGATATAAAGTTAAAAGTTATGATTAAAGTTGATGGTGAATATCTGCCAGGCTTGAAGTTAACAACAAATAATAAGACCGATATTCGTTTGGCCCAATCAACTTGGCTTGCGCCAAAACAAGCAGCTAAAGAACATGTGGTCATGCCACTAAAGTAAATTCAAGGATACAAAATGATCAATGTTGAACTACAGAGTTTAGTTAAACGACTCGCATCTCCCTTAAAAAGTGCACTTGAAGCCGCTGCGGGCGATTGTATGGCTCGAACGAATTTTAGTATTGAGCAAGAACACTGGTTTTATCAGTTGTTGAATGAACCCAATTGTGGTTGGACTGCATTATTACAACAAGGACATATTGGCCGCGATCAGGTTGTAGATATACTGGTTCGTCACTTAAATGAACTACCACGTGGTAATAATAGTGCGCCAGCATTATCGCCGGGATTAGTTGAGTTATTAAAAGATGCTTGGCTGTTGGCATCGGTTAATCATAGCCACGGTGAAATTAACGGTAATCACATTTTATTAGTACTGAAGCAACGTTTGGCGCAAGGCGGATATAATGGAGAGCTTAGTGCTTGGCTAAATAGTTTATCAATGGAATCATTGAAATTAAATTCAATGAGAAACACACACACTTATCAGGGGGATAACGTAGCATCAGATTCTTTGATAAGTGGGGATGCAAGTACTGCTGCATTGGATAAATATACACACAATCTGACGGCGGCCGCTAGAAATGGTGAGCTTGATCCTATTTCTGGGCGTAATCCTGAAATTAGAAAATCAATCGATATTTTATGCCGAAGACGCCAAAACAGCCCTATTTTAGTGGGAGATCCCGGCGTCGGTAAAACGGCCATCGTCGAAGGTTTGGCACAGCAAATTGTTGATGGGAATGTCCCCTCATCACTAGCCAATGTTGAATTACGTACGCTGGATATGGCTCTTCTGCAAGCTGGCGCAAGTATTAAAGGTGAGTTTGAAAACAGATTAAAAGATGTATTAGCAGAAGTGAAGCAGTCACATCATCCTATTATTGTGTTTATTGATGAAGCGCATACCCTAATTGGTGCTGGGGGTTCGGCAGGTCAGAATGATGCCGCTAATTTGTTAAAACCAGCTTTAGCCCGAGGCGAGTTCCGTACTATTGCCGCGACAACGTGGGCTGAATATAAACAATATTTTGAAACTGATGCTGCTTTAACACGTCGTTTTCAATTGATTGCAGTTAATGAACCTAATGAAACTGATGCGATACAAATGTTACGTGGCGTGAGCCGTAGTTTAGAAAATCATCATAGCGTGAAAATCTTAGAAGAAGCAATTGTAGCTGCAGTGCAATTGTCGATACGTTTTCTACCAGAACGTCAGTTACCGGATAAAGCAATTAGTTTGCTCGATACGGCTTGTTCGCGTATTGGTTTAAGTCAAAGTGCACTACCACAACAACTGGATAGCTTAGCGGAGAAAATTAGTTATGTGAAAAGTGAAATTATTTCAGTGGAACGTGAGCATGCCATGTTGGCCAATGGTACTGATAAATTAGCACTACTTACTGAAACACAGGTTCAGTTAGACGATGAATATACGGTGCTAGAGCAACGTTGGTTCGCTGAGAAATTACTTGTCACTGAAATTATAGAACTGCAAAATCAGATTGATGAACAATACCTTGCTGAAGATGTATTTAGTGAGGGTAAGTGGGTTGATAATTCATCTCAACAATTATTAGCTAAAAAAATGAGTTCACTTCATGAGCTGCAAGGTGAGTCACCTTTGGTTATCCCACAAGTCGATACACAGACTGTGGCAGAAGTCATCTCTCTCTGGACTGGTATTCCTGTCGGTAATATGGTTAAAGATGAGGTCGAACGCTTACTGCATTTAGAGCAGCGCATTGGTGAACGAGTTATCGGACAAATTGCGCCAATTGAAGAAATTTCGAAAGCGATACGTATGTCACGTGCTGGTTTAACTGATCCCCGTAAGCCGATTGGGGTTTTCCTCATGTGTGGGCCAAGTGGTGTGGGGAAAACAGAAACTGCATTGGCTTTGACGGATTTACTTTATGGTGGTGAGAAAAATATAACTACGATCAACATGACAGAATTTAAAGAAGAGCACAAAATATCGATGCTACTGGGCTCCCCTGCGGGTTATGTGGGCTATGGCAAAGGCGGTATATTAACAGAAGCTGTGCGCAAGAACCCATATTCTGTTTTACTGCTTGATGAGATGGAGAAAGCTCATCCGGGGGTTCATGATATTTTTTATCAAATTTTTGATAAGGGGACTATTTCGGACAGCGAAGGACGTAATATTGATTTTCGAAACACGATTATTATCATGACTTCAAATGCAGCAGACAGTGCCGTTGTTGATGCGTGCTTAGAAGAAAGGCCAAGTATTCCTGAGCTGACCAAAATTATTTCCCCAGCATTACAACATTACTTTAAAGCCGCCTTCATTGGTCGAACGACAGTTGTCCCTTATTTTCCGTTGAATAATAATGAGATGGCGAAGATTGTTCGTTTATCTTTGCGCAGAATTGAAAATAGAGTATTCGATAATTATGGTGCAACATTTAATTATAACGTTGATTTAATCAATTACTTAGTCTCTCAAAATAACTCACCAGAAACGGGGGCTCGTGCGATTGAACAAATTATAAATAGCACGTTGATTCCTGAACTTGCGACTCAATGCATTATTCGAGTAAGTGAACAGCAGCCAATTAATGCAATTAACATCCATTTACAAGGCGGTAAGGTTCGCTTCGATATCGAATAGCGCAATGGGTGATTTAAAATTTTGATGAATTCAAAAATAGGAGATAGAAGTCATGTTTGGTAGAAAAAATAGTTATGATTTGGACAAAGCAAGAGACAGAAACGAGATACTGGCTAATGCGGGTATCACCAGTGTAGGCACGCAGGGCATATACACAGTGAAAGGTAATGGCAGCGGAGCCAAATTAAACCCGCGTCAAAAGAAGTTGCCTAAACAAGTGGGTTATACAAAAAAAAATGCGTGGGATGATGCAAAACTAGCTGGTCATGTAATCAATGATATGCGCAGTGATATCATGGACTATGCGGGAGGTGCTGTTGGGGCCCTTGAAGGCATATCTGCATTAACAGCTTCAGCGAGTAGTATGTATACTGCCGGCGGTGGTATTGGATTCGGTAACAGTGACATTATTGGTGCTGTTAAACTAGGCCATGATGCGGTTTGTAATATTGTCGAATGGGCTGGTAATAGAAAGGCTCAAGAGTTACCTACTAACCCGTTACTGGATCCTATTTATGCCGTATCGTCTGAAAATATTAAAACGGCGGCCTATTTTAAGAAGAGAATGGTTAAAAAAATTGCTGGTAGTGTAGTGTCATTTACGGGGGGCATTCTTAGTGGTGCTACGCATGTAAATACTTTAGGTGCTGCTCGTCATGGGCGTTCAGATGCAAAAACAATTGCGCATTTAATTCGCTTGAAAGCAATGCTTAAAAGATATCAAGCGGAAGGACTTACCATGGAGTACAAACTTTGTAAGTTAATCATTGATTGTAAAAAGCTTAAGATTGAGTCTCAATCTGCAGCATTAGCAGCAGACTGTATACCAGGTAATGTGATTACGAGTACAGCGACTACAGTTGTGAGTTTTGCTCATGGACAAAGTCTTGCCCTGCGCTTATCAAACATGAGTGCTGATATTGAGAAGGTCGCGAAGATACTGCATTATCGGGCCGTTAAAGAGATGAATGTTGATTATGGTCTTGCTAACTTATTTGGTGAAGAAGTTACAAATGAGTATGACGCAGATACTCCGGCTTTAGATATGGTTAGAGAACTCTTTGCTCAAATAGCTCAAATTGAAAAAGAAAGAGTAATGATTAATGTTGGAGGGCATAAGTTGAAGTTTGGTGGTGAACATTACCGAGCGGATAAGTTGATGCGTGAATCTGCTGGTTGGTTAGTGATTGTTGATAAGTTAAACCTGATTTAATTAATTCAGCAGTTAATACGCAGTCATTTATGAATGATTCTTATAGACAGAGCGATCTTACTTTTCTGGCTGAAAAGAAAGATCGTTGTAAGGTTAGATAAAAATATAACCATAACCATGATTAATGCTTTTTAGAAAATTTATATTTTTTAAAAGTAAAATTAATGTGAAAAAACAATTAGGATACGGTAGTGAAGAATAAGACATTTACAACAGAGCAAATTAAATGGATTCGACGTACACTTAAAATTGCAGTTGTGCATGGCGGTGAAAAATCACAATCAGATAGTTATATCTATGAAAATTTTAGCCCACGTTCAACGAAGACATACGAGCCTGTTGCGTATGATATTGCGGCTGCTCTTAATGAGTCGGGCTTTGAGCATGTAGAAGTTCTAGCTGAGAATATTGATTTACCATCGAAATTGAAAGTACTTGGTATTGATCTTGTTATTACCAATAGTGGTGGGCTACAAGGGTTTGATTCCATGTGTCACTTACCGTCAATACTAGAAATGCTGGGTGTACCTTATGTAGGCCATTCACCAATGACTGCTGGAGTGTTAGACAACAAGCACCTGTTTAAACATGAAATTCATGCTGCAGGGATCCCAACTGCGCCTTTCGTTACCATTGGGCATGGAGAAAACGTAAACGATGACGCCAAACGAATAATGCTCGATCTGATTGAACAAGAGTTTGGTGAAGTCTTTATTGTTAAGCCTGTTTCAGGACGTGCTTCAGTTCATGTTTATCCTGTATTTAACCGTGCAGACTTAGCTGACATGGTTGAATTAGTCCAGAAAGCGACCCGTAATACCGTTATGATTGAACCTTTCTTATCCGGTCGGGAATTCGTTGTTGCTGTTGCTGGTTCAACAGTATTCAAAGACGGTGTCTTAGTTGTTCGTGACGAGCCGTTTACATTTTCTATTACTGAACGCGTATTAGCGGAAGGCGAGGCAATTTTCACATCTATGGATGTTAAGCCAATTACTGATGATCGTTTATTAAAAGTGGAAGAACCTGAGTTACGCTCTGCACTGGCTGAAATTGGTTCCAAAATATACACTCAAATGGGGTTGCAAACTTTAGTGCGCGTTGATCTAAGAATGGATGCGAATGGTAAGTTATTTGTCCTCGAAGCTAATCCTAAGCCTGATTTGAAGCGCCCTGAAGGTAGTAAGTTGAGTATTGTATGTCATGACCTTTCTGGTGAAGGTATGACTTATCATGATTTGATCCAATCACTGGTCTTTAATCGACTGGGCTATCTATATAACCACCGCTCTACCACGCTCGCACACTGTTTCACTGATGAGTTTTTTAGCTTAGCAACCGCATATGAGTCGCTGTGAGAACGGTAAAAGACAAAGCTCGACTCATGCTCGGGGTAACAGTGGTGACTCTATCATTACTGTTAGTATTTGTTGTGGGTTATGGTCAAGCGCTTAAAAGTTACCGTCAGTTGGCAACTGATACTGTTATGGCGCAAACAGAAGCTGCGCGCTTGGGCATTGAACAAATTCTCCATTCAGGGGTACAGCTAGAAGACATTGCAGGTTTAAGTAAAGTATTGCAACCGATCGTTGATTCCGATCTATCTGTTACGGGGTTACGTTTGCTATCTGGTCAGCAGCAACTTTATTTGTTTGGTAATGTGTTTGATTATGATACGAGTATTTCAATTGCCCTTAATAATAAGTTTACTCAAGTAGGCACTTTACAAGTTCAATTGAGTGATAAATTGGTGCGGGAGATAGTCTCGAAAAACTTTAAGCCTTTTGGATGGTTGATTTTTTTCTTATTGATAATATTTATCGCTAGCGTATTGAAAAGCAGGCGACGAGCGGTTTATTTGACCAGTTTTACCATTATATTTATGGTGATGTCAGTCAGTGTAATGCTATTGGTCGGTAGCCTTTATCGTGATGGTTTACAGAGTAAAGCTGTCTCTCTGGCTGATGCGGTAAGTCAACGCCTATCACCTATATTGTTACACAATGTGGATCAAAACTTAGTCGTTGGAGTAGAATCGATGTTAGATAATTTTCGTCATTCTAATCCCGAATTATCTAAAATTGGAGTCTTTAAAGAAGCGCGATTAGTCGCGAGTAGCCAGCAAGGTGATGGCATGGTTGAAGCATTGTTTGAAAATGATGTTCTTGAATATGTTATCGCTACCTCAGCGTCAAGCGAGGTACGTTTATCCTATCAAGCTAAAGTGTTATTAGCACAATTAATGCGTATTTTAAAGAATTTTGCAGTGCTCTTTTTTGCTTGTGGTTTAGTGTGTTTTGCGTTTATTAGGCTATTAAGTGGGGAAGCAGAACAAAATGAAAATGATCAAGTATTAGAGCGGATCAAACCTCTTTTTTTGGGCTCGGTATTAATGGAGTCGTTGATGGCACCTATTATGCCTCAGTATATGACAGCTGTGGCTGAGTCGGCTGGACTGGGTTCGAGTGCATCTTCGATTTTCTTTACGTTATATTTTCTTGGCTTTGCGCTGACGTTACTACCAGCAGCTAAGTTGATTGAAATGTACGCAATGCGTAGGGTGTTGGTATCAGGTATTTTATTGTCGAGCCTAGGCTGTGCCTTATTAGTTATGGACTTTGGCTTATGGGCTATTTTAGCCGCTCGTTTAATTTCAGGTATTGGCCAGGCGTTGGTCTTTATTTCTGTGCAAGGTTACATCTTGAAATTCAGTAACAAAGATAATAAAACCCAAGCTGCTGGAATTATAGTTTTTTGTTTTAATGCTGGTTTTATCGCAGGTGCAGCCGTTGGTGCGTTGCTTGCCGATTATTTGGGGGATCAAGGCACGTTTGTACTGGCTGCTTGTATTGGAGTGATTATGAGCCTGTTTAGTTTTGTGTTGCCCTTAATGCAAGTCCAGCAAAAGCGGAATGATGCTCTTCTCGAAAATGTGTCAGCAATGATGGCTGATTCATGGCGTTTGATGAAGGTGCCAACTTTTATCCGAACCATGTTGTTGGTAGGGATCCCAACAAAAATGGCGTTAACCGGGATTGTCTCATTTGCTGTGCCATTGTTACTGGCAGAACGTGGTGTAAGTAAAGAAAGTATCGGTCAAGTGCTGATGTCATATGCTGTGATCGTGTTGCTAGTTAGTCATAAAGTCGGTCCATGGGTGGATAAGTGGAATGGCAGTAAAAAAGCACTCAGCTTTGGTAATCTTACCGCCGGTTTGGCTTTAATGTTACTCGCTGTAGCGGTTATGATGCCTGAAGACTGGCAAATTATTACTTTGATGACACTTGCAATGATGCTGTTAGGTTTTGCACATGGCTTGATTAATGCGCCAGTAGTTACACATGTGGTGATGAATATGAGTGATAGTAAAGAACCTGATTCTGTGATTGCTGCAACGTACCGTTTTATTGAGCGATTAGGTCATGTGTCTGGATCTATTATTGTGGCGCAAATGCTAATGTGGTTTGGTACTGAGATTGCTATGTTAGTGCTTGCTGGGTTCTTTGTCGGGGCTTTTGTACTGTTCTCTGTTTTTGAACATCAAGGCCGGAAGGTAGTGTCATCATGATCCGATGTTTATGTGTTATTGCAATATTGTGGAGCTCATTTTCCATTGCACAGTGGCCAGCCTGGATTGGTGATGAACTAAAGCCTAAGGAAAGTAGTCACTGGAAAGTGAAAGCAGATAGTGATGGGGTTGAATTTGTACCAGTACAATCAGTGCCTCGCGTTTTGATTATTATATCGAGGAAAGCCGCGTCTTATGATGTTGCACTACAAACGTTACTGGACATATATGCCCGAAAACTACCGCAAACCCATATTTCAGTTAAAAAATTGCCAGTTACAAAGTTGGAGACGGTGCAAAAAGGAGAGCTGAAAAATTTGCTGTTAGGTGCGGAAGACGACGTTAATCTTATTTACACTGTTGGCTCAAAAGCCACAGTGGCTGTGCGTCATGCTTATCGGGGCGGTAAAATACCTGTCGTATCTGTGAATGCAAAAGATCCCGTGCAGCTGGGGCTACTCGATAGCTATCAAGGTTCGGGAGATAATTTTGCTTTTACTTCGTTAAACTTACCCGCTGATGTGATTTTAAAATTTATGAAGCGGTTTAATCCATCATTACGACAGATTGGTGTGTTATATGCTAAGAATAACCAAAGTGCTTATCGAACTCAGTACTTACCATTAAAGGCTATTGCGGAACAAAGTGGTGTTGATATTATTCCCATTATTATCGATAAAAGCATGCCTTTTTCAACGCTAAAAGTGGCTATGAAAATAGCGATAAAAAAATTAAAATATGGAGACCCAGCATTAACAGACAGCTTATTATGGTTGACGGGTAGCTCAAGTCTATTATCTAGAATGGCTGAAATTAATAGCCATGCAGATGGGCTAGCGGTCATCTCTGCAGTACCTGATGTTGTTAAAGGTGGTCAAGACAGTGCATTGATGTCATTTGGTGTGAGCTTTGTGAATAACGCACATCAAGCTGGTTTATACGGGCTACAAATATTACAAGATAATGTGAATCCGGGTGATTTACCTGTTGGGCACATATCGCCACCTGATATCGCCGTGAGTTTTGAACAAGCTCTGCGCATCAATCAGAAAATTCCTTTTGTGTTAATGGAAATGGCGAGTAAAGTTTACGACACCAATGGTCGTGTTATACGTTCAAAAGGGCAATCTATGCAGGAGCAACGATGAGTTTAGTTAGACTAATTAAGGCTCATAAAATTCAACATATATTGATTTTATCACTTGTTTTTGGTGTGTGCTTTAATGTCAAAAGTGAAGCACGCCCTGAGCGACTATTATTAGCCACACAAGAGTGGCGACCGTATCAATATCAAGAAGATGGACAGATGAAAGGGCCGGGTATTGACAAATTAAAATGCATAATGAAAGTCATGGAACAGCCATATCAGTTAACGATGACAGACTGGGACCGTGCACAGTTACTGGTGGAAGTCGGTGAGCAACATGGCTTTTTCTTGGCATCGTCGAATAGATTTAGAGACAAATATGCTGATTATTCTTCACCGGTTATGAATCAAGTTTGGAGCTGGTTTAGTCTATCAGAGTCGATTGATCCGGAAAAAGAAATGTTTAAAGAAGAGGTTGCCGTAACTGCTCTATTTGGTTCTAATAAATGGCTTTGGTTGCACAAAGCTGGATATAGAGTTGAAAAGAAACCGCGTCAACCTGTCGCCCTTGTTGAACTATTATTAGCAGGTGAAATTGGGGCCGTATTAGCTAATGATTTTGTTATGCAAGAAGCTATTAAAAGTTTAGGTATTAGCCACCGTTTTATTACTCGTAGGGTGATGAAAGAGAAACCGTTAGGTGTCTATTTTTCAAAAGAATTCATCAAGTTGTACCCACAATTCATGCGTGAGTTTAATCAAGCTATAGCTCAATGTAAGGAGAGATAATATGCCATTATCACTTAGAATTATAAGCTCTCCCGATGGAGAACCTGTATCTGAATGGACCAAGGTTTTTCCTGAAGAAGGCGGTAATATAGGTCGTTCTTATGGTTCAACAATGCAATTGTCTGATGCATCAAGAGCAATTTCGGGCACTCATGTGATAATCAACCGAGGTAGTCGTGGTTATCAAGTAATGGATGTCAGTACTAATGGTTTATTTATTAATGGGAGTAACCAAGCACTTGGGAAAAATAATAGCGCTAGTTTAAATGATGGTGATGTGCTTGATTTAGGCCACTACCGTTTAATGGCTTCATGTTTTGTTCCTGAAAAGGCGATGATGAAGTCTTCGGTTAGTATTGAGTCATCCTTAGGTGAGTGGGGAGATGATCCCTTCGGAAGTGAAGAGGCTACTTTACTAAAACAAGATCGTTCGACTCCTAGTCACTGTCATGCGAGCTTATCATTTTCGGCATTATCAGATCCTACGATGCCAGAGGCCATTGTCGCGGATAGCGTTGAATGTGATCCGTTTATTGAAAGTGGGTCTGAAGTGACTCCAGCGTTAGAGCCTGCTCACATCAACCAATTCAATGATGAAAGCTTTGATGATGACCCATTTATTTCTGATAAAACAGAGCAACTTAATGCCGTATCAATAACGAGTCAAATGCGCTCGTCGAGACGACAAGGCTATATCGCACCACCCACTGGCATAGACCCGCAGCAAATTATCGAGATGCAAGCTAATCAGCAAGAGATAATGATAGAGGCAGTTGAAATGGCTTTTGGACGATTGATGGGGGAAATCGCGCCGACTAATCTTGAAGCGATGTTTAAGGATTTAACCCAGCCTAGCATCTTTAGTCGTAAACCTGATTATTGGGAAATGTATAAACGCTATTTCCAACGTCAACATGATAATCAAGATTGGCAACTGAAATTTAAAGCTTATTTTAGTGAAAGTTTACGTATTAAGCAGTCACTTGGAAACAAATGATATGACAAAAAAAATAAGCATGGTGTTCGCCATGTTGCTACTTAGCGGCTGTAGTTATTTGAAATTTTGGGATCGTTCGTCTTTATTGCAAGTTGTTGTCAATATTGAAGCGGCTGGTAACATTAACCCTAATGTTGATGGTTTAGCTTCGCCATTAGAAATTCGTATCTATCAATTACAAGATAGTGAGGCGTTTAATCAGGCTGGTTTTATTGATTTATATAACGATGATCAGGGTGTTTTAAAAGCTGATCTGCTGTCAAAGCGTAATTTAGACAGTGTGCTACCCAATGAGAAGCGCCAAATCGTACTGCCTTTGATTACCGGAACTCGGTTTGTTGCTGTGGTCGCTGCATTTGCTAATTATCGAGAAGCAAAAAATAAAGCAATTTTAACTGTACAGGCAGGAATACCTATCATTATTGATGCCCGAATTGATGGCATTAATGTCAGTATTACTGGTCAAGAGGACTAACCAAAATGGATGATAAAAAAGTAATTTGGTCAGAAGGCATGTTCCTTAGTCCGCAGCATTTTCAGCAGCAAGATCGCTACCTTGAAGGTTTTGTTAAAGGCTATAGTGAATTTATGAATCCGAATCGGTACGGATTAGCAGACTTAGAGTTTGATAAGCGGCTAAATAAGATCGGCAAGGTGGGAATAAAAAATGCGAAAGGTTTATTTCCTGATGGTACACCATTTGATATTCAAAATGGTTTAGCACTTGAAATTCCGCCCGGTACTCATGACAAACTTGTTTACCTCGCATTACCGATCTACCGTTCTGGAGTCGTTGATGTTGGTGACGAGCAGGATAAGCATCGCCGTTACCACCGTCTTGATCATAATATTTTTGATACTAGTCGTGATCAGAGTGAAGCTGTACAACTTGAGTTAGCAGGGCTTAACATCGAGTTGAAATTAGAAGGACATGATCTACAAGATTACACTTTGATTCCGATCGCGCATGTGTCAGAGCATAAATCAGATGGTGAAGTCGTTTTAAATAAAGCATTTATTCCGGTTTGCTTGTACTTTTCTGTATCTGATTATCTGCAAGATAATATCAATGATATTTATGCGCAGATGCAGTATCGGGCACGTAGTATTTCACAACGTTTACAAGTTGAATCTGCAAGTAAAAGTCATCAAGCCTTGATCCGTGATTACCTCTGGTTACAAGCGTTAGGGCGATGGTTACCAAGTGTTAAATCTTGGCTGGACATTGGCACGGTAGCACCACAAACCGTTTATTATGCTTGTTTAAATATGGTAGGTGAAATGCAAGGGTTAGAAGGTGAAATGCCACAGGAGTATGAGCGTTGGGAACCTAACCGATTATATGCAATTTTTTCAGATATGTTTTCAGATATTCGTATTTTACTGCGAGAAGTACAACTCGATAACTTGACAACCTTAGCGTGGGATTCAAGTTTATTTGAAAAACGTCGTCTTTTACGCACTCTGGTGCAAGACCGATCGCTGTTTAATGCAGGCAGATTTGTGTTGGTGGTTTCATCTTCACTAGGCGCTGTCAAACTTAGCGAGCAATTTCCATTGGTCAGTAAGTTGGCGGGAAATAGCACGATAGCAGATCTAGTGCGTAATGCACTATCTGGAGTCCCTTTACGCGCACTACCTGTACCACCATCAGAATTAAAAGCCCGCAGTGATGCCGCTTATTTTGAAATCGATACTCAGTCTACGTTGTGGCGTGAGTTAATTCAAAAAGACGAACCTATCGCATTGCATGTGGATACAAGTATGGGTGATGTTGGTATTGAATTTTTTGTGATTCGTTAGGAACTCAGTACATGACATCATTATTTAATGAACAAGAAACGATTTCGATTCGTCGTTCTGAATCTAACCGTAAGGCTAATAATGATAGCCCTACGGTATCGCTTGATTTAAGTGGCACTCAGAAATCAATCGAGAATTTAGCTATTTACGATAATCCATTGCTAAACGCAAGTAGCGAGTTATTGGCTTTATTAGTTAGCTTATCTCGGCAAGGTACCCCACGGGATATTGATGATTTTCGCCAGCAATTGTTAGATAGTATTGCTGATTTTAAACGTCGTGGATTATTTTTAGATTATCATCCAAACGTGATTGAGAAAAGTTGCTTTGTGCTTTGTACTGCATTTGATGAAACGATTTTATATACGGTATGGGGAGAACAATCTGGCTGGGAGAATAACTCACTCTTAAGTAAAGTGTTTAATCAACGAGATGGTGGGGAAGTTTTTTTCCATTTATTGGAACAGGCTCGTCGACAACCATCTAAACTGGTTGATTTTTTAGAGTTGCAGTATGTATTGATTATGTTGGGATTTTTAGGTAAATATCGACACTCGGATCGACGTAAGATCAATGAGCTAAAATCTGAACTTTACAGTGTTATACGTCATTATCGAGAAGATTCGGCGTTATCGGTACCTCAAGTTGATAACTTACCTGAAATTAAAACTCCCTGGTGTTTTCTTAGCAGTTCAAAGTTACTATTTATTGGTTTGCTTGTGGTTGTTGTTTCATACTTTTTTTCTGAATTTTGGTATGAAAGCCGCAGTGAGTCAACATTACTTGCTTTTAGCTCTTTGGATATGGATGGGTTTATTCATACTAACCAAAAGGATGAGCTGATCTATATCAGTACTGATGAGGATTTAGGATTAGTCGAAAAAGCTACAGAGCAACCAATAATGAAGGTGGCTGCTGAGTTAGAATGGGAAGTCGTATTAGCGAGTTTTACTGAGCTAAGTGATGCTGAACGGTTAGCAAAAGATCTTAAATCTGCGGGTTATACGGTCAAACTAAGAGATATAGCTGGTGGCGCAGAGTTGATAGTACCTAATCAAACAGATCTGGCGAAAGCGAAGTTACTTAAAAATGAACTTAATGTTCGCTTTGGGTTTAACGCAGCAGTACGTCGAAATAGGCAGTTACAATAATGAGAACTATGAAATTAAATAAACCATTACTTTTACTATCAGTAATTCTAATTGCTTGTGGTTGCGCTGCATGGTTATGGATACCGGCAGATTCTGAATCATACACTGTATTAAAGCCTGTTGTTACGTTAAGTTGTTTGCTTGCAGCAGCTGCCATCTTGGGGTTTTGTTATTGGTTAACCCCTAAAAATAAAGATCAACAACACGATCAAGAGGTTTTACTTAAGCAAGATATTAAAACAATTCAGCAGTTGTTTGTCGCAGCAGTAAAACAACTTCGCGGAGTGCGTGGTCATAAACTTAAACATTTATATGAATTGCCTTGGTACATAGTGATTGGTGGCGAAAATGACGCAAAAAGTAGTTTATTACAACAAAATAACTTAGAACCAGTATTACACCGTTCTCAAGATGAAAGTGATACTGATCAATATGTACGTTTCTGGAGTAATGATAATGCGGTTATTATTGAAGTTGGTCACCGTTTATTTGATAGTGAAGGTATTGATGAAGCATTATGGCGAGTGCTTGCTAAGCAGTTATTAAAGTATCGCCCCCGTCAGGCCATTAATGGTGTCATTACCGTAATCGGCTGTGATCAATTTTTGCAATGTGACAAGAAAGCTCGTCGAACGTTAAGCCTAAATTTCCAAGATGCCATTCTTGAGCTAGGTGAACATACAGGATTATCACTTCCTGTGTACAGTATTTTTACCAAAGCAGATACAATTTCAGACTTCATGCCTTTTTTCTATAACTACTCAGGGTGTGATGTTGAAAATCCATTTGGTATTACTTTTTCATTGGATGATAACCATTATTTCAAGCTCAAAGAGTCAGAGCTCGCATGCCAAAATCTATTAAAGAATTTAGCGCTACAACAATTTCAATTATTACGTGAAGCACGTAGGGATGAAACTGATTCAATTATTGCACTGCCGTATCAATTAGGGATTTTCTTTGAACGTGCGAATGAATTACTAACTAATATTGGACGAGAAAACCGGGTTCGTCAGGCTGTTTGGTTACGTGGTATGTATTTGGTATCAACGGGTCAACGTGGTGCAAGCTATGATCTATTAACTCAATTAGTTGCTGAAAAGTCTGCGTTTAATGCAGATGCGATTCAACCACAATTTGAAGGCCGACAAACCTTATTTTCTAACCGTATTTTAAGTCATGTTTTGTTACCTGAAGCAAGTATTGTCGGGGTTAATAAACAGCGTCACTATGGCTATATTGCAGGGCGTAGTTTGTTAGTTTTGGGATTAGCCGGATTTATTACATTATTTGGCTTGCAACTACGTGATAACTGGAACCTGGATGAAGCGTTCCGAAGTCAGGCAACAACAGAATTGAGTTTATATCGTAATGATATTAATCGCCTAAAAGAAGGTAATAAAGGGCTTGCTGAGCTTGTTACTGTATTGAATGAATTGCGTAATGTGGCTCAAGAAGGAAAGAAACCGTTACCTTGGTATCAAAAAGTAAGTACCAAGCAAGGAGATACTGCAGCGCAAATCAATCAGGTTTATCAACAGCAATTACAATTATTTCTATTACCTCAGCTTGCAGATCTACTAAGTAGTGAATTATATGTTTACGTTAATTTAGGTAATCCAAGCAAGGTATTTGAATTACTGCGTTATTATCAGATGCTATTTGATCCACGTCGTTTAGCACAAAATGAAATGATTAACTATCTGATTGATACCTTGGATGATCAAGGTGATATATCTGCCGATAGTCTCAGTAACTTAAGTTTATTGATGGATGATTTGTTTGACAGTGATTATAGTCATGTGCTTAAACCAAATGACGAATTGATTTCGGTTGCGGTACAAAATTTAGAAGGCTTGTCATCCGAGCGGTTAATTTATGCACGTTTAAAAGCGTTGCCTGAATATCGAAATCGTGTTGATATTCGTCGGCAGTTAGGTGATAAATTTACCTCAATATTCAGTTTTAAACCTGGCTTTCATGGTTATCTTTTACCTGAACTTTATACAAAGCAAGGACACGCAAAGATTGATTTGTCAGTAAAATCATCTTTATTAAAGAAGCAACTCGATGAATTCAAATCTATTCAAGGTGATATGACCGGTGCTTCCGTAGCTGAGTTAGCAGAGTTGAGTAAGAAAGTACAGCGGCTTTACTATTCCGATTATGTGTATCAATGGGAAGAATTGATAAATAATATTGAAATTAAAGACTACGTTAGTATGGAAGATCTGGCTTATGCGATAAAGGTTGCTCGTGAACCCGCGAATAGTCCATTTATTGACGTACTTGAAGCCGTCGTTATTAATACCACTTTGGCTGCGGAAAATGATGCTGATACAAAAGGAAATACTAAAGTTGCAAGACAGTTAGGCCTGAAAAAATCAGCAAAAGTACTGAAGAAAGTCGATAAAATTAACCGTATTGCGGGTGATAAGTTAGTTCGTCTCCAACCCTCTTATGTAGTCAATGAGGCGTTTAGTCATTATGCTTCGTTTATGGTTAATCAAGGTAAGAGTGCACCAATTGATGAATTGCTTGATGGATTAGATAATTTAAATACTTATTTTGATAGTGCTTTGACAAGTAGTGAACCTGAAAAAGCTTTATATGAGAAAGCCAAAGCTCACGCTGCGGGTAGCCAAGATGCATTAGTCACTTTCCGCAGGGTCTCGAGCAAAGCACCGGGTCAAGTTGCTAGATGGATTAAAACACTCAATGAGCAGGCATGGAAACGTGTTATTAGTGGTGGTGTTGGTTATCTGGATAAGCAATGGCAAGAACAGATTTATTCATTTTATCAGCAAGCCATTGAAGGACGCTTTCCATTTTCTTTACAAGGGCGAGGTGAGGTTGCCATTGATGACTTTTCCAATATGTTTCAACCACAAGGACGACTGGATAAGTTTGTTTCTGATACCCTTAAACCATTTGCTTATTGGAGTAATGGCACGTTGAAACTGGCTGAGTTTGATGGTGAGAAATTACCTTTAAGTGCTGAAACACTGAAACAAATTAATCATGCAAAAGACATTAGAAAACTGTTTTTTGGTCCAACCGGGCAAGAATTGGCTCTACAGCTACGGGTAAAAGCGAGCTCTATGAGCACATCCACGACCAAGTTTGATATCAGAGGAGCTGAAAGTTTATTTTCATATCGACATGGTCCTAGATTGTGGCAAAATATTGCTTGGCCGATAACGGGCAAAGAAGGTTATCTTTCTATTAATTTTTATAAAGGCGAAAACCGTATAGCCAGTCAATCCTATACTGGTCAATGGGCGTTATTTAGAATGTTATTTGATGGTAAGTCAAGTGCGACAGGCGATCGTCGAATTCGTCATCTGGTTTACCACCTTGATAACGAAGATATTGTCTTATCCTATACACTAAAAGACAGTAATGAAATTTTAACTAAAGGGTTATTCAGTCGTTTCTACCTACCTGCAACACTCTAGGCAACGATCGAATTAATAATTAAAGATGTTTGATGTGGATGTTCACATTAAGCATCTTGTATTATTTCTTGTTTAGTTGCATTTAGAATGAAGCCATCTAGTCCAATTCAGAAATTGATGTTTATCTCTGTTTGATAGTGAAGCATGATCAATTTGCTCCAACCATTGTTTTAATGCATACCAATCATCTTTAGCTTCTATTATTCCTATACCTTGCCGCTTAAGAACACTCGTAAAACCAGGTGTTAATTGCCACTCATCCAATATAGATAATGGTGTATTTGCTGGTTGAGCTGCACCAAAATCAATTAATGTTATTAATTGATACTTAGATAAATATAAAACATTGGATGGTTTAATATCACCATGTACCCAACCTGCTTGATGTACGCTCTGTATAGCTCGAACAAGTTGCGGTATGATGGCAATGAACAAACTGGATTGCTCTAGATTAAATGTTAATAAACTCCTCCCTTCGATGTACGGTAATACTAGTAATGTAGGAAAATGAGCAAGGGGTTGAATGGTATAGGGAGAAGTGCAGTCCATCATACAGTGCAATTCTCTTTGCAATTGTGATTCTTGAGCTTGCTTCAGCACTACCTTGTTACCAGACTCATAATCGAGTGCTACAAATATGTGTGGTGCTAATTTTTCAAGTAAGATAAAGCGGTTGAGCAGTACCTTGCCTGGTATTAAGGGGTTCAGTTCTTTAATATTCATCTACTAGATTATTTTTAGGGAAGGTAAATAGCCTTACCGATATTATCAGATACCTTGTGCTATATGCCATTGCTTTTGTCTGTTATTTATCATAATGCCTGCTTGTTTAATACGATAAGCTACCGCTTTTAATAGGTTGCCACTAGTATTTCAACTTGTTAATAGTGTTTAGTTATATCTATTCCTCTTGTTTATCTATTTGGGTGCTGTTGCCGGCACCCATATTTACTCCTATTACGCCACTGTTAAATTCAGCTCGTTTTACTTACCCCATTGGTGTTTTAGTGAGCCTACTTTATCTGTTGCTCACATTTAACCTGTAGCCCAGATAAAAGTTCTAACTCCCTCTCAATAAACCTAAAATACTTCATCCTTATATCTTCAGTGATATTTATTCAACGTCTTTTTTGTCAGGCTTTAATCTTAAAATACCTTTATATTTTTATGGTGAAGAGACCTAGGTCACATTAAAAAATCGAATGCATAGGCTTTGATTCGATTTAACTTAACTTTTAACTTAAGAAGCTAGTTAAAAATTATACTCATTATATCAAATCGAGATAATGGGTATTTATTGATAGCCCCGCAAACGTCACGACTCGAATCTTCTTAGACCACCATCACAGAATGACTTAATGTTTAAATTTGATATGCATCGAGAATGTTTGATGAGCTCTTATGCATCTTATATTGAACTAGCTGATAAGTTTTTCTTATCAAGTGAAAGAATTTTCCCGTTATGTTTATTGCTCTGTAAAAGGTAGTGTAAAGCGCTTATTTAACGAATGTTAAAGCTCACCGTAAAAATGCTTGTGGAGCATCCTCCATTTTTAACATCAGTCTATTAAAGTGAGGCATGCCCATGGCTGAACAGAAAATAAATCCAGGAGACTATTCGTTAGTTGATAGAGAGTCAGCCTTTAATGCTACTTATCAACGAAATGGTCGTCGAAATAACCATACTAATAGTCAGCAAATGCATCAATCAAGCTTGCTAACTATTGGTGTTTCGGCATGTTCTATGCGACAGATAAATGGTACA
>Ga0209292_1001278_pt1 | contig 30948 bp, 26 predicted proteins | sample GOMGulsemesocosm_2_FD_184634 | JGI IMG/M metagenome (GOLD analysis project Ga0209292, IMG submission 184634) | Methane-oxidizing microbial communities from mesocosms in the Gulf of Mexico - GOM9C Gulf of Mexico (SPAdes) (version 2) | ecosystem: Environmental > Aquatic > Marine > Cold seeps... | reverse complement strand
TTTTTCACCATTAGCAAAAATGCTAATGGTATGGCGTTAATGATATGCTATAATGCTGCCAATTTTTTGGGCCGTATACTTTTTGGCCTTGGCGTATAAGAAACAGTCAAATATTATGCTAGCAGAACATTTAGAACTTATTGAGACAATTGGTCTTAATTTATTTTTTCTTTTTATCTTTGGCTTTATCGGTCTTTCGATTCACGACGTAATGAATAAAAATAATGTACCCAAAATGGGTAAAGTCGTTGTATATTTCGTTTTATTTCTAGGTTGCGCAGGTTTTATTGCTAAAGGCATCATCCAGTTTATCTGGGAAAGTCAGGGTGTTGGTTAACTTATGGCAAAAGAAATAGCTGACTTAACGACAATCGATCTATTTAGTGATGAAAAACGTCCTGGACGTCCGAAAACCAACCCTAATTCACGTAGTGTACAGATAAAAATTAACAAACGAAATCAGGTTAAGCGTGATAAAAACAAGGGCTTAAAACGTGTAGAGTTTAAGGTTCATCATAGCTTATTCGAACAATTAGAAAAATTAGCTGAAACTCAACAAATGAGTCGCAGTGAATTAATAGAATCGCTGCTAATAGAATCATTAGCTGCACATACAAAGTAATATATTCTTTCAAAGAAAGCACAATAAGGTAACATCTCATGGCAATCGTAGGTTTATTCTTCGGCAGTGATACAGGTAACACTGAAGCAATTGGTAAAATGATCCAGAAGAAACTGGGCAAGCAAATGGTCGACGTTAAAGACATCGCCAAAAGCACTAAAGAGGAAATTGCAGAATTCGATTTACTTATTTTAGGTATCCCTACTTGGTATTACGGCGAAAACCAATGTGATTGGGATGACTTTTTACCTGACTTAGAAGCAATTGACTTTACAGATAAATTAGTCGCTATTTACGGCTTAGGCGATCAGGAAGATTATGCAGAGTATTTTTGTGACGCTATGGAGCCATTACGCGACATCGTGGAAAGCAAAGGTGCTATCGTCGTTGGTAACTGGTCAACTGACGGATACGAGTTTGAAGCATCAAAAGCCCTTGTTGATGAAAATACTTTTATTGGCTTATGTGTTGATGAAGACAGACAAAGTGAATTAACTGAAGCACGTGTGGATCAATGGATTGCTCAATTGAATGATGAGATGTGCTTGGCTGAATTTTCCTAGTTAAATTATGCTAGTAACCCTACACTTAAAAGGGTTACTTTCTTAAAAGCTCATTATTTGGGCTTTTTTTTTGCCTTTTACAGTCAAAATGAACAATTTCTTCAAAGAATAAAACTAAAGCTTTTCTCTTTCTCTATAACCCCCTATAATTTTGATATTACATTACTTAAATACTTTAGAGACCGAATATGGCTGAACAAAACGAAGAACTTAAAAGAGCTGGATTAAAAATTACCCTGCCTAGAATAAAGATCCTCAGTATTCTTCAACAGCCAAATAATCAACATATCAGTGCAGAAGATGTTTATAAGATCTTATTAGATCAAAATGAAGAGATTGGCTTGGCTACAGTTTACCGTGTATTAAACCAATTTGATGATGCAGGTATTGTTACTCGTCACCATTTTGAAGGGGGTAAATCAGTATTTGAATTAGCTCATAAAGCCCATCACGACCATTTGGTTTGTTTGAAGTGTGGTAAAGTTGTTGAGTTTGAAGATAATGTCATTGAGCAAAGGCAAAGTGATATTGCGGTTGCACATAAAATTAAACTAACCAACCATAGCTTATACTTGTACGGTGAATGTGAAGATCAAGTTGCTTGTGAGACTTTTAGAAAAAAGAATCAATAATAAGCAAAATGATTTGAACTAAAGATAAATAAAAACGCTGTGATAGAAATATCACAGCGTTTTTTAATGTCTTAACTTTGATCGCTGACCATCAGTAACTGACGTTAATAAGACAAGTAAATTACTAGGCTTTTTTTAGATAAGCTGAGACCAAAACAATACGCGTACCGTTAACCTTACCTTCAATATGTTCAGGGTTATCTGTTAACGTAATACCTCGAACCATAGTACCTTGCTTAGCAGTAAAGTTAGCGCCTTTAACTTTTAGGTCTTTGATCAAGGTAACATTATCACCCTCTTGTAATTCTGCGCCATTACTATCACGGGTTGGTCCATTACTGCGCTCGGCAGCAATACCCTGCTCTGCCCACGTTTTTACTTCATCTTCTAAATAAATCATCTCTAAGGCATCTTGAGCCCAACTCTCACTTGAGAGCTTGTGTAGCATACGGTAAGACATGACTTGCACTGCAGGCTCTTGATTCCACATACTGTCATTTAAGCAGCGCCAGTGGTTTAAATCTAATTCACTTTGACCTTCAATTTGACTAAGGCAATTTTGACAAAGATAGATTGACTGTTGAGCACTCAAATCACTTGTTGGCGGAACAGGGTAAACAGCAAGGGTATCAGTGCTAGTACAAAGCTCACAACTGCTATTACTTCGATTTTTTAGTGCTTGTTCAGTAGGCATAGTTATTCCAATGATGGTCATAATTTTAATGGCGTAATTATACGCGTGTAATCTTATTTTTCTATGAAAAAACCTGCTTTAGCTGTTAATTATCCTTCCTTACCGAATAAGCCTAGACAATAGCGGTTCTTCAATGATAAAAACTAGCAGATAAATATAACTCTACATTAGCAGGTTAAGTAATGAGCACAGCAAGTACTAACACTCCATCATTTTTTCAGAAAATAAAGTCGACAAGTTTGGTGAGTCAAATCATTGTCGCTATTATTTTAGCTAGCCTACTCGCAAGCCTGTCACCCGACTCAGCCAAAGCATTTGGCATGCTCGGCAGCTTATTCGTTAATGCGTTAAAGGCTGTTGCGCCAATTTTAGTACTTGTGCTTGTGGCTTCTGCCATCGCGAATCAAAAAGTTGATAGCAGTGCAGAATTGAAACCTATTGTGAGCTTATATTTCATTGGCACCTTAAGTGCAGCTTTTGTCGCTGTACTTTTAAGCTTTGCCTTTCCAACAGCGCTCACACTAGATCTCGCTGGTGCAACTGCTAATCCGCCACAAAAATTAACCGAAGTATTAGCTGCACTTGCATTTAAAGTTGTTGAGAACCCTGTAACCGCTGTTGCAACGGGTAACTTCATCGCTGTTCTTGCTTGGGGCTTAGGCTTAGGATTTTCATTAAAACACGCAAATGAGTCAAGCAAAGCCATGGTGCACGATTTAAGCGAAGCAATTTCGAGTATTGTGCGTATCGTTATTCGTTTTGCCCCGTTAGGCATTTTTGGCTTAGTTGCCAATACCGTTGCAACTACAGGCTTTAGCGCATTAGCACAGTACAGTCACCTTGTCGCTGTATTACTTGGCGCCATGTTTATCATTGCCTTGGTGGTTAATCCTATTATTGTCTTTATCATCACCAAGAAGAACCCATACCCTTTAGTATTGACTTGCCTTAGAGAGTCTGGAATTACTGCCTTCTTTACCCGTAGTTCGGCAGCCAATATTCCGGTGAATATGGCTTTGTGTAAAAAATTAGACTTACATGAAGATACCTACTCGGTATCGATTCCTTTAGGTGCAACGATTAACATGGCTGGTGCGGCAATTACAATTACCGTGTTAACCTTAGCAGCAGCTTACAGCTTGAATATTGAAGTAAGCTTTGCGACCGCAATATTACTGTCAATTGTAGCTTCTGTTTCAGCGTGTGGCGCTTCAGGTGTTGCTGGAGGCTCATTATTGCTTATCCCATTAGCCTGTAGTTTATTCGGCATAAATAACGATGTTGCCATGCAAGTTGTCGCCATTGGTTTTATCATTGGTGTTATTCAAGATTCTGCTGAAACGGCTTTAAACAGTTCAACAGATGTGGTGTTCTCTGCTGCAGCATCGCACCACATAACTAAGGGATAGCGAATAATATAGGGCTTAAAATAGTTTTTTTAAGACTTATACCAAGTTGATTAAGTCCTTTCCCACTCAGCGAGAATTAAAAGGCTTAAAGGCAAGGCATTGATTAATGAGAATGGTTATTCAGGAGAATGTGCTCATGCATTCTCTAAGAAGCTACATCCTTGTAGCGTCCTTATCAAAATCAATAACGCTGCAAATAAGCCTTTTAAACTCGCCCTTGGGAGCTCATTGGTAAACTGATAATTTCACAAAATCAGCTAAATATAGAATGACTATGTTTAACAAATTTTGTTTATTCTAAGCTCGCCAATATAGCTCTAAGTAGGGAAGAAACTTAATCAAATTGGTATTATTAAAACCTAATAAAAAAGCACTTAATCAGCATTGTATTAAGTGCTTTTTTGTTTGAGTTTTTTTAACCTGCGGTTCTATTCAAGTGTTCTAAAAACGTCTCACTCTACTCGATATTTCTTTAAACCTTCTGGCATACTTGAATAGCTAATTTAGTATCATCGGCAATAAAAGGCTGACAGATGAAATGACCAATCGCTGCGACAAGTTCATCATCGTAATAGAGGAAAGCAATTCGCTTACGTTGCCACGGCGAAATATCAAGCTCTTGCAATACTTTTTTTAGACTACGAGTGCGCTGCCTAAAATCAGGTAAACACTTAGGGTTATCGTGGCTAAAACAAATACTTACTTGTTGTTCTTGCTTTGGTAAACAAATACGAGTTGGCTGATTTTTTTCCGAGCTTACATGACTAAAAGTGAGTGTCCCTAAATTATCTGGCAAAGTTATTTCACTATCGAGACCACCTAATTGAACAGACGCTTTCCAGCCGCTAATATCTTTATATTCTGGCGTTAAAAACAACTTTCCTTTGAAACGTCTAAAAAAGTGCTCTGCTACTTTCACTTCTGGATTCTTATCAGCATTTGCCAACAGTTGTCGTCTTAATTGCTTTAACTGTTCTGTACTTGGCATCAAACAATGGTGCTGCTTTAAAAAAAATCGGATCAGGTTATTGAACCTAGCTTCTGATAAGTCAGTAAGTGTTTTGACATAGAGGCTATTATCACTAAACTGACAGTTAGATAAATCTTGCTCTGCCAGTTCATCTAATAGTTCTTGTCCTGCTAAACAATGGCTAGCGCTGCGATTAATCGTATTATTGATACTAGGCCAGCGCTCACGCATCAGCGGCATGATTTTATGGCGAATAAAATTTCGGTCAAAACAAGTATCAGTATTTGACTCATCTTCGACCCAAGTCAACTGGTTAGTATCAGCATAAGCTTCTATTTCTTGGCGAGAAATACTCAGTAGCGGCCTTACTAATAAATGCTGCGCCAATTGAGTTTGTGCTGACATAGCAGATAACCCTTTTAAACCAGCACCACGTTTAAGTGCTAATAAAAAGGTTTCACTTTGGTCGTCGCTATGATGACCTGTTAATACGATAGATTTATTGTTTCTTAGTGATTTAAGCGCATCATACCTAGCATCACGCGCCAATGCTTCCAGTGATGACTGTGCTTTTACCTGCACATTAACGTGTTTTACCACAAGATTAACTGAAAATTTTGAACACTCTTGCTTAGCAAAGTTTTGCCAACTTTCAGCATTTTTACTCAAGCCATGATTAACATGACAGACAGTGATTTCATTACAGATTTGTTTATTTTGCTTTAATTGAGTTAATGCATGCAAGAGCACCTGTGAATCGATACCGCCACTATAGGCAATAATTAACTCAATGTTTCCATGAGTGTCGAAAAGGGGCTTGAGGGTATTATAAAGCGTTGAAGTGAGTTTATTCATAGATAAATCGTCGACAGAAATAAACTGTCGACGCTATATTTGACATGGGCTTAACAATAACCAAACGACATTAATCGTTCATAACGCTGCTCTATAAGCTCATCTTTATCTAAGCTTTCTAAGTCCGTTAAATCTTTTTTGATTGCTTGCTTAAGCTGCGCAGCCATAATGTCCATATCACGATGGGCTCCACCTAGTGGCTCTTCAACAATGCTATTAATCAAGTCCAATTCTTTGATTCGACTGGCTGTAATGCCCATTGCAGCAGCTGCCGTAGGTGCTTTTTCTGCAGTTTTCCATAAAATGGACGCACAGCCTTCAGGTGAGATTACTGAGTAGGTTGCATATTGCAGCATATTAACTCTATCACCAACACCAATAGCTAATGCACCACCAGATCCACCCTCACCAATAACAGTACAGATAATAGGAACCGTTAAACGTGCCATGACTTTTAAGTTACGAGCAATCGCTTCACTTTGCCCACGCTCTTCTGCGCCAACACCAGGGTAAGCACCAGGAGTGTCGATAAAAGTAATGATTGGCATATTAAAACGTTCTGCCATTTCCATTAATCTTAGCGCTTTACGGTAACCTTCAGGACGAGGCATGCCAAAGTTACGCTTAACTTTTTCAGACGTTGAACGACCTTTTTGATGACCTATTATCATAACAGGCTTGCCGTCTAAGCGAGCCGTTCCACCAACAATAGCACTATCATCAGCGTAAGCACGATCACCAGCTAACTCATCAAATTCGGTAAAAACACGCGATATATAATCTAATGTATATGGGCGCTGTGGGTGACGAGCCACGCGAGCTGTTTGCCAAGGATCTAAGTTAGAAAATATCTTCTTAGTTTGCTCTTTGTTTTTTTCGCGTAATTGCGATATTTGTTCTTCTATATCAAGGTCAAGCTCTTGGCCGTTATTGACTAGCTGAAGCTCTTCTATTTTTGCATCAAGTTCAGCAATAGGCTGCTCGAAATCTAAAAAGTTTAATGACATGTTTATTTTTACCTAATAAATCTAGTTAATTTTTTAAAATTGTTTCTCACTACTTAACCAAAACACCTTGAGTAAAAATCCATAAATATGAATTTATACTCAATATCTTAAGCTAAACAGCTATCACTTAAATTCCATGGCGACACGTTCTTCACCAAGCAATATTTTTAATTCGTATAGTAACATATCGGCTGGCGTTACTCGCCATTGTACGCCTAGCTCAAGCATAGCTTGGGCTTCTTCGCGTTGATAGAATACTCTCACCGGACAGGTACCTTCTTTGTAAGGCGTTAAAACCTGTGAAAACTGTTCGATAAAATCATCAGCTATCAAGCTGTTATCGACTTGAACATCGATAGAGCTAAGATAATTTTCTCGTGCATCAGTGACTGTCATTATATCCCGAGCGGTCATTGTATTACCACCTGAATAATCATCAAAGCTGACCTGTCCGCTACAAACCAAAATAGCATCACTAACGAGCAGTTCTGCGAACCGATCATAGTCGTCTGGAAAGAGGCGTATATCCATACGGGCACTCTTATCATCCAAGGTCACTAATGCCCAGCGACGCCCGCGTTTATTGACTAAAACCCGAACGCCAATCACCAAGCCAACCGCTACTGCCTGTCTATCTCGTCCTGTTGGTTGCATGCCAACGAGTCGACTAGAAGAATATTTTTTTATTTCACTTAAATAACGATTAATTGGGTGACCGGTTAAATAAAGTCCTAAAGTTTCCTTTTCACCATCTAACCAAACTTCTTCTGCCCAAGCTTTCGCTTCTTTAAAACTTTGTCTCGAATCAGTTTTCTCATCATTAATTAAGCCAAATAAGTCATTTTGTCCTAAAGACTCAGCTTTGGCATGTTGTTCGGCGGCTTTAATCGCTTCCGGTAATGTTTCAAATAGTGCAGCACGATTAGCCCCCTGATTTTTGGCCTTTCCTGGCTCAAATTTAGGTCCTAAACTGTCCATTGCCCCTGATTTAATCAGTTTTTGTAAAATGCGTTTATTGGTTTTTTTAAGATCAAGGCGAGCACAGAAATCGAATAGATCAGTGAAAGGACCACCTTCTTGTCTAGCGGCAATAATTGCTTCAATAGGCCCTTCACCCACACCTTTAACTGCGCCAATACCATAAACAATTTGCTCGTCATCGTTAACGGTGAACTTATATTGCCCAGCATTGACATCTGGCGGCAATAAATCAATATCCATATTGCTACATTCATCAACTAAGGTAACAATTTTTTCGGTGTTATCCATATCCGCAGACATAACTGCTGCCATGAATGGCGCAGGGAAATGGGTTTTCATCCATAACGTTTGATAAGATACTAAGGCATACGCTGCTGAGTGTGACTTGTTAAATCCATAACCCGCAAACTTCTCAACTAAATCGAAGATCTTCATGGCAAGCTCACCATCAACACCGCGATCTATTGCGCCCTTTTCAAAGCCCGCACGCTGCTTAGCCATTTCTTCAGGCTTTTTCTTACCCATAGCACGACGTAGCATATCTGCGCCACCGAGCGAGTACCCAGCGAGTACCTGCGCGATTTGCATTACTTGTTCTTGATATAAGATTATGCCGTAAGTTGGCTCTAATACAGGCTTTAAGTCAATATGCTGCCACGTTTCATCAGGATAACTAACTTCTTCACGGCCATGTTTACGTTCAATAAAGTTATCAACCATGCCTGATTGCAAAGGCCCAGGACGAAATAAAGCCACCAATGCGATAATATCTTCGAAGCAATCTGGCTTTAGTTTATCAATTAAAGATTTCATGCCGCTTGATTCAAGCTGGAATACCGCAGTAGTTTGCGAGGCAAGTAAGACTTTAAAACTCGCTTTATCCTCTAAGTCTATCTTGGTGATGTCAATTGGCTCTTTGCCCGCTTTAAGCAATTTGTCATCGGCCATTTCAATGGCCCATTGTAAAATAGTTAAGGTTCTTAAACCTAAGAAATCGAACTTAACTAAGCCAGCATCTTCAACATCATTTTTATCAAACTGAGTAACGGGGTTATTACCCTCATCATCACAATACAGCGGTGCAAAATCAGTAATGGTGGTTGGTGAAATAACAACACCACCAGCATGTTTTCCTGCGTTTCGTGTAGTACCTTCAAGAATACGGCACATATCAATAAGGTCTTTGACTTCGCTATCTTGTGCGTAAACCTCAGGTAGCTTTGGCTCTTCTTCAAAGGCTTTTGCTAAAGTCATACCCGGTGTAGGCGGTATAAGTTTGGAAATTCGGTCAACAAAGCCGTAGGGATGACCTAAAACACGGCCAACATCGCGAATAACCGCTTTCGCTGCCATAGTACCAAAGGTAATAATTTGTGATACCGCATCACGGCCATAAAGTTCAGCAACATGATCGATAACTTCATCACGTCTATCCATACAGAAATCAATATCGAAATCAGGCATAGAGACACGTTCAGGATTTAAGAAACGTTCGAAAAGCAAGTCGTATTCAAGTGGATCAAGATCGGTTATATCTAACGCATACGCGACTAGAGAGCCTGCACCTGAGCCACGACCAGGACCAACGGGGATATTATTATCCTTACTCCACTGAATGAACTCCATAACAATCAAGAAATAACCGGGAAAGCCCATGTTATTAACAACTTCTAGCTCAATTTTGAGCCGTTCGTCATAAGGTTTTCGTATTTCAGCAAAGTTATCGGCTTCGGTATCAAAAAGTTGTTTTAATCTTTTCTCTAACCCTATTTCTGACACTTTAATGAAGTAATCATTAATTTCCAAACCTTCAGTAGGAAAGTCAGGTAATACGTACTCTCCTAGAGTTACCGTCACATTACAGCGTTTGGCAATTTCAACGGTATTGGCTAACGCTTCAGGAATGTCACTAAATAGCTCACACATTTCGGCTTCACTGCGCAAGTATTGCTCAGAGCTATAACGTTTAGGTCGTCGTTTATCATCGAGGGTAAATCCATCATGAATAGCGACACGGATCTCATGCGCATCAAAGTCTTCAGGGGAAAGGAACATCACCTCATTGGTAGCAACCACTGGCAAACTTTCTTGTTCAGCTAATTCAACGGCTAGATGGATATAGTTTTCTTCATCTTGACGTCCCGTTCTGATTAACTCGAGAAAGAAACAGCGGTCAAAGTGCTGTTGGTAAAAATTAACCATTTCTGTAACAAGTTCAGTGTTACCTTTTAATAATGCTTTACCTATATCACCTTCTCGACCACCAGAGAGAATGATTAAACCTTCTTTAAATTCAACTAGCCAATCCTTATCTATAACGGCTTTATTTTGTATGTGTCCGCGCATATAGGCTTTGGAGATAAGTTCAGTTACATTCTTATAACCGACGTTATTGGTGGTAAGTACGACAATACGTGATAACTCATCTTCTAACTCTTCACTCTTCACCCAAAAATCACAGCCAATAATAGGCTTAATTCCAGCACCATGGGCGGCATGATAATACTTAACAAGTCCGCATAAATTAGTTTGGTCGGTTAAAGCCAGTGCTGGCATATTGAGCTCAACTGCTTTTCCAATAATGGGCTTAACTTTCTTTAGACCATCACACATAGAAAAGTCACTATGTACACGTAAATGGATAAAATTAGGCGGTACAAAGACAACAGGCTCTTCTTCAAATACTTCAGTCGTCATTTCAGTCATACCTTACTCATACCTATAGTCATACTTTTACTCATGGTATGTACCTAACACTCGAGCTACAGGTTTAAAACTTTGTCTGTAACAATCTAAAACACCATGTTCAATAATTTTTTCAAGATGTAACTTAGTGGGGTAACCTTTATGTTTAGCAAAGCCGTACTCTGGATGAAGTTTATCTAGTGCTATCATTTCATCGTCACGGGCTACTTTAGCGATAATAGAAGCGGCACTGATTTCTGCAACCCTAGCATCACCTTTGACCACAGCTTGGCTAGCGATCTTACTAATTTGTTGCTCAACCTCGTTGGCATTACTTAGAAACGTTGGGCAACGATTACCATCTACCAATACAAAATCAGGCTCGACACTAAGACCTGCTACTGCACGCTGCATAGCAAGCATAGTGGCATGTAAAATATTTAGCGTATCTATCTCTTGCGGATTTGCGCGTCCTAATGACCAAGCAATTGCCTTTTCCCTTATTTCAATAGATAACAAGGCACGCTTTTTTTCTGATAATTTCTTTGAATCCATCAATCCTTCAATAGGATTGTCGGGATCTAAAATAACTGCCGCAGTAACGACATCACCGACCAAAGGGCCTCGACCCACTTCATCAACTCCAGCAATACAGTAGGCTACGGGATACTCAAAATCAGGAAAAGTTTGCTTAGACGCCATATTATTTTTCACCATTATTTACTCGAGATATAATATTCTTATAATTTTATTACGAGATACAAATTACTAAAGACTAAAATTTACTCGATAAAACATCAAGTACCGCTTTCGAAGCTTGTTTGCTTGCGTCACATTTAAGTTGTTGATGAATATCATTATAACTATCATTCAATTGGCTTTGGTCTTGATATAAACGCTCCTTAATTAAAGGCACAATATTTTCAGCACAAACTTCTTTTTGTAATAACTCGGGTACTAAGGATTTGTTGGCTAATAAATTTGGTAATGAAAACCACTTCAACTTAACTAGCCAGCGAGCTAATAAAAAGGTGACAGGACTAAATTTATAACAAATAACCATTGGCCGTTTGATCAATGCGGCTTCCAAAGTGACTGTACCTGAAGCGGTTAATAGACAGTCACTAGCTGCCATTACCTCTTGAGTTTGACCAAGGATAACCTCTACCACTAGATCCGGAGCAAATTCAGCCTTAAGGGTATTGAACTGCTCAACACGCTGTTCACTTATCATGGGCGCGACAAAAAGCAGCTCGCTGTCTTGGGCTTGTAATTGTTTTGCACTCTCAAAAAAATCTTCAAGAAGACGAGCTAACTCACCGCCACGACTACCGGGCATCAGTGCAAGAATTTTTTTTCCTTGTGCTAAGCCAAGCTTATTTCTTGCTAATGATTTATCACTTTGCATCGCTATGTCATCAGCAAGTGGGTGGCCAACAAAAGTACAAGGAACCTTGTGTTTATCATAAAATGCTTTTTCAAAAGGTAATAAAGCTAAGACCATATCCGTTGCTTTAGCGATTTTAAAAATACGCTTTTCACGCCAAGCCCAAACAGATGGACTGACGTAGTGCACGGTTTTTATACCTTGGAGTTTAAGTTTTAATTCGAGACCAATATTAAAATCAGGGGCATCGATACCAATAAAGACATCGGGTTTATTGACAGCAAAGAAGTTAACGAGTGTTTTTCGAACATGTAATAGACGGCGGATCCGACCAAGTACTTCGACTAAACCCATTACGGAGAGTTCGTCCATGGCAAATAGGCTTTCAAAACCTAATGCCTGCATTTTGGGACCACCAATACCAATAAATTTAGCGTTTGGGTGTGATTGGCGCAATGAGGTTATCAGGCCTGCGCCTAATGTGTCACCTGAGTGTTCGCCAACTACAATTGCAAATACAGTTTCTTGATGGTTGTTTTGAATTTGAGTAGTCATAGGCGTTAAAGGTACTTAATGTTAATAGTGCCTCTAATGTTATCCATATAAACCTGATTGGCATTAACGGCACTGGTATTAGAGGTATTAATATGAAAGGCACTAATTAAATGTATTAGGTTTAACGAATGATGCCACGATTAGATGCTTTGATTGAATCACAAAAGGCTTGTAATTCTGCTGATTGTGCTGGCATTTCGCTGATAGCAACTAATGCTTCATCAACGGATAGTCCCTGGCGGTATAAGGCTTTATAAGCGCGTTTGATCGTCAATATAGTTTCTTTATCAAAACCACGGCGTTTTAACCCTTCACTATTTAAACCGAAAGGTTTTGCCGGTTGACCTGAAGCCATAACATAGGCAGGAACATCTTTAAGTATTAACGCATTGCCGGCAATAAAGCTGTGAGCACCAATATGACAGAATTGATGTACACCCACCATGCCACCAATGATAGCATGATCACCGACATGGACGTGGCCAGCTATCGATGCATTGTTTGCAAATATACAGTGACTACCGACAATGCAATCGTGAGCAACATGGGCATAAGCCATAAATAAATTATTGCTACCAATTTGGGTAAGGCTATTATCTTGTACAGTGCCACGATGAACAGTGCAAGATTCACGAAAAGTATTATTGTCGCCAATAATCAATTCTGTTGGTTCATTCGCATATTTAAGATCTTGACAATCTTCACCAATACTCGCGAATTGAAATATACGATTGCCTTTACCAATACGTGTCGGGCCATTAATAACCACATGGGATTTAATTTCACAGTTATCACCAATAACAACGTTACTCGCAATAAAGGTCCATGGACCTATGGAAACATTGTTGCCAATAACAGCACCAGGTTCAATAATAGCTTGAGGATGAATCATACGTTAAATCTTCTATAGGTAAGTAGGCATTTTCTAAAGCAAAAAAAATAATGAGTCTACAAAGGACGACGTGCACACATAAGATCAGCGCTACAAACCACTTTGCCATCAACTCTGGCTTCACCATAAAACTTCCACATACCTCTACGCTCTTTAATAAATTCAACGTGTAAGTGCATGGTATCACCAGGTAAAACTGGTTTTTTAAATTTTGCTTTATCTATTGAGGCAAACAAATACATTTCATTTTCCTCACGTCCTTCTGTGCTCTTAAAACCCAAAATTCCGGTTGCTTGTGCTAGTGCTTCTAAAATTAAAACACCTGGAAAAATCGCTAACTCAGGGAAATGGCCAGTAAAAACAGGTTCGTTTATCGTTACATTTTTAATAGCATGTAGCGATTTACCTGGCTCATGATCGACAACTTTATCAACCAACAACATCGGATATCTGTGAGGTATCAATGTTTTTATTTCGTTAAGGTCGATTGGTTTTTTTACAGTTTCCAAATGGGTATTCCTTGTTAACTAGTACGGTTAGCTAATAAATTAACTAACCGAGTACTATATTTACTTCAGCAGTGTCTTGAGTGACAGAAAAGACTTTTGCGTATTTTACGCATTGGCGGGGGTAATAGCTAGTTATTCGAAAGTAATTTTTCTAACTCTTTCACCCGTTTAGTTAGACTATCGAGTCGCCTAACTCTGGCATTGGTCTTATTCCATTCTGTATTTGGTGCTACTGGCATACCAGAAGAATAAACACCAGGAGAAGAAATATCTTTTGTAACCATAGCCATGCCTGTGAAGACACAGTTATCAACTATAGTAATATGACCATTAATGCCAACCAATCCAGCAATTGTACAATTTTTTCCAATAATTGTACTACCAGCAATAACACTACAGGCGGCCATGGCTGTATTTTCACCAACAATCACATTATGGGCAATTTGAATTTGATTATCTAAAATTACACCATCTCTAATTTCAGTATTATCAAGTGCCCCCCTGTCAATTGTCGTACTAGCACCTATTTCAACATGGTTACCAATAATAACACTGCCAAGCTGTGGTATTTTGTGCCATTTATACTGTCCCTTTACGGGGGCATAACCAAATCCATCTGAGCCGATAACCGTGTTAGCTTGAATTAAGCAGTGGTGACCAATTTCTACTCGGTGATAGATTGTGGTATTTGCCCAAAGCGTAGTTGCTTCACCAATTTTAGCTGCTTGACCAATAAAGCAGCCCGCACCGATACTAACATTGTCAGCTAACTCAACACCCGATTCAATTATGGCATTAGCTCCGATGTTTACATTTTTTCCGATAATAACATTATCGGCAAGCACTGCACTTGGGTGGATACCACAAGCAGCCTTAGGCGTACTGTCCAATAAATTAGCTAATATCGCGTAACCCATATAAGGGTTATCCATAACAATAGCACTCACAGGGCATGCATCTACAGCATCAGGGGACACTATAACGGCACTGGCCTTGGTAGCACTTAGCTGTTGTTGATATTTACTATTCGAAAGGAATGCAATCTGCCCATCAGCGGCATTCGCTAACGTTGCTATGCTCTTTATTTGAACCAAAGCTTCCTTTGATTCTTCAAATCCCGTTGGCACTATCAATTTTGCATCTAGCTTGAGTGATATCTCAGCCAATGTGTATGTCATATTAGTGCCTCTAACCGGGATTTAACTGTGTAATTAACCATAAGGATACGTAGTAGCTTATTTAAGCTTACTAACATGCTCTACTACAGTATCAGTGATACTAGCAGCAGGCTTAGCATAAACGACTGCCTGTTGAGACAACACAAAATCATAATCTTCTTTCACTGCGATGTTATCTACAGCTTGACGTACTAAAGCAATAATTTTATTTGTTTCTTGATTTTGACGTTGGCTTGCTTTTTCTTGCAAAGCTTTACCTTTTACTTGGTATTCTTGAAATAGAGATTTAACTTTGTCATTCAATTCTACTTTTTCTTTTTCAGCCATTAAAGCGCCATCACGCTTAATTTTTTCTTGATAATACTTAATATCTTTTTCTAGCTGTGTAATGCCTGCTTTTTCGTCTTTAAACTCAGCTTCTAAGCTCTGCATTAATGCTGCAGTTTGTGGTATTTTTCCCATCACTTCTTGAAAATTTACTACCGCAATTTTTTGATCCGCTGCCATTACTGAACTGGCTAATAACATGCCTGATGCTGCTACGCCCATAACCATAGTTTTGATAACTTTATTCAATGTTCTTCCCCTTTAATTATTATTTGTTACTTGCTATTAAGACGATATATATTTCTGTCTTAATAGCAAGAGTCATTTATTTTGTGTAGATAAAGATCTACGTTTTAAAATCTTAGAATGTTTTTCCGATATTAAAGCTAAAGAATGACGAATCATCACCTTCTTCTTCTCTAATGGATTTAGCAAAACTGAAAATCATCGGTCCCATCGGCGATAACCACTGAATGGATAAACCTGCCGAGCTACGAAAACGGCTCGGATCTGAAAAATCATCTATTTTATCATATTCATTTGGTGCCAAATTCTCATAACTTTCCATATTAAATTCAGTATCCCAAACATTACCAGCATCAACAAAAAGACTTGTGCGCACGCTGTTTGAGTAACTTTCATCTAAAAAGGGTGTAGGTACTATCAGTTCTAAGCCAGCAAGTGCCATCGCATTACCACCAACAGAACTTTGAGATACGGCAATAGAATCATTATCTGGTCCTAAACAACATCCTCCAGGAATTTGTTGTGGGCTTCGGTAAATAGCGCGAGGGCCAATAGTGTTATTTTCGAAACCACGTAAGGTGTCTGCACCACCGGCACTAAAGTTTTCCCAGAAAGGTAGTAACTGGTCATTGCCGTCAACCGTTCCGTAACCATTCGCATAACCTAGCTGTATACGTGTTAAGAATGACCACTTTTGGCTACGTGTTAAGGGAAAATAAAATTTTGCATCATAATTTAGCTTGAAATATTGTAGATCAGATTTTGGCGAAGTCATTTTAGCATTTAATCGTTGCTGTGAGCCTGCCGTTGGGAAGGTGCCTCGGTTTAATGTGCTTCTTGATAAACCAGCATTCAAATCCAATGTTTTAAAAGCTAACTGTCCATCTGGATCGTTAGGATCAGCATAGATATCGTAAAAATTTTGAATTTGGTCATACGCTTGTAACTGTGATATTTGGTTATACTTCCAACCAACACCAAAATTTAAACGTAGATATTCGTTAACAGGAAAACCCCAGTTAAGACCAACACCAAAGGTCTTATTATTGTATTCAACCATGTTGGCATTACCAGCATCATATTCACTGTAATACACTTGACCACCAAGCGATACAGCATCAACGGTAAAATAAGGGTCCGTATACGAAACAGTGGCATTTTTTTGATAATAATTCTTAGCGACATTAAAACCTAGTTGATTACCTGTGCCTAAAAAGTTGTTCTGTTGTACACCAGCATTGATACTTAACTTTGTTTCTGAGCCGTAGCCGATACCTGCATTAAATGAGCCCGATGCTTGCTCTTTCACAGTGAAATCGATATCAACTAAATCATCTTCGCCTTCAATCTGTTTCGTCTCAAACTCTACGGTTTCCATGTAAGGTAATCGCATTAACCATGACTTTGAAGACTCAACCACACCATTAGATAACCAAGCACCTTCCATTTGTCTCATTTCACGGCGTAATACATTATCAGCCGTAACATGGTTACCAGTAAAGTTTATACGATTAACATAAACTCGCTTTCCTGGGTCAACTGAAATCGATAATTTAACAGTATTGTCTTCATCATTAATTTCTGGTCGAGTAGTTACTTTAGGGTAAGCATAACCATAACGTCCAAGGAATTTACTAATAACTTCTTCAGTATAAGTAACCTCAGCGCCATTATATAATTCATTTGCTTGCAATGGGTTGATAGCACGAATAGTACTTTCAAAACCGGCCATATCGCCAACAAAATCAACTTCACTTACTCTGTAAGTCTCACCTTCACTCACGTTAAGAGCAATATATACCGCTTCTTTATTCGGAGTCATCGATACTTGGGTAGAGTCAACTTTAAAACGTAAATAGCCGCGATTTAGATAATAGCTATTTATGGTTTCCATATCACCTTGTAAGGTTTGTTTTTGATACCTATCTTGCGCCATAAAATTCCACCATGGCGAATCATACGTTAGCTCGATTTTGTCCAATATTTCACTATCAGAAAAAACTTCGTTGCCAACAATATTGATCTGCTTGATAGAAGCTGAGTCGCCTTCAACAAAGGTAAACTCTAAATTAACTCTGTTTCTTGGTAAATGGGTAATTTTAGCAGTAACTTTTGCATTGTATTTACCTACACTGTGATAAAAGTTCTCTAAACCCATTTCTATGCCAGAGATCACAGTACGGTCAAGAGTCTCTCCCACCCGTATATTACTGCCATCAAGACTTTCGTTTAACTGTTCGTCTTTAAGGTCACTATTACCATCAAAAATTATTTCACTAATGGTTTCTCGCTCTCTGACACGATAAACCAGACGATTACCATCACGATAAACTCGAATATCATTAAAGTGCCCTGCTTGATACAAAGCCTTTATTGATTGTGAGATTCGAAAGTCGTTGAGTTGATCACCAACATTGAAAGGAATATGAGTTAATGCAGCACCTAAAGCGACACGTTGTAGACCTTTAACTTCAATGTCTTCAACTTGAAAGCTTTGTGACCCTTGAGCACTAGGTTCTGATGTTCCTAATACTGCCGGTTGAAGATCTTTAGCTTTAGTGTCTTCAACTTGAAAGCCTTTTCCAGCTTGTGCATTTTGTGTTGATGCTCCTAGTGCGCCTAATAAGAGGGCAAAGGCAATTTTTTTCATGATCATAAATTATAAACTTCGTTACTTCTTTTTATTAAACCGTTAACTACACAGGTCAGACTATTTAAGCAGCCTAGCATGCGAGTGAAATTTTTAATCTGTTTAACCTAAAACTCGACTAAAATCGTTAAACAAACCAATCGCCATCAGCATTAATAGAGCCAATGCTCCAAATTTAAATCCTGCCTCTTGTACTTTTTCTGGCACTTCTTTCCCTGTTAAAAGCTCTATAACATAATAGAGTAAGTGCCCGCCATCAAGTACTGGAAGCGGTAAAAGGTTAATTATTCCCAAATTAATACTAATTAACGCTAAAAAGCCTAGAAAATATACAAATCCATGCCCTGCACTACTTCCTGCACCTTGTGCAATCCCAATTGGACCACTTAAATTCTTAACAGAAACATCACCGGTGATAAGTTTACCAATCATACTGAATGTTAAGGTGGTCAAATTCCAGGTTCTTTGTGCACTTTCTTTTATCGCATCAAGGGGGCCATAACTTAATTCTATTAACAATGAATTAGGCCAAGCATCTACTTTAGGTGCGACACCAATATAGCCAACTGACTTGCCTGATTGCTCAATACTGTTAGGTATGACTGGTAAAGTAAATACTTCATCATCACGATTGATAGTTATTAGGACCTCTTGTCCTGGAAATAGTTTAATTTCTTTGGCAAACGTTAACCAATCAGCTGTTTGATTGCCACCAACAGCAATTAACTTATCTCCAGCTAATAGGCCCGCCTTTGCTGCAGGGCTCTCATCTGCTACTGCAGCTAATTCATTATGTACTTTGGGCCTATAAGGGGTAATGCCTAAACTCGCTAATGCTGAAGTTTTATCTGGAGAAAATTGCCAAGCACTAGTATCTAATAGATAAGTTTTTTCGTATTGGCTGCCGTCAACTTTCGCCTTAAATTCAATTTGTTTACTGCCGATTTCAGCAATAAGTGCCAGGTTCACCTCTTGCCAGTCACGAGTTGTGTTACCAGCAACACTGACGATTTCGCTACCTTCAGCTAAGTGAGCTTGGCCAGCTATTGAGCTAGGCGCTATAAGTCCAATAACAGGTTTTACACTGGGCACACCAATTAAGAACATTAGATAAAAAGCAAACAATGCAAAGATAAAGTTGGCCATAGGCCCTGCTGCTACAATGGCTATGCGTTGGTAAACTGTTTTATTATTGAAGGCTTTGTCTTTATCTTCAGATTGAACTTCATCAACACGCTCGTCGAGCATTTTGACATAGCCCCCTAGAGGTATCATAGCCAAAACATACTCTGTGCCATCTTTTCCGGTTTTTCTCCATAATGCTCGACCAAAGCCCACAGAGAAGCGTTCAACTTTTACACCATTTTTCTTTGCAACCCAAAAATGTCCATATTCATGTACCGTGACTAAAATTCCCAAGGCAATAACAAAAGATGTTAGGTTCCATAAAAAGTCAACCATATTACTAATTACCCTTACGCACTACAGACGTTCATTCGTATTAAATTTAGCTAACAAAGTCAGTGTAAATTCACGCACTTCTTTATCAAGAGCGATGACCTCATTAATATTATCCACTTGTTGTGAGACAAATTTATTCACAGAAGTTTCATTTATTTTAAATATATCGGTAAATTTTATTTTTTCGTCTAAAAAAGCAGCGACCGCTATTTCATTAGCCGCATTAAGCGCAGTACAAGCCGCTTGCCCTTGTTTACAGGCATCAATAGCTAACTTTAAGTTGGGATACCTTAAAAAGTCTACTTGCTGAAACTCAAAAGATGGGGTGTTAAAAAAGTCTAGTGGAGGGACTCCTGACTCTATCCGTTCAGGAAAACTCAATGCATGAGCAATAGGGGTGCGCATGTCGGGATTGCCCATTTGCGCAATCACCGATCCGTCTTTATATTGCACCATTGAATGTATTGTACTCTGGGGATGAAGCACTACTTGGATATCGTCAGCCTCTACATTGAAAAGCCATTTTGCTTCAATGAACTCAAGGCCTTTATTCATCATGGTGGCTGAATCAACTGATATTTTTCGCCCCATATCCCAGTTAGGGTGCTTACATGCTTGTGAAGGAGTCACTGCCTCGAGTGTATCGATATGCCTAGTTCTAAAAGGTCCGCCAGAACCAGTGAGCAATATTTTACTAATGCCATTTGATAGAAGTTGGCATTCACCTATTTCATCTTGTTGTGTAGAAGGCAAACATTGAAATATGGCATTGTGTTCACTATCGATGGGCAACAATTGTGCACCAGAAGCTTTTACCGCAGCCATAAAAATGGCACCTGATGTCACTAAGGCTTCTTTATTAGCTAACAGAACACGTTTACCTGCATTCACTGCAGCTAACGTAGGCATCAAACCAGAAGCCCCGACGATAGAGGCCATCACTGTATCTGTAGTTGAACATTGGGCAATATCAATTAAGGCTTGTCCCCCTGATAACACCTTAATATCAAGTACACTCGCGTCAATAAGCTTTTGAGTAAGTAAGGAAGCATGTTCACTGGAAACGAGCACAACTTGCTGAGGTTTAAATTCAAGGCATTGTTCAAACATTACCTCAACATTAGTATGAGCAGCTAAACTAATGACTTGAAACCTATCAGGATGCAGTCGTACCACATCGAGGGTACTACAACCTATAGAGCCCGTTGAACCTAAAATACAAAGTTGACGTTTAGACACGCATCTACCCCAATTAATTTATCGAAATACTAGAAAATAAAAATATGATCAAGCAAGCAATATGTAACAAAGAGCAAAAACAGGTGCAGTTGCCGTTAAACTATCAATTCTATCTAAAATTCCGCCATGGCCGGGTAAAATAGTACCACTATCCTTAACACCTGCTTGACGTTTAAACATACTTTCCGTTAGGTCACCCAAAACAGAAATAGTGGTGATTAACAAGGTAACTAATAAAGCTGTTATATAGCGTTCACTAGTCCATTCTAAAGATAGACCTACTACCAATGTGAGAATTGCGGCACAAATCACGCCACCTAAGAAACCTTCAATTGTTTTTCCAGGACTAACATTAGGCATGAGTTTATGCTTACCAAATGATTTACCAACAAAATAGGCACCAACATCTGCACTCCATACCAGCATAAATAAGTACATCAACAATTGAGCACCCTGAAACTCATCTAACATATAGTTGTTTGTACGCAAGACCATAAAAGCAAGCCAAGTAGGCACTAGGGTTAGCCAACCAAACAGTGCAATTATAAAGTTATTTTTAGCCCAAAAAGCATTTGATTTCGGGTATGTTAGCATTAACACTGCAGCAAAGAGCCACCACATAACACCTAACCAAAGTATTGAGGTAATTTCATGCTGTACACCAGAGATAACAAACCATGTGTCTTCTACAGGTAAGAAAAACCATAACAGAGCCACCAACCCAGTGGTTACTGCAACATATGCTAAACGTTGTAATGTGTTAGTTATGCCCATAAAACGGGCCCACTCCCACGCACCTATAGCGATAATAGCCATGAGGAGAGTGGCAAAGTATGTAATAGGTAAATAGAAAATAGCGGAAATTGCGGCTGGAGCTAATATTAAAGCCGTTATAATTCGTTGTTTTAACAAGGGCTACCCTTTTTTTTAGTAGATAGTGTAATGGGCTAATGGTCAGTCAGGTAAGCTCTGAGCACTTTACTCGGCTTACTGTTATTAGTTATATTTTTCTGACTGAGACTTTTTTCGTTTTTATTTATTACTCTGTTTTTTCGTTCCTAGCCTGCTCACCTGTTTTGCCAAATCGTCGCTCACGTTGATCAAAGCAGTTTATTGCTTGTTCAAATTGCTTTTCATTAAAGTCTGGCCATAAAATGTCGGTAAAATAAAGCTCCGCATAAGCTGCTTGCCATAAAAGGAAGTTGCTAATGCGAAAGTCTCCACCGGTACGAATCAGCAGATCTAATGTAGGAAGGTTAGCTAAACAGGTTTGTTCATTAAGAGTTTCTTCATTGACATCATCAAGCGAAATAGTCCCTTGCTTAACATCACTAGCTAATTTCTTTGCCGCTTGAGCAATATCCCATCGACCGCCATAATTAGCTGCAATGGATAAAACTAAGCCGGTATTACTTGCGGTCAATTGCTCTGACTTAGCAATATTTTTCTGTAATTTATCAGAAAACCTGCTTAAGTCTCCTATCACTTGAAAGCGAATATTATGCTTATGTAATCGTTTAACTTCTTTAGTTAATACGTACATAAACAAATCCATTAACACACCAACTTCTTTTGCTGGGCGTTGCCAATTTTCACTACTAAAAGCAAAGAGAGTTAACGCTTTAACATTAGATTTTCGTGCACTAGAAACAACAGCCCTAACTGATTCTACGCCAGCTTTGTGCCCTGCAACTCGACCTTTGCCTTGAAGCTGCGCCCAACGGCCATTGCCATCCATGATGATCGCAACATGTTGAGGTGTTTTTTTATTATCTGCTTGTTCAGCTAAGACTACCGTATTTTCCACTTAACAATTTTCCATTAATTATTTAAGTCATTAAATTGATATCCCCTCCACAGACCAAGATGTATAAGGCATAGTGCCCTTCAATAGCATAGGGATAATCACCATTAAAAAAACGCCCGTTGTCTCATATAAGCAACATGGCGTTATTTTAATAGGCTAACTTATATTTCCATTAGTTCAGTTTCTTTTTTCTCAAGTACTTCATCAACTTGTTTCACATAAATATCTGTGATTTTCTGAATTGAATCTTCAGCTTGATGATGTTCATCTTCACTGATCTCTTTTTCTTTTAATAAACTCTTAAAGTCAGAGTTTGCGTCACGACGAATATTACGAATTGCAACTTTACCGCCTTCAGCTTCACCACGCACAACTTTCACAAGATCTTTACGACGCTCTTCAGTAAGTGGCGGTAATGGAATACGGATCAAGGTACCATTCGATTGTGGATTCAAACCTAAATCAGATTTCATAATGGCTTTTTCAACAGCAGAAATCATCCCTTTATCAAAAACAGTAATTGAAAGATTACGTGCGTCTGGTACCGAGATATTACCAACTTGGTTTAAAGGGGTATCCATACCGTAATACTCAACGACAATATTATCTAATAATGAGGCATGAGCACGGCCAGTTCTGATTTTAGTCAAACTGCTTTTTAAAGCTTCAATACTTTTGCCCATACGCTCTTGAGCATCTTCAATTATTTCATCTATCACGTTAATTTCCTAAATATTATTAAGTTAACTTAAACTGCAGTGTTAATAAGCAGCTTATTCAAGCTTAGTTTTGACTTAAGCACCAAGGCGTTCTTTGTGAGTAATCACAGTGCCTTCACTATTTCCCATGATGACAGATTTCAAAGCACCAGGTTTATTCATATTGAATACGCGAATCGGCATATTGTGATCGCGCGCTAGAGTAAAGGCTGCTAGGTCCATCACTTTTAATTCTTTATCCAGTACTTCATCGTAACTTAATTCACTATAAAGCTCGGCAGCTGGGTTTTTAACTGGATCTTCTGAGTAGATACCATCAACTTTAGTTGCTTTTAAAACAGCATCAGCTTCAATTTCGATGCCACGTAGGCATGCCGCTGAGTCGGTAGTGAAGAATGGATTGCCTGTGCCTGCTGAAAATATAACCACACGGCCAGATTTTAATAAGCTTATCGCATTTGCCCAATTGTAACGTTCGCACACGCCGGCTAAATCAATTGCTGACATTAAACGTGTATTAACAAATGCACGATGTAGAGCATCACGCATTGCTAAGCCGTTCATTACGGTAGCAAGCATACCCATTTGGTCGCCTACGACACGATTCATGCCTGCTTCAGCTAAACCAGCTCCGCGAAATAAATTACCACCACCAATGACTAAGCCAACTTGAATCCCCATTTCTACAAGTTCTTTAATTTCTTGAGCCATACGGTCAAGTACTTTTGGATCAATACCAAAACCCTCGTCACCCATTAGTGCTTCACCACTGAGTTTTAATAGAATTCGTCGATAAGCAGGTTTTGGATTAGTTGTCATAGGGAAAATTCCTGTCGCGGTTAAAGTAATAAAATTGAAACTCAAAATAAGCCGAGGTCAAAAGACCGCGGCTATTTTAATACGTTTAGCTCATACACGATAGTCAAAAGTGAAAAAACTCTATTTTATTATACAAATATTAAACTTTTGGCATAAAAAAACGCCTACCTAGGTAGACGTTTTTAAATATTCACTTTATTTAATAATGCGAGTATAAATACCCGAGCATCAAATAAAACGAATTAAGCTTTAGCAGCAGCGATTTGTGCTTCGACTTCAGCAGCAAAATCTTCTTCTTTCTTCTCGATGCCTTCACCAACTTCTAAACGAATGAAGTTAGAAACTGTGATGCCTTTTTCTTTAAGAACAGCACCAACAGTTTTCTTAGGTTCCATGATGAACGCTTGACCAGTTAAAGAAACTTCACCAGTAAACTTCTTCATGCGACCTGTAACCATCTTCTCAGCGATTTCTTCAGGCTTGCCTTCGTTCATAGCCATTTCGATTTGAATGCGCTTTTCATTGGCAACAACATCAGCAGGAACGTCATCTGGAGTTAAGAATTCTGGCTTACTTGCAGCAACGTGCATAGCAATATGTTTAAGTGATTCTGTATCACCTTCACCAGCAACAACAACACCGATAGTAGCACCATGGCTATAAGATGCTAATGCAGCACCTTCGATGTATTCAACACGACGAACATTGATGTTTTCACCAATTTTAGTCACAAGCGTAATACGCTTTTCTTCAAATTGTGCTTGTAGCTCTGCAATCGCTACTTTTGAAGCAAGCGCTGCATCAGCAACTTCGTTAGCAAATGCTAAAAAGTTGTCATCTTTTGCTACGAAATCAGTTTGACAGTTAACTTCAACTAAAGCAGCAACGCCGTCAGCTGATTTAATTAAGATTGCGCCTTCAGCAGCGATATTACCCGCTTTTTTAGCAGCTTTAGCTTGGCCGTTCTTACGCATATTTTCAATCGCAAGTTCCATATCACCATCAGCTTCTTGTAGTGCTTTTTTACAATCCATCATGCCCGCAGCTGTGCGTTGACGTAATTCTTTAACCATTGCAGCAGTAATTGCCATGAGTTAATTCCTCAGTTTTTCAGTTATCCCCGTAATTGAATTATAAATAAATCAACGTTGGGCATAAGTATTAAATAAGTTGCCACAAAAGCGTACTTTTGTGGCAATAGAAAATAAACGTGTTACTTAACCGAGATTACTCAGCTTCAACAAAACCGTCTTTTTCAGCTTGTACTACGATGTTTTGCTCACGGCCGTTTATTACAGCGTTAGCAACTGCGTCACAGTATAAGGTTACTGCGCGAATAGCATCATCGTTACCCGGTACGATGAAATCAATTCCATCTGGGTTTGAGTTAGTATCAACAACAGAAATTACTTTGATACCTAGGTTGTTTGCTTCTTTAATAGCAATGTGCTCGTGGTCAGCATCAATGATAAATAAAACGTCAGGCAAACCGCCCATGTTTTTGATACCACCTAAACTTTTATCAAGTTTTTCCATTTCACGAGTACGCATCAACGCTTCTTTCTTAGTTAATGCTTCGAAAGTACCGTCAGTGCTTTGAGATTCTAAATCTTTTAAACGCTTGATAGATTGACGTACTGTTTTCCAGTTAGTCAACATACCACCTAACCAGCGATGGTTAACGTAGAATTGGTCAGATTTAATAGCAGCGTCTTTGATTGCATCACTTGCAGCACGTTTAGTACCAACAAATAATACTTTACCTTTTTTCGATGAAACATTGTTTACAAAAGCAAGTGCATCATTGAACATAGGAACTGTTTGTTCAAGGTTGATGATATGAACTTTATCGCGAGCACCAAAAATGAATTGCTTCATTTTAGGATTCCAGTAACGAGTTTTGTGACCGAAGTGAACACCTGCTTTAAGCATATCGCGCATTGAAACGTTTGACATTTTTCTTTCCTTTATGGGGTTAAGCGTTCATACACCCAATATACACGACTCCTTTGCTTTGACTTTTTAGCCAAAAACTGAGCACCCCGGTATACCTTTAATAGATGTATGTGAGTTTATAATAATGACTTATAAGTTAAAAAGTTTAAAAAACGTTCTTTCAAATAGTCGATTTAAATTGTCACTAAACCAAGCTACATCCTTTTGTATGCTATAAAGACAAACAAAAAATAGATAACTAAAAATTTAGCGCCGCACTTTATACCATAAAGACGTAATTTAAGCTAGATAAAAATGATTTATCACCAAATGTCGATTTATAGTGGGATAATAATGCAAGGCAAGTTAAAATCAGCACATATTCATGGTTTTCAAACCAAATAATCAACTTTTGTAGAGTAAGTAATGGCAGCAGAATTATTTTTCATTTATGACAGTCACTGTCCATGGAGTTATGCAGCAACTCCTTTAGTCAATGCGGTAAACAAATCGTTACCCGAAGTAGCACTGAATTTATGGCATTGTGCCTACTTTTCAGATGCTGATGGCGAAAACATAATAACTAAAAAGCAAGTTTCACAAGTTAAAGAACTAGCAACTGTAAACTTTTCACCGAATTATATTGGTAAGTTAGCACACGGAAAAGATTCAACCTTGTGTGCAAACTTAATGACTTGGGCTGCGGGAAAAACACCACAACAAGCCTTAGCCTTATTAAATGCTTTACAAGTAGCACACTTTTCAAACGGAAATGAATTAAGTGAAAAGGTAGATTTGGCTAACATCGTTGATGAGTTCAAATTATCGATACCTGCAAAAGTATTTAACAAGACAAAATTGACAGCCGATGCCGAAGCACAAGTCCATGAGATTTATGCTTTACAGGAGATCATAGCTACTCAAGCCATACCGGCACTCCTACTGGCAATAAATGATGAACTGATTTTATTAGATCACAGTTTGTATTTACAAAACCCAGATGCCTTTATTGATGCAATAAAATTAGAGTTAAATAAATACAGTTAACTTGCTATCTTATTGGCAAGCTTCTCATCACCCATGATGAATTTACACTTAATAGCTAAGTCGCACATAACACTGTGGCTAGCGTAAACCTAAAGAGATCGAACATATGGCCATTACTATAAAAAGCCAAGATGAAATAGCCAAGATGCGTATTGCAGGTAAACTAGCATCAGAAGTTTTAGAGATGATAGAACCCCATGTGAAAGCGGGTATCACTACCGATGAATTGAACACCCTTTGTGCCGAATACACCGAAAAAGTACAAAATGCCATTTCTGCGCCACTAAATTACCATAATTTTCCTAAGTCAATTTGCACTTCCGTGAACCATGTCGTTTGCCACGGTATTCCTGACGATACAATATTAGCCAACGGTGATATTGTTAATATTGATATTACGGTCATAAAAGATGGCTACCATGGTGATACCAGCAAAATGTTTTTGATTGGCGATGTTTCCCCTGAAGACAGTCGTTTATGTCGTATCACTCAAGAGTCGTTGTACTTAGCACTTAAAAAAGTTAAACCAGGTGCTACCTTTGGCGAGATTGGCACTACGATCCAAAAATTCACTAAGAAGTCTAAGAATAGTTTAGGCAAATATTCTATTGTGGAGGAATATTGTGGTCATGGTATCGGTAAAGTGTTCCATGAAGAGCCACAAATTGTCCATTATAAAAATAATGACAAAACTAAAATGGAAGTGGGTATGTGTTTTACGATTGAACCTATGGTCAATTTGGGCAAAGCCAGTACTGTCTTAGATAAAACTGATAATTGGACTGTTTACACCACGGATGGTAAAAAGTCCGCACAATGGGAACATACTATTGTTGTAACTAAAACTGGCTGTGAAATTTTAACGCTACGTAACGAAGAAACAATTCCTCGACTATTGCACAACTAAAGTATTTTGAACTTTCGCGGTTAAATTTTGTTCGGATCTTTTATAAAGAGAGTAAAGCGTTTAAATCGCGGCGAGTAGTATGTAGCCGAATCTTTCGGACAGCGTTTGTTGGATAATTTACAGCGTTATCGCCTTTTTATGTGACGCTTTATGGATATAGCTTGATAGACAATGCAGGCCATATTTTCCTGAATAACCCCATGACGAAGGCTCTGCCTTGTACAGATACCCAACAAACAGCTGTAAAAACAATATCGAAAGGTCAACAGACCCTAGATATAACCAAAACATGAACAGATAAAAGGTAAGCTCTTGACTAATCAATTCGTATCAGAACATATCGTTCCAGCACACTTTATTGAAGACTTAGCCTTAAGCGCTGACTTTTTATCTACTCGTGAGATATGCCAATTAAGCCAATCTTTTAAAGATTGGTTAAAAGACGTTTTTATCGATAATGATATAGGTGCCTTGTTATCTGCTCGCGCCGTATTTGTTGATGCAATTTTGAATAAGCTTTGGTGCCAGCACCACCTTGATGAATATCAAATCAGTTTAGTCGCTGTCGGTGGTTATGGTCGAGGTGAATTACACCCGCAGTCAGACGTTGATATATTATTATTAACACAAGAAGATATTAACTTAGATCTAGAAGAAAAAATCTCCGCCTTTATTACCCAACTTTGGGATATCAAATTAGATATAGGTCACAGCGTTCGCTCCATCAAAGAATGTTTGAGACAAGCAGTAAAAGATGTCACCGTTGCTACCAATTTAATGGAAATGCGACAAGTTGCCGGTAACGAAGCTCTTACCCAGCAATTAGCTCCCTTACTTGATAAAGACATTTTCTGGACCTCTGAAAAATTCTTTATCGCAAAATGTAAAGAGCAAGAAAATCGACATCAACAATACCGCGGTGCTGCTTATACTCTTGAACCTAATCTTAAAGCAAACCCAGGCGGTTTGCGTGATATTCAAACCATCGCTTGGGTGGCCAAACGTCACTTTTCCGCTGACTCGTTAGAAGAATTAGTTGAACATAACTACCTCTATCCCAACGAATTTTTTGAATTACTAGAATCTCAAGATTACCTTTGGCGCATGCGTTTTGCGCTACATTTTGTTGCCGATAGAAGTGAGAATCGACTTTTATTTGATTACCAAGCAGATGTTGCAAAAATGATGGGCTTTGGTGATGAAGGTAAGGCTCCTGTAGAGCGTATGATGAAGCGTTTCTTTCGTATCATTGCTCGTGTGACCGAATTAAACACTATGCTTCTACAGCATTTCGAGCAGGCAATAATTAAAAAGCCTGAGCAAAGTAGCGTTAGTATTATTAATCAAGATTTCGAACTGGTTGATAAACTTATCAACACCCGAAATGATCGGATTTTTATGCGTCCCGTTAAAATGATTGAAATGTTTTTAATCATTGCCCAAGAACCCGGTATCAAAGGTATACACTCGCATACACTGCGATTAATGCGTAATGCACGTAGACGATTAATTTCAGGATTAATCGATTATGCCGAATGTCGTCGTATGTTTATGGCTATAATCCGTCACCCTAGAGGCCTAGGTTTATCTTTAACCCTGATGCACCGTCATAGCATCCTAAGTTCATATTTACCACTTTGGCGTAACATTGCTGGGCAAATGCAATTTGACCTTTTCCATGCTTATTCAGTAGATGAACACAGCTACCGAGTGATTAAAAACTTACACCAGTTTAGCCAAAAAGAGCATAATCATAAATTTCCCCTATGTAGTAAAATAGTACAGAAAATTCGTAAACCTGAAGTCCTCTACCTTGCAGGATTTTTCCATGACATAGGTAAAGGTCGTGGTGGCGATCATGCTAAACTAGGTGCTGTTGACGCCTTAAATTTTTGCTTGTCTCATCAAATGAGTAAACACGACAGTAATATGGTTGCTTGGCTCGTTGAGCATCATTTATTAATGTCTGTTACTGCTCAGCGCCGTGATATTAATGATGAAAATGTTATTCAAACTTTTGGCGAAATTGTCAGAGATGAAGCACATTTAAATTACCTTTATTGTTTAACCGTTGCCGATATGCGTGGCACTAATGAAAGCTTATGGAATAATTGGAAAGCAAATTTACTTGAAGAACTTTACTTTAATACCTTAAGTGCTTTTCGTCACGGTTTAGAAAAACCCGTAGAAACTCGCTCAAAGATTAGAGAAAACCAACAACAAGCATTAGCTTTGTTAAGTGAAAACCATATTGATGAACAAGATATTAAAGAATTATGGAGCGAATTTAGAGTCGATTACTTTTTACGTTATTCTCCTGAGCAAATAGCCAGACAATGTCAAAATATTATCGAACATGATAGAGAGAAACCTTTAGTCCTTATCAGCTCAGTACCTTACAGAGGTGGTACAGAAGTATTTATTTTCACCAAAGAGAAAAATAATACCTTTGCCAATACGGTTTCATTTTTAGTGACCAAAAAACTATCAATCCATGATGCAAAAATAATTTCGACTAAAACTGGTTATACCGTAAATACTTTTGTAGTACTCGACAGCCGTAACAAACCATTAAGAGAGCGTTTCTATACTAAAGAAATGAGTCAAGACCTAGTAGATAGATTAGAGAAGGTTGATGTCTGTGAATTGCCTGAGCCGAAAATAGCAAGACACATGAATAAATTTAAAGTGCCACTACGTGTAAACTTTATTAAGATACATTCAAAAAATCGAACCATGATCGAGATAATAGCTTTGGATAGGCCTGGATTATTGTCAAATATCGCTCAAGTGTTTCAACAAGAACAGATTAATATTCATTCAGCTAAAATAACAACCTTCGGTGAAAAGGC
>Ga0209292_1001276_pt1 | contig 30980 bp, 20 predicted proteins | sample GOMGulsemesocosm_2_FD_184634 | JGI IMG/M metagenome (GOLD analysis project Ga0209292, IMG submission 184634) | Methane-oxidizing microbial communities from mesocosms in the Gulf of Mexico - GOM9C Gulf of Mexico (SPAdes) (version 2) | ecosystem: Environmental > Aquatic > Marine > Cold seeps... | reverse complement strand
CCGCTGATACGCAGGGTTTTCATGCCATCCTTGATGCCCTGCCTACGCAAGTCAGTTAAATCAGTCTGCTCATGAATTAAGGCTTTAACATCTGAACTCAGCGGCATCACTTCATAAACACCCTGTCGGCCTTTATAGCCGGTATCGCGACATTCAAGACAACCCACGGGCTCGCAGGCTTTACTTGGCTGTTCAGAACGCCAAGGGCTGGTCAGTTCTTTCCAGTCCTGCAGATCAACTTCTGTTGGTTTTTTACAGGATGGACATAATGTGCGCACCAGTCGTTGCGCCATCACACCCAACACCGTGGCTTTGATTAAATAAGGCGCCACGCCTAATTCCAACAAGCGCGTAATCGCCGAGGGCGCATCATTGGTGTGTAGCGTTGATAACACAAGGTGGCCAGTCAACGCAGCTTGAATGGCCATTTCGGCGGTTTCCAGATCACGAATCTCGCCAATCATGATGATGTCCGGATCCTGTCGCAGCAAGGCGCGCACGCCGTCGGCAAAGGTCAAATCAATATTTTGCTGCACCTGCATCTGGTTAAAGCTGCCCTCCACCATTTCAATGGGATCTTCAATGGTGCAAACATTGACGTCGGAGGTCGCTAACTGTTTGAGCGTGGAATACAGAGTGGTGGTTTTACCGGAACCCGTTGGGCCAGTCACCAGCACAATGCCATTCGGTTTGGTTGTCATATCATCCCAGCGCCGATAGTCTTCATTAGCAAGGCCGAGTTCATTAAAGCTTTTGAGCAACACATCGGGATCAAAAATCCGCATCACCATCTTTTCGCCAAAGGCGGTCGGCAGGGTGGATAAACGTAGCTCTACCTCATTGCCTTCCGGGCTTTTGGTTTTTAAGCGTCCATCCTGTGGGTGACGCTTTTCCGCTACATTCATGCGACCCAAAATTTTCAAACGACTGATCACCGCCATGGTGATTTGCGCGGGTAATTGATACACCTGATGCAAAACGCCATCAATACGAAAACGTACATTTCCCTGCTCACGGCGCGGTTCGATATGAATATCACTGGCACGCTGAGAAAAGGCATATTGCAGCAACCAATCAACAATATTAACAACATGCTGGTCATTGGCTTCGGGGGATTTCATCTGCCCCAGTTCCAGCATTTGCTCGAGATTGGACAGGTCGGTACCGCCACCGCCTTTGCCTTCTGCGCCACTAACGGATTTCGCCAGTGAATAGAATTCCAGCGTATAACGCTGAATATCGCCCGGCGCAGCAACGACCTGACGTATTTCCTTGCGCAGCACATGCTTGAGATCCGCCTGCCAGCTAGTAATATCCGGCTCTGCGCTGGCCACCACCACCTCATTGGCATTAACGGCCACGGCCAGAATTTTATGTCGCTCGGCAAAGGCATAGGACATCACCGCCGCCACGTCCTTCACAGCAATTTTTAACGGGTCGATATGGTAATAATCCTGCCCCACCTGTTCTGCCAGCCATTCGCAAATGGCGTATTGGTCCAAGTGACGACCCGATTTAGCTAAATCGTTAAATTCAAAGTTCGAAATTTGCTCCATCGGATGCAGCACTTTCTGGCTTTGTTCTCGCGGACTGATCAGCGCATGATCCAGATCCTCCTGAGACAATCGCCCAGCCGCAGCTAAGTCCATTAGCAGATTACGAAAAACCAGTTTTTGGCCCGTCTGAGCCAATCGTTTCACAGCCGATGTTGCCGTCATAAATCCATACCCGGGTAGGTCTATTTGAACAGTAAATTTGATTATCAACAGTATAGTCGTAACTACAAATAAATCTTTTGATTGGCCCGCCCCGCGGAACAACTTATAATCGCTGCTGATATTGGTGTCATGACTGGCATCATCTTTTGGGGGATATATGGGCAGAAGTTTTTTTGGCGAGCTTTTCGGGAACTCACCCGTTGAGCCAATTCAAAAGCACATTGGCATTTGCCATGATTGCGCAACACAGCTACAACCCTTTCTGAAAGCCGTTTACGCAAACGACTGGGAAGAAGCGAGTAAAGTTCAAACAACTATTGTTAAACTGGAAAATGAGGCCGACGATCTGCAAATGTCGATCCGTCTGCATTTGCCCAAAAGCCTGTTCATGCCAGTACCCCGTACTGATTTGTTAGATTTACTCGGCACGCAGGACAAAATTGCCAACCGCGCAAAAGATATCGCCGGCATCATGCTGGGGCGCCAAATGGCGATTCCAAAGCCATTACAAAAACCCGTTTCCGACTACCTGAAACGCTCATTGGCCGCATCCGAACAAGCAGTAAAAGTCATCAATGAACTGGATGAGCTGATTGAAACAGGCTTTGGCGGCCGCGAAATCAAGCTCATTCAAAAAATGATAACCAAACTCAACAGCATCGAATCAGAAACCGATCAAATTGAAATCAAGATTCGTGGTGAGTTATTTAAAATTGAAGGGGATTTAGCCCCTGTAGATGTGATGTTTCTCTACAAAGTCATCGAATGGATTGGTGATCTGGCAGATTTGGCCCAGCATGTAGGCCAACGCCTGCAACTCTTACTAGCCCGTTAAATAAGAACAATACCGCTATGAATATTATTGTAGAAAACGCCAATATATTGATGATTATGGCCTGCACCTTCGGGCTGTTTATGGCTTGGGGCGTCGGCGCCAACGATGTGGCAAATGCCATGGGCACCTCCGTCGGCTCCAAAGCGATCACCATCAAACAGGCGATTGTTATCGCCATGGTCTTTGAGTTTGCCGGGGCTTACCTTGCCGGGGGTGATGTAACCGCCACCATCCGCAAAGGCATTATCGACCCAAGCACGCTCGGGGATCAGCCGGAATTATTGGTCTACGGCATGATGTCCGCTCTGCTAGCGGCAGGGACCTGGCTATTAATCGCCAGCCTGTTGGGCTGGCCGGTTTCCACCACCCACACTATTGTTGGTGCCATTGTTGGTTTTGCCGTGGTGGGCATTTCCGCCAGCGCCGTGAACTGGGGCAAGGTCGGCACAATTGTTGCCAGCTGGGTAGTATCCCCCGTCTTGGCAGGCACACTGTCATTCTGGTTGTTCAAAAGTGTTCAAAAATTGATTCTCAATACTGAAGACCCCTTCCAAAACGCCAAACGTTATATCCCTTGTTACATCTTCCTTGTTGGCTTTATGATTTCCATGGTCACGCTGACCAAAGGTCTTAAGCACACAGGATTATCCTTAAGTTATGGCGAAAGCCTGGTGTTCGCACTTCTTGGCGGCATAGCCACCATGATACTGGGCTTTTTCCTGGTACAACGGGCATCCAAAAATACGGTTATTGATGAAAATGATCGTTTTGCCAATGTAGAGCGTATCTTCGCCATTTTGATGGTTTTCACTGCCTGTAGTATGGCCTTTGCCCACGGTTCCAACGACGTTGCCAACGCCATTGGTCCACTCGCGGCAGTCGTCAGCATTATTTCCAATAACGGTGAAATTTTGCAGAAATCTGCAGTACCTGGCTGGATATTGTTACTCGGTGGCGGCGGTATTGTACTGGGCCTGGCCACCTATGGCTTTAAGGTCATCGCCACCATCGGTCGTAAAATCACTCACCTGACACCCAGCCGCGGCTTTGCAGCAGAGTTGGGCGCAGCGACCACCGTGGTTATTGCATCGGGCACCGGCTTACCGATTTCCACCACGCACACACTGGTAGGTGCGGTATTAGGTGTAGGTCTTGCACGTGGTATTTCGGCATTAAACATGCGTATGATTCGCACTATTTTTGCCTCATGGATTATCACCTTGCCCGCCGGTGCTGGTTTGGCGATCATCTTCTTCTTTATGTTTAAAGGCATGTTTAGTTAAAGCCTCTCCCGGGGCTTTTGGTATGCTTAGCGAATGAGTCACTCAATACCAACTCTGCTAAAGCTAATGCAGCAGCTGATCGAGACCCCCTCGGTTAGCTGTACCTCCCCGAGTATCGACCAAAGCAACCGCGCAGTCATTGACCTGTTGGCAGGCTGGTTAGAACAACTGGGCTTTAAATGCGAAATCTGCCCAATTCCCGGGCAACCTGATAAAGCCAACCTGATCGCCACGCTCGGCGAAGGCCCTGGCGGACTGGTATTGGCTGGCCATACAGATACCGTACCCTTCGACGAAGAGCTGTGGCAGCATAATCCGCTCGGTATGACCGAACATAACGAACGCCTCTACGGTCTTGGCACCAGCGACATGAAGGGCTTTTTCCCGATTGCCATTGAAGCTGCCAAGAAGTTTCTCGACACACCACTTAAACAACCACTGATTATTCTTGCCACCGCCGATGAAGAAAGCTCCATGGCGGGTGCCAAAGCACTGGCCGAAATGGGCCGTCCGGTGGCCCGTCATGCCATTATCGGCGAACCCACCGGTATGCGTCCGATTCGCATGCATAAAGGCATGATGATGGAGGCGATTCGTTTGCAGGGTAAATCCGGCCATTCCTCTAATCCGGCCTGGGGCATCAACGCACTGGATGCCATGCACGATGTGATGACGGAGCTAAAAAGCTTTCGCCAGCAACTACAACGCGACTACAGCAACAGTCATTTTGATGTCAGCTTCCCAACCCTGAATCTGGGCTGCATTCATGGCGGCGACAACCCCAACCGTATTTGCGGCCATACTGAACTGCAATTCGACCTGCGCCCGTTACCGGGAATGGCACTGGATAATTTACGTGAAGAACTGGAAAAGCGCCTGCGACCAATCGCCAGCCAGCATCAGGTCGAGTTCGACATGCACACCCTGTTCGGCATCCCATCCTTTGAAACCGATGCCAGCCGTGACATTGTCAAAGTAGCCGAGAAGCTCACCGGCCATCAAGCAGGCAGTGTGAACTTTGGAACCGAAGCACCCTTCCTGAGTGAAATGGGTATGGACACCATTATTTTGGGCCCCGGTGACATTGATCAAGCGCACCAGCCCGATGAGTATTTATCTCTTGATAGGATTCAGCCTACAATTAGCCTGTTGGAAGAAATGATCAAACATTTCTGCCTTTAACTATTCGACTACAAATGCGATATTTTCGTGAGGACAAGGAAGCTCCGCATGCACGATTACAAGGATGTAATCGTTAGGGCGACGCAGGATGCTAAAGCCAGGAACCGCAGTGTATATGCAATACATGAGGCTTCGAGTACGGAGCTGACGCCGCCATCGCAGAAATAGCGCTTTTGGACACACTATGAGCAGAACTACAAAACCCTACGTTAACTGGTTCCGGGATTCGGCACCCTATATTCACGCCAATCGTAATAAAACGATGGTGCTGATGCTGGGTGGCGAAGCGGCACAACATCAGCATTTCAACGACATCATTCACGACATCGCCCTGCTGCACAGCCTCGGCGTCAAATTGGTGATTGTGCACGGCTCGCGCCCGCAAATTGACCAGCGCTTGCACGCCGCCAATATTAAAAGTGTATTTCACCGTGACCTGCGTATCACCGACCAAGCTTCGCTGGACTGCGTGAAAGCCGCCACCGGTGCGCTGCGCGCCGAAATCGAAGCCTTGCTCTCCATGGGGCTAGCCAACTCCCCCATGCACGGTGCCCGTCTGCGAGTTGCCAGCGGCAACATGATTACCGCCAAACCGGTCGGCATTCTCGATGGCGTCGATTTTCATTTTACCGGCGAAGTACGGCGTATTGATTGTGATGGTATTCGCAAGCAACTGGACGATGGCTCCGTTGTGTTGCTGCCGCCTTTGGGTTATTCGCGTACCGGTGAAGTGTTCAACCTGTCATCGGAAGACCTTGCCACCGAAGTTGCCATTGCCCTACAGGCTGACAAGCTGATTCTGATGTATGGCGATCAGGGTGCCGCCAGTACCACTAACGAATTAATCCGCGAACTGAACACCGATGAAACCCAGCAACTCATCAACGACGGCCAACAATGCGCTGAGATACAGCGCCATTTGAAAGCCGCCTATCGCGCCTGCCATGCCGGCATCCAGCGTACCCATCTGGTAAGTTATGCCGAAGACGGCGCATTACTGTCCGAGCTCTATTCTCGCGATGGCTCCGGCACGTTGATCACGGTGCAAAGCTATGAGCAAATACGTCAGGCACAAGCTGGCGATGCGGCGGGCATCATTGAGCTAATTCGCACGCTGGAAGAAAAAGGGGTGTTGGTCAGACGCTCCCGGGAACGACTGGAAAGTGAAATCGAACGTTTTACGGTAATCGAACGCGACGACAGCATTATCGGCTGCGCCGCACTTTACCCCTTTGAGGACGAGCAATCTGCCGAGCTGGCCTGCGTGGTGGTGCATCCAGATTATCAACAGGCGAATCGTGGCGAACAACTGCTGGAGCAAGTGGTCGAGCAAGCCCGTCAACAGGGGTTGAAACGTCTACTGGTACTCACTACCCAAACCGCGCACTGGTTTATTGAGCGTGGTTTTGTGAAATCGTCTGTCGACTCATTACCGGAAAGCAAACGCTCACTCTATAACTGGCAGCGTAATTCCAGCGTGTTTGAAAGGTCGATTTAACCTTAACCTCACACCGTCATTCTGGCACACAAGGTGAATTGCGAAGCAAGAGAAGGTAGCCTGGGCCAGGCCAGAATCCATAGCTCCGAATGGATGCCGGATCTAGTCCGGCATGACAGGGTTTTTAGTCAAACAGCTTACCCGGGTTCATCACCCCATTAGGGTCAAACACCTGCTTAAGACTTTTCAAATAATCCAATTCCTCAGCGCTACGACTGTAACTCAGCGCGGCCTTTTTCACCAAGCCCACACCATGTTCAGCCGACACACTGCCACCCAGTTGCGCCACCACTTCGAAAATATCTTCGCTGACACGACTACAGGTCTGAAAGAATTCCTTCTTTTTCATGTGGTGTGGTTTGAGAATATTCAGGTGTAAATTGCCATCGCCAATATGCCCGTACCAGATAATGTCAAAGTCTGGATAGTTTTGCGCCACGACCAGCTCCACCCGTAGCAAAAATTCCGGCACCCGCGATACTTTGACCGACAGATCATTTTTATAGGGCGTATAAGCCGCCAGCGACATGGAGATATCTTCACGCAGCCGCCACAGCTTCTCGGCCTCCTTGGCATCCTGGCTCATCACACCATCGAGTATCCAGCCCTGCTCAATGGCGTGATCAAAAGCCTGCATCATGTTATGTTGAATTTCATCGGACAACGCTTCGTACTCCAGCAATGCATAACACGGAGCCTGCACGGCCATGGGTCTTTTCACCGTGCCACCGGCCAACACATAGTTAAGCGCCTTGTCAGAAAAGAACTCAAAAGCAGTTAATTCCATCACCTGCTGAAAACTTTCTAATACCGGCATCAGGTTATCAAAACTGGACACCGCCAGTACCATCACCGTTAAGTTCTGCGGCGGCTGGGTCAACCGCATGGTGGCTTCGGTGACAAATCCTAAGGTACCTTCGGAACCAATAAACAGATGCCGCAGGTCATAGCCGGTGGCGTTTTTTACCAACCCTTTGTTAAATTCCAGCACATCGCCTTTACCCGTCACAACCTTTAAACCGGCTACCCAATCACGCGTCAGGCCATAGCGAATCACCTTAATACCACCGGCATTGGTGGCAATATTGCCGCCAATTTGCGAGCTACCGCTGGAGGCAAAATCAACGGGATAATACAGATTTTGATCAGTCGCAAAGCGCTGCAAATCTTGCGTAATCACACCGGCTTCACAAATCACTGTACGATCCGTGGCATTAAAATCATGCAGCTTATTCATGCGTTCAAAAGACACCACCACCTCGCCTGCGCTGGCCATGGCACCACCACTCAGCCCGGTTCGTCCGCCAGAGGGAACTAGGTGCAGGCCAAATTCATTGGCGATTTTTACCAGCTGCTGGACCTGCTGCGTATCCACCGGAAAAACCACGGCTAAAGGATCCGGTTCACAGGTACGACTCCAGTCGCGACCATAGTGATGCAGGGTTTGCGTATCCTGCCGCATTGTATCGCCGTCAAAAACATTGGCCAAGGCCTTCAGTCCTTGCTGCTTAAGCTGCTCAGAACTCACCTTAAAGCTCTCGCTGAACGGCTAGATGCAGAACCGGCTTTTGTATCGATTGTCGTACCAACTGCAGTCTCGATTTAGTCACCCTTAACCCTCAAAGCAATGTCTATTTATCGTTTGTTTCAGTATCGCACTATCATCAATTCGCTTTCAATATTTCCTGTAAAAACACTGACTTGCCTCACGACAGCGCTGGTCTACCCTTAAAGAAGTGATCATCCGACAGACAAAGCAATTGAGGAATAGCAATGAAAGCGTCCGACCTGTTTGTGAAATGTTTAGAATCCGAGGGACTGGAGTACATTTTCGGTGTGCCCGGCGAAGAAAATGCCGACTTCATGATGTCACTGGAAAAGTCTGAGCAAATCCGCTTTGTGCTGACCCGTCATGAACAGGGTGCCGCCTTTATGGCGGAAATCTACGGACGATTGACCGGCATGGCCGCGGGCTGCCTGGGCACGCTCGGCCCTGGCGCTACCAATCTCATCACCGGCGTCGCCGATGCCAACATGGATCGCGCGCCGATGTTAGTGTTAACGGGTCAGGGCGACACCGCGCGGCTGCACAAGGAATCGCATCAAGTGATGAATGTGGTGGATATGTTCAAACCCGTGACCAAGTGGGCGCATACCATTATTCACGCCAACACCATCCCGGAAACCGTGCGCAAGGCCATTCGTGTTGCCTGTCTGGAAAAGCCCGGTGCAGTACACCTCGAGCTCCCGGAAGACATCGCCAAACACGACACCAGCCACCCTCCGCTACAACGTTTCCGTGCGCGCCGCCCAGTGGCCGACGATAAAATCGTCGATCGCGCCTTCGAACTGATTAAAAAAGCCAAACGGCCTATTATTTTGGCGGGCAATGGCTGTATTCGTCGCCGTGCCAGCAAGCAATTACGCTTATTCTGTGAAAAAACCGGCATCGGCGTAATCAATACCTTTATGGCCAAGGGCTGTGTCGATATGGATGCTGACTACTGTCTGTACACGATCGGCTTAGGTGCCAAGGATCGTGTTGCCTGCGCTCTGGATGCTGCTGATTTAATTATCACGCTGGGCTACGACATGGTGGAATACCACCCCCACCTGTGGAATCCCAATGATGATAAGGAAATCATTCACGCTGATTTTGAACCCACTGAAATTGACTCCAATTATCATCCAGAAACAGAAATTGTTGGCGACTTGGCCCACACCCTATGGATGCTGAATGAACGCGTCGCTGCCAGCGGCGGCCTGAACGTTAACGTCAGCCAACATGCCGCTGTCCGCCGCGAAATGCAGGCTGATTTTGAAGAATATAAAGACGACGATACACGGGGCATTATCAAACCACAGAAGGTACTGTGGGATGCCCGTCAGGTTATGGGGCCGCACGATATTTTATTATCCGATGTTGGCGCTCATAAAATGTGGATTGCCCGACATTATCAATGTCACGAGCCTAACACCTGCCTGATTCCCAATGGTTTTTGTTCGATGGGCTTTGCCCTGCCCGGCGCTATTGCCGCCACGCTGGTACACCCTGATCGTCGCATTCTGGCGATTTCTGGCGATGCCGGTTTTATGATGAACGTACAGGAAATGGAAACCGCCAAACGCCTCAACAGCAATATCGTCTGCATGGTTTGGGAAGATAATGCCTACGGCCTGATTGCCTGGAAACAGCACACCCAGTTTGGCCGTCATACCGACCTGTCCTTTGGTAATCCCGACTGGATGCTACTGGCCTCTGCCTTTGGCTGGCACGGCCACTGGGTTGAAAACAGTCGTGACTTAGCCACCAGACTGGAAGCCGCCTTCAATGAAGACGGCCCCAGTCTGGTGGTAGTGCCGATTGACTACAGCGAAAACAACAAACTCACTGAAAAACTGGGCCAGATTGCCTGCCCAATTTAACGTGTCGCGCCAACTCAAGACAGCACTTCAGCGAGCGCCGTCTTGAGATCAGGATAATGGAACTCAAAGCCCGCCTCAGTGATACGACGAGGCAATACTCGTTGCCCGGTTAAAAATAACTGCGCCATTTCGCCAAACACGAGCCGCGCAACATTTGCCGGCATCGGCAGCAATGCTGGCCTTCGTAACAACGCAGCCAGCGTTTTGGTAAAATTTTCATTGCTGACAGGATAGGGCGCGGTGGCGTTATAAACACCCTGGCAGCGCTCATGATTTAGCAGCCATACGATTAATCTCACCAAATCGTCGCGATGCACCCATGACATCCATTGCTGACCATCGCCAAACGAGCCGCCCAAGCCTAATTTAAAAACGGGCAACATTTTACCCAAAAAACCACCGCCGCGTCCGACCACCAAACCAATACGTATAATACAAACCCTCACGCCAAGCGATTCCGCCTGACAAGCCTTCTGCTCCCATTGCGCACAAAGCTGATGGCCAAAATCATCAATCGCCAAGGTGCCTTCATCCACATCGCTGTCCTGCTGATTACCATAAAAACCCACGGCCGAAGCATTGATTAAACAGTCCGGTGGTTTTGCCATTCTTGCTATCGCATCAAGCAAGTTTTGGGTAGTTTTCAAACGGCTGTCCAGTAGCAGTTGTTTGCGTTTTACTGTCCAACGCTTTGCCGCAATGGGCTCACCAGCGAGATTAATAACGGCATCAAACTGATGTTCTGAAGATACGTCCTCAAGTGCTGCCAAAGGCTGCACTGCCGGACCACATTGCAGCCTCACTCGGCTGGGTTGCCGGCTGTACACCGTAAGCTGATGCCCCGCTTGCAGCAAAGAATCACACAATCGCTTACCGATAAAACCCGTACCGCCCGTGATTAGAATTCGCATCACATCCTCCCGGTTATAACAGCCTCAATAAGATAGCGACACCGCCCTGATTGACGCCACAAAACACCTCTACCAAGACTTACAGATCAGCAAAAGCTGCTTTATACTTTTGACAACAAAACAACATCATTGGAACAGGGAAATGACCATGCACCTATATGAATGGATTCTATTGGCGGGTTTTAGTTTCGCCAGCACACAGAGTTACGCCGAGGTCTACCGCTGGGTCGATGAGCAGGGCAACGTACACTTTGGCGACAAGGCGCACGCCAACAAGCAGGCGCAGGATATTACTCAGGATACCCAACTAAAGAATCTGGATCACAGTGCCCAGCGTACGGAACAAAGCCTGCAACAAATTGATTTACGTCAGCAGGCGCAATCGGCAGAAACACAGCAACGTCAGTCCCAAACCAAGCCCAATGCTGAAAAACGAGCACAAGTCTGCCGTGAAGCCAAACAGAACCTGCGTATCCTGCAAGGTCGGGTGTATTTTGTTGATAAAAACGGGAAAGAAGTGAACGTCAGCGAAAAGGAGCGCCAGCAGCGTGCTGACGCTTTAGGGAGAGATATTAAAAAATACTGCAGCTAATCTATACTGCGCCTGTTCAGGCTAGCTTTTTTTATAACTATCCAGATGGTGAATTGATGCGGTAGCCACGTGAGGACGCTCATGAGCACTGCCAACCTCCCGATAATTGGCAACCAATTCCTCGATATCCATCGGCACACTAATGCCATAGCCCTGGGCATAGTCGACCCCGATTTCAATTAACTTTTCACGGATACTGTCATCTTCGACAAACTCGGCAATAGTTTGCATGCCGGTAACATGTCCAATTTCATGGATCGATTTAACCATCGCATAATCAATCGGATCATTAACCATATCACGGATAAACACGCCGTCGATTTTCAAGTAATCCACTTTCAGATTTTTCAGGTATGCAAAAGAGGACAGCCCCGTACCAAAGTCATCCAAAGCAAAACGGCAGCCTTTTTCACGCAGCGCGCCGATAAACTTCGTCGCCACCGCCAGGTTTGAGATGGCGGCCGTTTCAGTGATTTCAAAACAAAGTTTTTCTGGCGGAATATTATATTCCGCCATGCGTTCGATAATAACCTCTTGAAAACCAGGCTGAGCTAGCGACGGGCCGGATAAATTAATTGAGCAGAGCCAGATTTGTTTAAGGTGCTGAGGATTTTTATGCAAATATAAAAACAGGTTTTCTATCACCCAGTTGTCCAACTTGGTGATCAAATCATATTCCTCGGCGGCAGGCAAAAAAGCACCTGGAGGAATCAACCCTTCCTCTTCATCCACCATGCGCAGTAGCACTTCATAGTGCAATCCGGAATCAGCATTTTCAGTAACCGGTACGATAGGTTGAGCAAACAGTTTGAAGCGGTTCTCTTCCAACGCCTGATTGATCTTGCCAACCCAGCGCATTTCGCCATGTAAACGAGAAAACTCAGCTCCGCCCTCTTGGTACAGCCTTGTACAGTGACGACCAGCCGCCTTAGCCGCATAACAGGCGACGTCAGCCTTTTTCAGTAAGTCGATGGTATCGCTTTCGCGACAGTTAATGGCCACCACTCCAATGCTCACGCCCAGTGAAAAACGCTGGCCTTCCCATTCAAAACGATATGATTCAACCAACGCACACAGTGCCTCGGCAATTTTACTGGCATGATCAAGGTCACAGTGCTCCATCAAAATACCAAACTCATCACCCCCTAATCGAGCCAACACATCGTGTCTGCGAATGCCACCGGCCAGTACTGCGCTGACTTGGCGCAACAACTCGTCGCCAGCAATATGTCCACAGGTGTCATTAATCACCTTGAACTGATCCAGATCCAAATAACATAACACGTGCTCAGCGTGATCCATCTGACTGCTTTCAAGTGCGTTGCGCAGGTGCCTTTCAAAACCACGGCGGTTAACCAAGCCCGTTAAAATATCGTGGTTAGCCTGATAAGCCAGCTCCGTCTCATTCATTAACAACGCTTGCTCACGCAATTCTCGCTCTTCAATATCACTGGCAATAATGCCTAACATGCGGTTAATGGTGTGTACCAAATCACGCAGTTCGCCGGTCTTTTTGAAACTACCTTCCGGAATGCGGTGTTCATGGGGGTTTTTGATATCCACAACCGCTAAGCGATTACTGATCGACACCAGTTTTTTAGTGATGGTGTGGTGGAAAACAAAAATCAGAATAAACGACAACAAGAAATTACGAACAACCCCTGAGCCAATAACCAGCACTGAGCGATCCATGAAACCCTGGGCAGCCAACACCGGATCAACCACAACTTCCAGGTTACCCAGCAGTTCGCCGGTCTCTAACTGAAGCTGCGCGACAAAAGTTTTATTGTCGCCAAAGAACTGATAACGCGCATCGCTGGAAACATCCTCTGGGCGCTCTTTAGCAAGGCTCGCTAGCTCGACACCCTCTTCGTTGCTGATTGACGCACTGACAACCGGATAATACTGCAACACACCACGAACAACTTCCTGTGCTGCAGGGGCATCAAGGTGGAAGGTAGCATCTGCCGCCGCGAATTTACTGGCTTCTAATACCTCATTGGCAAAGTTTTCAACCGCATCGGTTTCGCGGGCATAATCGACCGTAATCTGTACTACACTGAGCAACACACCCACTATAAATGCCACAATCACACAGTTGCGCGCCTGAATAAATGACAGCCGGCTACTCCATGATCGTTTTTCTATATCAGTCATCGTTTTTCCCGCTGTTGTCCATTTGCACGCTGCACCATCGCTTGCCCCCAGAGCAGATCAAAGCCGTTACGAGTACGGCGATCCAATTCCGGCATCAGTACGAACATATCATTTGAGGCGGTGGCATCATCCAGGCCTACCGTTTCTATCATTTCCTGGCTTAACAGTTGTTTCGTTTTGGTATTGACTGGTCGCGCCGACAATCCTTTCACCAGAACCTCGGCCTGAAACTCAGGGCTCAAGGTGTAATTAATCCATTCTTCGGCAATGCGTTTGAGCTGCGGGCGATCCTTCAGAGTATGGCTAATGACAAAATTATCAATCCAGCCCGGTGATTTTTCCTTTAAAGGTGCCCACTTCCAGTTTTTGCCTCGCTGGCGTAATTCTGGTAATGAAAAGCCCCAGGACGTGGCCAACGACATTTCGTTCAAATCATCTGCCGTATCAACGCCGAGCCAAAGACCGTTGCTGTTTCGAGCCAGTCGAGCCAGCATGTTTCTAAAGTGCTCATTATTAAGCACATCATAATTTTTCAAGTCCGCAGCATCATATCCCAGCGCCAGCGCAGTAATGTAAATATTATGTTCGCCCAGGTCAGCTACCGTAAAATGATTCCGGTACCGTGGCGACCACAGAACATTCCAGCTGGTAGGGGGTTCCTTAACCAATTCAGCATTATAAATAAGTCCATAGGGGCCCCAGGCGAAGGGGGCGCCATAGGCCTTATCTTGATAGGTAAGATGATCAAGGTTTTTGAAATTATCCGCGACGTCTGCGTAATTGGGAATATTCTCAAGATTCAGAGGCAGCAACAGACCCAAATCAAACATACGGAAACGCTTATCATTAATGCGGTTATGGGCTGGGCTGAGGATATCTGCCTTTTTCAAACGCAGAGCAGTATAACAATCTTCCGTTTCGGCGATATAGCTCACTTCCATATGCAGCTCTACACCATACTTTTCCTGCACAAACTGTTGAAAATCCTGTCGCTGAGCTTCCGGCGCGTAGCCTTCCCAAACCAGCAATCGTAATATTTGCGGCTCAGCACAAGCGACAGGTGCCAACAATATCAGTGATAAAAAAAGGCTGCCGTAATTACGCAACCATTTCAGAATGTGACTTTTTTGCATTTCTATTATTGGCAAACCAGCTCGTCCTTTGTTCAATGCGCGCCATATTATCCTGATGTGTATGTCATCAAAAAGACATTCGAAAAAAATTAATCGCCTGCCCAGTGAGCCTAGTCAAGATACAGACGTTTACAAGTTTCACGCTCGCCAAAAATCACTGGGCAAGTGAACCGGAAGCATTTTATACCACCAAAAAATAAAAAAGAGGCTTACTGCCCCTTTTTTATTTTTTCATTTGCATTACATAACTCTCAAATTTACTTCCACACGTCGATTAAGAGCCCGCCCAGAAGCAGAGCCATTATCAGCCACCGGATAACGCGGGCCATAACCCGAAGTATACAACCGACCTGTAGCGACGCCCTGGCTGCTCAGGTAGTTAGCCACACTCGCTGAACGCTGCTCGCTGAGTCGCTGATTCAACTCCATGCCACCGGTAGAGTCGGTATGTCCGGCCACATCAACACGGGTTTTGTCATATTCATTGATAACCAGCGCCACCGAATCAAGCGTTGAATAGAAATGTGTTTTAAGTTCAGAACGTCCACTATCAAAGGTGATATTGCCTGGCATAATAAGTCTGATCTCATCACCCACACGCTGCACACGCACTCCTGTGCCTTCCAAACGCTGCCGTAATAGCGCTTCCTGACGATCCATGTAATAACCGACACCACCACCAATCGCTGCGCCACCAGCAGCGCCAATGAGTGCCCCTTTACCGCGATCATCATCATTAGCAAGAGCACCAATAATTGCGCCACTTAATGCACCGATGCCAGCACCTTTTGCGGTATTACTGGTTTTTTGCTCGCCGGTATAAGGATCGATGGAAGCACAGCCTGTCATCAGGGTTGCCGCCAGAGTAAGACCTAATAGTTTTTGTTTCACAATAAAGCTCCCGCCACATTCAAAATTATTATTCCCAGTATAGACAATAAAAAAGCTCAGCGGCTCCCCAGCAACGACAAATAACCTCCACGAAGATTAGCCGTCTAATTCACTGTCAGAAGCGGGAAGGTAGTGCGCCAGGCAGGCAAACACCTGCTGTCGAATTTCCAGCGATTCATTGGCCAGCTGATGGCGTGCTTCGGGAATAAAATGCACCTTTGGTTCGCTAAAATTACGTTTGATCATTTTCAGGTTATAACGCCAATCAATGGTTTCATCTTCGCCGCCCTGAATAACCACCGGCGAAAGAGCAAGTCTTACCCGTTTAAAGCGCCCCACCCAACGAACCAGCGCGCCAATCCAGCTGGTAGCCACTCGCCGGTTCTGCAAAGGGTCATTATATTCAACAAAATGCACAAACTCTTTGTCATGCGATGATGCAACAAAGCTGCGCTCAACGCCGTCGACAAAAAAGCGCATGGTGTGATACATAAACAAAAGCTTTGCCCACCTCACCGGTCGCACTAAAGGTGCCAGCAGCAAAATAGATGCAAAAGGACTATTCGCTGTCGAAATTTGATGTTCAGCCAAATATTCCATAATAATGGCACCACCCGTGCTGCTACCCGTCAGATGCAAGGGCCCCGTCAGCGTTTTATCAAGCAACGTCAGGTAATGCGCCAGCACTCTGACATATTCGAGAAAATCATCAATTTCACCTTTGCCTCCGGTGGACAAGCCGTGTCCCGGCAAATCATAAACCAGCACGGTATAGCCTCGTTGCAAGCAAAATTCGATAAGATGACTTAACAGTGCGCTATGATCAAAATAGCCATGCAACGCTAAAACGGTGCCCTGCAGCGTATCCGTAGCCGGCAGGTAATAGTGCGTTGCCAATTGATAACCATCGACGTCGACATAACCAAAGCGGTGCTGAACGCCACTGATATGGTCACTAAAATTCAAGCCGTAGTGTCGACAATAGTTTTGCTCAATGTCAGAAAGTGGCCGTGTCGAAGCAAAATCAAAGGCATGCCACTGGGCCTGGATGCCATCCTTGCCCCAGTCGAGAAGAGGTGTGTTTTTACTCGTTTGCGAGGTCATACTGTCGGGGTTCGGCTCATTGATAACAGCATAGCAAACTCCAGAAAAAACAAAACCGTATTCCGGTTATCGAAATACGGTTTTATTGGGCCAGCCTAAAAGCCGACTAATACCAACCAGCTTATCAGCAACTAGCTGTTTTTGGCGCGCTCTTCCAACATTGCCACCGCAGGCAAGACTTTACCTTCCACATACTCAAGGAAAGCACCTCCTCCCGTTGAGATATAAGATACTTGCTGCTCGATGCCGTACTTATCAACAGCGGCCAGCGTATCGCCGCCACCGGCAATAGAAAAGGCATCACTTGCTGCAATGGCTTTGGAAAGCACTTCGGTACCATTGCCAAACTGATCAATCTCAAATACACCCACTGGGCCGTTCCAGATAATCGTGCCCGCGCTTTTCAGCATTTCCGCCAGCGCCACGGCTGACTCAGGACCGATATCCAGAATCATGTCATCTTCAGCCACATCCTCTGCGGCTTTAACCGTTGCTTCGGCTGAATCGCTAAATTCCTTGGCAACCACCACATCGCTTGGAATGGGAATACTGGTTTTTTCCATCAGCGCTTTTGCATCACCAATCAAGTCATGCTCGCACAATGACTTACCGACCGGATGACCTGCCGCAGCCAGGAAGGTATTGGCAATACCGCCACCAACAATCAGCTGATCCACCACACCAGACAGAGACTCAAGCACCGTCAGCTTGGTCGACACCTTGGAGCCACCGACAATCGCCACCATTGGACGCTTAGGCTCTAATAGCGCCTTTTGCAGCGCGTCCAGCTCACCGGCTAACAGCGGGCCAGCACAGGCGATTGGCGCAAACTTACCGACGCCGTGCGTAGAAGCTTGAGCACGATGCGCAGTACCAAAGGCATCCATCACATAGATATCACACAGTTTGGCCATTTGCTGTGACAACGCATCATCATTGGCTTTTTCACCGGTGTTGAACCGTACGTTTTCAACCACGACGACTTCGCCATCGGCAACTTCAACGCCGTTCAACCAATCACGTTCCAGGCGTACCGGCTTGCCCAACAGGCCACTAAGATGATCAGCCACCGGCGCTAACGAAAACTCTTCCTGTTCCTGCCAGCTCAGCCCTTCCTTTGGGCGCCCCAGGTGCGACATCACAATCACTTTAGCGCCAGCGTTCAGGGCATGCTCAATAGTTGGCAAAGAGGCCCGGATACGGGCATCGCTGGTCACTTTGCCATCTTTAACGGGCACGTTCAGGTCTTCGCGCCCCAGGTGCGACATTACAATCACTTTAGCGCCAGCGTTCAGGGCATGCTCAATGGTTGGCAAAGAGGCCCGGATACGCGCATCGCTGGTCACGTTGCCATCTTTAACCGGCACATTCAGGTCTTCGCGAATCAACACACGTTTTCCGGCCAAATCCAGGTCGGTCATTTTCAATACGTTCATGGGTAATCTCTCACTCAATTACTTAAATTTTTTAACTGGCAGGCCACATCCAACATACGATTGGCAAAACCCCACTCGTTATCAAACCAGGCCATCACTTTTACCAAGCGGCCATCGGTCACGCCCGTTTGGCCACCATCAACGATGGAGGAGCGCGGGTCGTGGTTAAAATCACAGGACGCCAGCAGCTCATGGGTGAAACCCATAACGCCTGTCAACGGGCCGTTAGCAGCCTCTTGCAATACGCCATTTACCTCATCAACGCTGGTCTCGCGCGACATCAGCATGGTGACATCCATGATTGACACATTGACAGTCGGCACCCGCATGGCAGTGGCGGTAAACTTGTTTTCGTATTGCGGCAGAATGCGGGCAATGCCCTTGGCCAGCCCCGTTTCTACCGGAATAATGGAATTGCTGGCGCTGCGAGTACGGCGTAAGTCCGTGTGGTGATAGGCATCAATCACCGGTTGATCATTCATCGCCGAGTGGATTGTAGTGATATGTCCCGACTCAATGCCAATGCGATCACCCAAACACTGAATCACGGGAATAATACAGTTGGTGGTGCAGGAGGCATTGGAAATGATGCGGTCGGAGGCTTTTATCTGTTGGTGATTAATACCATAAACAATGGTGGCATCCACATCCGGCTCGGCAGGCTGAGAGAACAGTACGCGTTTAGCGCCACGATCCAGATGCTGCTGGGCGGCAGCACGGTCGCTGTAAACGCCGGAACACTCCAGTACCAGATCAATATTCAGATCTGTCCAGGGCAAGTTATCCAACTCGCGCTGGTGAGTCACCTGTATCTCATCGCCATTAACACGCAGGCCGCCCTGCAGCATCTCCACCTCGCCAGAAAAACGCCCATGGGTGGAGTCATATTTGGTCAGATGGACAATGGTTTCCAGATCAGCCGGTTCATTAATGGCAACAATCTGCAAGCCGTCGCAGTGCGGCGACTCATAGAGCGCGCGCAGCACACAGCGGCCGATACGGCCGTAACCATTAATGGCAATGCGGTAACTCATGAGCCCTTTCTACCCCTAAAGCAGCTATCTCTAAACCAGCTCACGTACCGCTGACATCACGTTTTCAACCGTGAAACCAAAGTGCTCCATCAGCTCACCACCCGGCGCAGATTCACCAAAGGTGGTCATGCCAATAATGCGACCGTTAAGCCCCACATATTTGTACCAGTAGTCGGCATGCAGCGCTTCAACGGCAACACGTGCAGTCACCGCGGCAGGCAATACCTGTTCACGATACGCGGCATCCTGTGCTTCAAAGACATCGGTACACGGCATGGAAACAACACGGACGGCAACGCCATCGTTTTGCAGCTGCGTTGCCGCCTTCATAGCCAGACCCACTTCAGAGCCGGTAGCAATAATAATGGCCTGTGGCGCTTGATCGCTATCCAACAGCACATAAGCACCACGACGAACGTCATTCACCTGCTGCTCGCTACGCGGCATCACTTCCAGTCCCTGACGCGAGAAAATCATCGATGTCGGACCGTCAGCTCGCTCAATCGCCGCCTGCCAAGCAACAGCAGATTCAACCGTGTCGCAAGGACGCCAGGTAGACATATTTGGCGTGGTACGCAGAGATGCAACCTGCTCAACCGGCTGGTGCGTCGGGCCGTCTTCACCCAGACCAATCGAGTCATGGGTATAAACAAAAATGGCGCGCTGCTTCATCAGTGCCGCCATGCGCAAGGCATTACGCGCGTATTCCATAAACATCAGGAAGGTGCCGCCGTAGGGAATAAAACCACCGTGCAACGCCATACCATTCATGGCTGCGGACATACCAAATTCACGCACACCGTAGAAAACATAGTTGCCGCTGGCATCTTCCGGCGTTAGAGGCTTACTGCCGCTCCAGTTAGTCAGGTTAGAGTGCATCAGGTCAGCTGAGCCGCCGAGCAGTTCTGGTAACATTGGCGCGTAGGCTTCAATGCTGTTCTGGGACGCCTTACGTGTCGCCACTTTTTCAGCGGCCTGCTGGGCACCGTGGATATAATCCAGCGCTTTGGCAGAAAAGTCTGCGGGCAACTCGCCCTTCATACGACGTTCAAATTCTACTGCTTCCTGCGGGTAAGCAGCGCTGTAATCGGCAAAACGTTGATTCCAGCTATCTTCCTGTTGCTGACCGCGCGCTTTAGCGCTCCAGTTTTCATACACATCTGCTGGCACTTCAAACGGCCCGTGTTCCCAGCCTAATGTTTCACGTGCAGCTTGAATTTCTTCAGCACCCAGTGGTGCGCCGTGAACACCTTCGGTGCCCTGCTTGTTGGGTGAACCAAAACCAATCACTGTTTTACAGCAAATCAGTGTTGGTCGCGCTGAATCGGCACGCGCCGCTTCAACGGCTGCACGAATCTGCTCGGGGTCATGGCCGTCCACATCAGGGATGACTTGCCAGCCGTAGGCTTCAAAGCGTTTTGGTGTGTCATCCGCAAACCAGCCTTCGACCTGACCGTCAATGGAGATGCCGTTGTCATCATAGAAAGCGATCAGTTTACCTAAACCCAACGTGCCCGCCAGCGAGCACACCTCATGGGAGATGCCTTCCATCAGACAACCATCACCGGCGAATACATAGCTGTAGTGATCAACAATTTCATGACCCGGCTTATTGAAGTGTGCCGCCAATGTTTTTTCAGCCATCGCCATGCCCACGGCATTGGCCAAGCCTTGTCCTAGCGGGCCAGTCGTTGTTTCAACACCCGGCGCGTATCCATACTCAGGGTGGCCCGGTGTTCGGGAATCCATCTGACGGAAGTTTTTCAGATCATCGATATTGAGGTCATAACCACTCAGATGTAGCAAGGAGTACAACAGCATCGAACCGTGACCGTTAGACAAGACAAAACGGTCACGATCAGCCCACTTGGGGTTTTCAGGGTTGTGTTGTAAATAGTCATTCCACAATACTTCGGCGATATCGGCCATGCCCATCGGCGCACCGGGGTGACCGGAATTAGCCTGCTGGACGGCATCCATACTGAGAGCGCGAATGGCGTTGGCTAGACGAAAACGGGGGGAAACGGGGGATGACATGATGACTACCTCTGAACTGTTTTGATTGCCCTGCTTCGGTTTTCGAAACGGACATCTAAATTTGCAAGCCGCGTATTTTCTCTTAACTGGCACCAAGCATCAAATCTATTTACGTTTACATCCATAAAATCTATATCAACATATATTGATATAGATTTGCTAAAGCCTGTTTTTGCCACTATAGTTAGCGTCCATGTCAAACTCAGCGACACTATTACATCCACACATCGGCTCACCTGACGTCACCTCAGCGCTGGCGCTGGCCTGCAAAGCCGCAGCAGATCCTTTGCGTCTGCAAATACTTCGCACCCTAAAGGCCGAATCCTTTGGCGTGCTGGAGCTATGTCAAATCCTCGAGCTGGCACAATCCAAACTCAGCCATCACCTCAAAGTACTGGCTAAGGCCAAGCTGGTGGCGACGCGCCGTGACGGCAACTCCATCTTTTATCGTCGACCGCTGCTGAATTTAGACGCGCCGCTAGCGGACTTCACCCAAGCTTTGTTTAAAACGCTTGATAGCAAAGCGCTTGGCAGCGACATCATCGACCGCATTAACCAAATCAAAGCCGATCGCTCACGCCTGTCGCTGGATTTTTTTGCCAAGAATGCCAATAAATTCCGTGAAACCCAGGAACTGATCACTGAAAACTCCGAGTATGTGGTGCAGGCGCGCGAACTGATTAAACTGACCGGCCTGCCTGGCAACGCCACGGCCATCGAAATCGGTCCCGGCGAAGGCCATTACCTGCCAGAGCTTGCACAGCGTTTCGCCGAGGTACATGCCATTGATAACTCCGCAGCAATGCTGGCGCTGGCAAAACAGCACACATCGGAACAAAAGCTAAACAACGTTCACTTTATCCACGGCGAAGCGAGCGATGCTGTCAGCCAGCAACTGACGACCGATTTTGTCGCCTGCCATATGGTGCTGCACCACATTCCATCGCCACAAATGATCTTTGAACAGTCCGCACAACTGCTTAACGCCGGTGGTTATATGCTGGTGGCCGAACTCTGCCACCATGACCAGAACTGGGTGAAAGATAGCTGCGGAGATCTATGGCTGGGCTTTGAACCCGAAGAACTAAAACACTGGGCGCAAACCGCTGGCTTGATGCCTGTTCAGGATTTGTTTCTGGGGCTGCGTAACGGCTTCCAGATTCAACTACAACTTTTTAGAAAAACCGACTCAAAGGGACAATGACACCATGAGCAATTACTCTGTTTTTACCTCCGAATCCGTGTCCGAAGGACATCCGGATAAAATGGCCGATCAGATTTCTGATGCGGTACTGGATGCGATTCTGACCGATGACCCACACGCTCGCGTAGCGGTTGAGACGTTGGTAAAAACCGGCATGGCGGTGATCGCCGGTGAAGTTCGCACCAACACCTACATTGATCTGGAAGACCTGGTTCGCCAAGTGATTCTGGATATCGGCTACAACAGCTCAGACGTTGGCTTTGATGGTGCTTCCTGTGCCGTCCTTAACGCCATTGGCAAACAGTCTCACGACATCGCCATCGGCGTTGATGAAGGCGATGAAAAAGAACTCGGCGCGGGTGATCAGGGCCTGATGTTCGGTTACGCCACCAACGAAACTGAAGTGCTGATGCCAGCGCCTATTACCTACGCTCACCGTTTGGTAGAACGCCAGGCACAACTACGTAAAAACGGTGTATTACCCTGGTTACGTCCAGATGCCAAAAGCCAGGTCACTTTGCGTTACGCCGAGGGCAAACCAGTTGGCGTTGATGCCGTGGTTTTATCCACTCAACACAGCCCTGACATTTCGCTTTCTGACCTGCGGGAAGCAGTGATGGAAGAAATCATCAAACCTGTTTTGCCAGCTGAATGGTTAAGCAGCGACACCCTGTATCACATCAACCCAACCGGCCAGTTTATTATTGGCGGCCCAATGGGTGATTGCGGTCTGACCGGTCGTAAAATCATCGTTGATACTTACGGCGGCATGGCTCACCACGGTGGCGGTGCCTTCTCTGGAAAAGACCCATCTAAAGTGGATCGCTCTGCGGCCTATGCGGGCCGTTATGTGGCTAAAAACATTGTTGCTGCGGGTCTGGCTGATCGTTGTGAAATCCAGATTTCCTACGCCATCGGCATTGCTGAACCAACGTCTATCAGCGTTAACACCTTCGGCACCGGCAAACTGAGCGATGACGCCATTGTTAAGCTTGTTCGCGAACACTTCGATCTGCGCCCTGCTGGCCTGATAGAAATGCTGGATCTGAAACGTCCAATCTATCGCGCTACCGCTGCCTACGGTCACTTTGGTCGCGAAGAGCCAAACTTCACTTGGGAACGTACCGACAAAGCGGATGCACTGAAGGCCGCTCTGTAAACAACACCCCAATATCAATAACACATGTCATTTCGAGCGCACAAGGTGAATTGCGAAGCAAGAGAAGGCAGCCTGGGCTGGCGAGAAATCTTAAACTTTCAAGATTCCTCTCATTCATTCGGAATGACAAAAATACATTCAAACATCTAGGACAACATTATGACTGACTATAAAGTAGCCGATATCAGCCTCGCCGAATGGGGCCAAAAGGAAATCGGCATCGCCGAAACCGAAATGCCGGCACTGATGGCATTACGTACCAAATATGGCAGCGAAAAGCCTTTAGCAGGTGCCAGAATTCTGGGCTGTATTCACATGACCATCCAGACTGCCGTACTAATCCAAACACTGGAAGCACTGGGTGCCGAAGTACGCTGGACTTCATGCAATATCTTTTCAACACAGGATCACGCTGCTGCAGCTATTGCTGCTGCCGGCACGCCTGTTTTCGCCTGGAAAGGTGAAACTGACGAAGAATACGAATGGTGTCTGGAGCAGCAAATCCTCAAGAATGGCCAGCCTTGGGATGCCAATATGGTTCTCGATGACGGTGGCGATCTGACTGCCATGCTGCACGACAAATACCCGCAAATGCTGGAAGCCATCCACGGTATCACCGAAGAAACGACAACGGGTGTACACCGCTTGCAGGAAATGCTGGAAAAGGGCGAACTAAAAGTTCCGGCTATCAACGTCAACGATTCAGTAACAAAATCTAAAAACGATAACAAATACGGCTGTCGTCACAGCTTGAACGATGCCATCAAACGCGGCACCGATCACCTGTTGTCTGGCAAAAAAGCCTTGGTTATTGGCTACGGCGACGTGGGCAAGGGTTCTGCACAATCACTGAACCAGGAAGGCATGATTGTGAAGATCAGCGAAATCGATCCCATCTGTGCCATGCAGGCCTGCATGGACGGTTTTGAAGTTGTTTCTCCTTACATCGACGGCGTTAACACTGGCGATGTAAGCGGCATTAACCGTGACCTACTGGGCAATACGGATCTGATCGTAACCACTACCGGCAACGTCAACGTGTGTGATAAAAACATGCTGCAAGCGCTGAAAAATGGTGCCGTAGTGAGCAACATCGGTCACTTCGATAACGAAATCGACACTCAGTTTATGCGTGACAACTGGGAATGGGATGAAGTTAAACCACAGGTTCACAAAATCTACCGCGACCGCGCGGCCAATGACCATTTGTTGCTGTTATCCGAAGGCCGTCTGGTTAATCTGGGCAACGCTACGGGTCACCCATCACGCATCATGGATGGCTCCTTCGCTAACCAGGTATTAGCACAAATTTACCTGTGGGATCTGAAGTTCGCTGATCAGGACGACAACCGTAAAGCTGAATTGCTAACCGTTGAAGTGCTGCCTAAAGAGCTGGATGAAGAAGTTGCTCAACACATGGTGAGCGGTTTTGGTGGCGTAATTACCAAACTTACACCAACACAAGCCGATTACATTAACGTGCCGCAAAACGGTCCGTTCAAAGGTGACGCTTACCGTTATTAAGCCCACCTTGTAGTTATTCCGGGGCTGTTAACGTACAGCCCCGGTTTTCAAGCCAACAGTATTTACCGCTGTACTTCATCCTGACCAAAGCAGCCAAAAAACCCACTCATACCTTTCTCTAAATACCGCCTTATTATTCCGACTCCAGCAAGAAATCTTTATACTCACGATAAGATTCATTTCTTCATTCGGAACAAAACCTGCAACCATCATGCGTATCCCAAGAATTTTCATTGACCAACCACTGGGCGAACATCAGCAGATTGAGCTGTCCCGCGAAACCAGTCATTACTTGAGTCGCGTGCTGCGCCTACCTGTTGATGCGCAGTTGCGCATTTTTAATGGTCAAGGTGGCGAGTATCAAGCCCGCATCAGCGCAGCCAGCAAGCATGCGATGAGCCTTGCCATTGGCGAGTTTGATACCACCGATAACAGCTCACCACTGCATATCCATCTGGGCATTAGCCTGTCCAAGGGCGAACGCATGGACTTTGTCATCCAGAAGGCAACGGAATTAGGCGTGACAGAGATTTCGCTACTCAACAGCGAGCGCACCGAAGTTAAACTCAAGGGCGATCGATTAGAGAAGCGCGTCGAGCATTGGCGTAAAGTGAGCATTAGCGCCTGCGAGCAGTGCGGCAGCAACCGGGTACCGGTTATTCACCCGCCGGTGAATTTAACTCAGTGGCTAGACAATCGCGATGAACCAATCAAGCTGATCATGCAGCCCGGCACCAACCAACCCTTTCAACAAAGCAAGCCAGCAGCGGTTGCGCTGTTAGTGGGCCCGGAGGGCGGCTTTTCTGAATTGGAAGTACAGTCTGCCAATAAGACAGGCTTTGACAGCATCAGTCTCGGCCCGCGTATTTTACGTACCGAAACTGCACCATTAGTGGCGATTAGCATTTTGCAGCACCACTGGGGAGATTTGAGCTAACTTAGCGTATGCCGTTTAGCGCCAAACAGATTAGGCCGAGGCCTCATTAGCATTTTGCAGGCGCGCTTCAATAAAGGCTAAATTCGGCACACTGGCCTGCTCATTTTTCACATGAACCGCTGCAATTTCAGCATCACTCAATTGTGCGCTAACTATTTCAATATCATTTTCAGTCAACTCCAGCTGCTGAGGTTCACCCTGAACCAGCAGCCCCCAGAAACTTTGTTGCTCATTGTCAGTACTTCGATTAAACACTGCAATACACGCCTTCTCGGAGTGCTTCTTCAAACTGCCTCCCGACAGGTTTTCAAAACACACCACGGGAATACGCATGTTACGCCAGTATTTGTGTCCCAAAATCCAGCCTTCCTTATGGGACTCAACGATCATGCCACCCAGGGTGGTTACCCCGGCCAGCAAATTATCCGGCACCAATAGTTGCCTGTCCTGCAAACTAATCAAGGCACTTAACAAACTGCTTTCGCTCATTATCTCTTCCTGATCAAGGCTGGTGCCTAAACACCTTCAGTTTCAAATTTTGCACCTGTCAGCTCGCTAATCGCTTGCAGCAGATCCGCTTCCTGGAAAGGTTTACCCATAAATTGGTTAACACCAATTTCACGCGCACGCGCCTGGTGCTTATCACCGGTACGTGAACTGATCATGATAATAGGGATTTCACTCAGGTTTTCATCGTGACGTACCAAGGACGCCAACTCGAAGCCGTCCATGCGCGGCATTTCAATATCGAGCAACATAATATCGGGCACGACGTCCTGGAGTTTAGTCATCGCCTCAACACCATCTTTGGCGAGAATCACTTCCATGTCATGACGTTCCAGTAGTCGTGACGCCACCTTACGTACCGTAACCGAATCATCGATCACCATCACCTGCATACGTCCGGAGCTAACTGCGGCGACCGGGGCTTCAATAACATCCGCCACTGGCTCAACACCGGCTCGGGCTAGATGCTCACGAATCATCGCCGCCATATCAAGAATCAATACCACGCGGCCATCACCAAGAATAGTTGCACCCGACATGCCCGGCACATTACTAAACTGCGGCCCTAATGGTTTCACAACCACCTCACGGCTACCGCTGATGCTGTCTACCTGTACGGCAATAGCATGATCATTGGTACGCACCAGAATGACCGGTAATGGCAATACGCCACCCTGCACCTGATAAGCATGGGAGCGCTCAACAAAGTCACCCAGGTAATGCAGGTCATATTTAACGCCCGCATACTCAAAATCTGGACCGTCTTCTTTAAAATATTCTTCCAGCTCGTAGGGGTTAATACGCACCACCCCTTCAATTGAACTTAACGGCAAGGCAAAAGTATCTTCGCCTACATTCACCATCAGAGCGCGACTAATCGATACCGTAAAGGGTAGCCGGACCGTAAAGGTGGTGCCCTGCCCCATGAGCGAATCAATGCTGATACTACCGCCCAACTGACGAATTTCACTGTGCGCCACATCCATGCCCACGCCACGCCCGGAAATCTGCGTGACCTGTTCGGCGGTACTGAAACCCTGCTGCAAAATAAATTGCAGAATTTCATGATCGCTCAATTTGGAATCCGCCGTCATCAAACCGCGTTCAATTGCCTTGGCACGCACGCGCTCAATATCAATACCCGCACCATCATCCTGTAATTCCAGTACGATATCGCCACCATCGCGACGCAAACTTAATGACACCTTACCTTCTGCTGCCTTACCCACGGCCAAACGGCTATCCGCCGATTCAATACCGTGGTCAACCGCATTACGCAGCATGTGCTCCAACGGTGCGGTCATATGCTCAAGCAACGAGCGATCAAGCTCTGTTTCGGGAGCTTTGAAATTCAGGTCAACACGTTTTTTCAGTTCACCACTCACCTGTCGAACCAAGCGGCGCAAACGCGGCACCAGCCTGGAGAAGGGCACCATACGCGCCTTCATCAAACCTTCGTGTAATTCAGTATTGGTACGCGATTGCTGCAGCAGCAGGTTGTCAGTAACACGCACCTGGTCGCGAAGGGTTTCCTTCAAATCCAGCAAATCCGACACCGATTCCATCAATGCTCGCGACAGTTCCTGCATACGGCTATAACGATCCATTTCCAGTGGATCAAAGCCTTCATGCGTAGGGCCATCTCGCTCCTGACGGAACAGAATCTGTGTTTCGGTTTCATTTTCAAGACGTCTGAGCTGCTCACGCAAACGCTCAATGGTCGAGCCCATCTCGTCGATGGCATAACCGTAATTGTTCACCTGTTGCTCAACACGCGAGCGTGACACACTGGTTTCACCCGCCAGATCAACAAGCTGCTCTAGTAAACTGGCAGAAACACGCACGTTGTCCTGAGCCGGTTTGCGTGCATCCTGCACGTCCTCCACTACTTTCTGCTCAGGCACCACCTCTGGCTGTGGCGCACGACTCACAGACAGGCCATCAACCTGTGCTTGCTGCGCTTCACTACAGCTGGTATTCAGTCGCTCAAGCCATTCAGCCAGTTCAGTTTGTATGGCTTCCTGCGCAAGCTCGTCCGCATCAACGGTCACCAGAATTTCCTGGAAGACGTAACACAGATCACCCGCTTCGGGCAGCGCTGATTGATAAGCGGCATTCTGGAAAGCAGCCAGACTGCTGCGAATATCGGTAAGCGCTTGTTCGGCATTAATGCCGGCAGTCTTACTGCTCTCAATTTGAGCCGTTAATGTTTGTAACAGCGCGCTGGCATCAGCATCTGAACCCGCAGCACTGTCATTATTAACCGGAGCATCACCGCTAACCTGCGCCGCAGCAGCAGGTAACAAACCGCCACTCTGACGATATTCACGCACTTGATTAATCAAATCACTGGCTGAACTACAATGCAGCTGAGTACGAAGTTCCCCCAGCATATCCATGATGCGATCATCGCAGGCATGCACGGTATCATAAAGACCAGCGTCTAATTCCAGCTTGCCCGCGGCTACATCTTCATACACGGATTCCAGCTCATGACTCAAATCACCAACACCCATGATGCCAGCCATCCGTGCGCCACCCTTCAGGGTATGCAGGCAACGTTGCAGCTCATCCAGGGCATTTGCATCAGCGCTGTTATCAATCCAGTGCTGTTTGGCAATCGAAGCTTGTTCAAGAATTTCCTCGGCTTCCTCAAGGAAAATCTCAATCAGCTCGGCATCAACCTCTTCATCAGGCTGTTCAATATAAGGTTCGGGCTCACCGTAGAATTCGACCTCAAGCCCAAGAGCTTGCTCTTGAGGTGACTGGGTCGTGGATTCAATATCGCCAACCTGCGGTTGCAAAGCATCGACCAGTCGATTGACCAACTCACGGGTATCACTGACGGATTGGCTTGCAGCAATCGCGTCAAAAAGGCCAATCAGGCCGGTATTAGCATCATCCAATGCCTGCAATGCGGGCTCGTTCAATAGCACGTCTTCGCTGACAAGCTTACCAAACGCGTCTGTCAGCGCAGCCAATAAACCATGCAGCTCTGGCAGCTCACCTTCATTGGCCGCTGTGCATAGCTGATCGGCATTTGCCAGCAGCAATATTAGGGCCGGACTATCCGTTAGCGCTTGCTGACGCCATTGTTCATAACCATCGGCCAGATCACAGATGCAATCCACATTGTCACGTATAAACGCCTGCGCTGTGGAGTCGGCCGCTTCAGCTTCACCCGCTGGTGCTTCATAGGCCTGACACAACGTTAATAATTGAGTAACGAACTCATCGCTGCCTTCAACCTCTTGCTGAGGATTTTCTGGCAGTAAGCTCGCCGCGTTAGCCATCATATCGTGCGCCGTTCGAAACGCCTGCTGTAGCTCAGCATCAACGGGCTGCTCGGCATTAATCAGCACTAACGCCAGCTGCTCAGTGGGTTCTGCAATACCCGCAAACACATCCAGCATCGCCATTTTGGCACTGCCCTTGAGCGTATGCAGGGCGCGGTATAGATCATCACTCACTAACACCGGATCAGCGCTACTGCCCGCTTCGTTTATAAAGGCCTGCACCGTTTCCAGATGCTGCTCGGCTTCCTTAACAAACAGCTCGAAAAGAACCGTATCGGTCTCCTCTTCGTCAACATCAGCCGTTTGCAACTCAGCCACATCCGGCAGCGGATAACTATCATCACCTGCCGCCGTTTCAAAGGGCTCGTCATAGTATGAGTCGATCCCAGTGGCCGCTTCAGTTTCAAACACGGGAAGCGGCGCTTCAAAATCAACCGTTAATTCGTCAGTTTCTACTGACAGTTCTTCATTGTCTAAAGGCTCTTGATCTGCCGAAATCGGTTCGTCATACGCGGCAGATTCTTCCTGCTCCGCGGAGAACAACTGCTCAAATAAAGCTTCGTCGCTATCACTTTGTGTTGCTGCGGGTTGCTCATCAACAGCTTCGTCGTCTCCGGCGGCCAGCTGATCGGCCCGAGTCATCCAGGGCTGAACATCAATATCCGCTGTTGTGCGTGCCTGAAAATGCGTCAGTAACGCTGGCAATGCCGGGCGCACATCATTAATCAGGTTGCAGATGGACGCCGATGCTAATAGCTCACCTTCAATCAGTCGATTGAGCAGATTCTCAATCGACCAGGCCAATTCAGATATCACATCAGCTTTCACCATTCGACCGCTGCCTTTCAGGGTATGAAAAGCTCGGCGGACATCGGCTAACGCCCCATGATTGCTATTATCAGCCACATAGGTTGGCCAATTGCGGTCAATTTCGTCAAAAACTTCCTGAGCTTCTTCGGTGAATATCTCCAGAATTTCTTCGTCAATTAAATCGTCATCTACCTGTTCAGCCACCACTTCGGGCTCGGCATCGGGCACAACCCAATCACTATCGGGCAGCTCCGCTTCAGCTGCTCCAACGGTGGCATCTGAAACATCATCGGCACCCGCATAGCC
>Ga0209292_1001275_pt1 | contig 31049 bp, 19 predicted proteins | sample GOMGulsemesocosm_2_FD_184634 | JGI IMG/M metagenome (GOLD analysis project Ga0209292, IMG submission 184634) | Methane-oxidizing microbial communities from mesocosms in the Gulf of Mexico - GOM9C Gulf of Mexico (SPAdes) (version 2) | ecosystem: Environmental > Aquatic > Marine > Cold seeps... | reverse complement strand
CACACCTGCACATTCTCCAACACCTACGGCCACCTCATAAGGTTGTTCCGTTCCCCAGTCTACAAAATCACTAGGCTCTAGATTAGTCGTATCTCCTAAAGGCTTTAACAATTCATAAAAATGATTCTCTTGTTTTCTGTCGTAATAATCAAGAAATGATTCATTTGTTTGTTGATTTTTCTCAAAATCATTTAATACAAAACGCAATGCATCTGGTCCTCTTTTACTAGGTATTTTGATTACTTTATCAGCAAATCGACCTTTTCCATCACCCAAAACACCACCACCTAATAATACTTGTAATGCGGGAGCTACAAACTTTCCTGATTTAACAGACATTCCTTGAAAACCAATATTTGCAATGGAATGCTGTCCACAAGAATTCATACAACCACTTATTTTAATCGTGATATCTCTGTTTTGTGCAAACTGAGGATATTCCGACTCTAACACACGTTCTAACTCGCTTGAAATCCCTGTACTACTTGCAATTCCTAAATTACAGGTATCCGTTCCTGGACAAGATGTAATATCTAAAATACTATTAAACCCAATAGCTGTATATCCTAGCTTTGAAAGTTCTCTATAAAAAAACGGCAAGGATGCTTCCGGAATATGACGTAATAAGATATTCTGACGAATACTCAATCGCAATTCGTTTCCTGCATATTTCTTTATCAAATCCGCTAAAATTCTAGCATTTTTAGTATAGAAATCTCCCAAATGCACCTTAATACCAATCGCAAACAATCCTGCTTGTTTTTGAGCGATTACATTGGATTTTTTCCACAAATCAAACAGTTCTTTGTCCTTGATTTCTACAGAAGGTACGGCAATGGTATTTGCAACAATAGGTGCATCAAAGCTAGTCGTATCAATAGCAACTAGTTGCTGAGACAAGGCTTTCTGTTCTTCATCTACAAGTTCTCTAAATCCATCCACACCTATTTGCTTGACCAAAAACTTCATACGCGCTTTAGCTCTTTTAGCACGTTCACCATGACGGTCAAACACACGTAAAATAGCTTCCGTTACAGGAATTATTTTATCGCCCTCTAAAAAATCATACAACACATCAGCATGTCTTGGCTGCGAACCAATCCCACCAGCTAACAATACTTTAAAACCATGCACGCCATTTACTATCTTGGCAATAAAACCAACATCATGGATAAAACTAATAGCGGTATCATCATCAGTACCCGAAAAAGAAATTTTCACTTTTCTACCCATTTCCTGACAGATAGGGTTTCTCAAAAAGAATTCGAACAATGCTTGAGCATACGGAGACACATCAAACGGCTCGTTTGGATCTATCCCTGCAGTTTCAGAAGCGGTTACATTCCGAACTGTATTTCCACAAGCTTCACGTAAAGTAATATCATCCTTCTCTAATTCTGCCCAAAGCTCCGGAGTCCTATCCAAACTCACATGATGTATTTGAATATCTTGCCTGGTGGTGATATGTAAACGACCACGAGAATATTCATCGGACACATCCGCTATTCTGTGCAATTGTTCACTTGACATTTTCCCGAAAGGCAATTTGATACGGATCATTTGAACACCAAATTGACGTTGTCCATACACTCCACGAGCCAATCGTAAACTACGAAAACGCTCCTCATCAATCTCTCCTTTATAAAACTGGTGAATCTTTTGTTCTAAGTCAATAATATCCCTCTCGACAATCGGGTTTTCGATTTCGCTTCTAAAACTTTGCATGATATGTAGTAATTTTTGTTAGTTCTTGTGTGTTGAGTTACAGTCCTCTATCATTTCTGTAGTGCTACTACAAAAATGACAGAAGACATTAAACCCCTAATAATCTTTATGTTAATTATATTTTTTAAGCTTCTATAAAACCAACGCCTGCTGTATGATTCGATTGTTGATCGATCAAAATAAAGCCTCCATTGGTTCTGTTTTCTTCGAAGGTATCAAAGAAAATAGGTTTGTTTAATTGGAAAGTAACCGAGGCAATATCATTCATTGATACTTCCGAAACATCTTCTTGAACTCCAGAAAAATCGGTTTCTATTTTATGATGAACAGCCTTTACCTTTGCTAATACTTTATGAACACCATGTTGTAATAAATACTTTGACCCTGGTTTTAAATCTTCTGCATCCATCCAAGAAACAGTGGCGGTAACTTCTTTTGCTATATGCGGAATTTCATCCACTTTCACAATCATATCACCTCTACTCACATTTACATTATCTGCCAAGGTAACGGTCACCGAACTTTGACGTCCTGCTTTCCCATACTTTTTATCGTAAAAGAAAATATCTTTTACAGTAGATCTAGTTTTAGAAGGCAATACTAATACTTCATCACCAACAGACAAGTCTGCACCATACACCTTTCCTGCATAGCCTCTAAAATCGTGAAATTCTTCCGTTTTCGGACGCACAACATATTGTACAGGCAAACGCATTTTTCCGTTATTATAAACGTCCTCTGCATCTAAACTTTCTAAGTGATCCATTAGAGTTGCTCCTTTGTACCAATCAAAATTTGTTGATTTGTGTACTACATTATCTCCTTTTAATGCACTTACTGGTATGTAAGAAATTTGACGCCCTTCAAAATTACTTTTCTCTACTAATTGTTCAAATTCTGCTTTAATTTCGTTAAATCTCTCTTCAGAAAAATCAACCAAATCCATTTTATTCACCGCTACTACCACGTCTTTTACACGCAATAAATTATTGATAAAAAAGTGACGATATGTCTGTTCTATTACTCCATGACGAGCATCGATCAAAATAATGGCTGCTTGAGAAGTAGAAGCTCCTGTAACCATATTTCTAGTATACTCTATATGCCCTGGTGTGTCTGCAATAATATAACTACGTTTTGCCGTAGAAAAATAAATATGTGCTACATCTATGGTAATTCCCTGCTCGCGTTCGGCAACTAAACCGTCGGTAGCCAAAGAAAAATCCAGGTAATCATATCCTTTTAACTTACTACTGCGCTCAATGGCTTCCAACTTATCGTCGGTCATTGATTTTGTGTCGTATAAAATACGCCCAATCAACGTGCTTTTTCCATCATCTACACTTCCTGCCGTTGCTATTTTTAATACTTCCATTTATACTGGTTTTTAGTTGTTAGTTGTTGATTACTGGTGAAGTAGTTATAAGTTGTAAGTGCTAGGTTTTAAGCTGAGCACCATGCTCTACACAAATTCTTATTTCTAAATTCACCTTTTATCAAAAACTAATACCTTTATTTTAGTCATAAGTTCTAAGTGACAAGCAATAAGTTGATCAATATGACCTCCTTACCTGCTATTTTACACTTCAAACTTGATAATTCATTTTAATATTGTCATAAGCTAAAAACTCCAGGTTGTAGAAATAATAAGTCAATACTAACATCACACTCCCTTTTTCGCTCTTCACTTTTCGCTAATCACTAGTTTTAAAAATACCCTTGTTGTTTACGTTTCTCCATGGCTGCTTCAGATCTTTTATCATCAATACGTGCTCCACGTTCTGAGATACTAGAGTCTCTAATTTCTGCCACTACTTGACTGATGGTTTCTGCATGAGAAGCTACCGCAGCAGTACAACTCATATCTCCAACAGTTCTAAATCGAACAACACGTTCTTCCACTTCTTCTTCTGTATCTCTATATACACAGTCGTCAGCAGACCAAATCATTCCATCACGTACAAATGTTGGGCGTTTATGAGAAAAATAAATAGATGGAATTTCCAAATCTTCGTTTTCTATATAGCTCCAAACGTCTAATTCTGTCCAGTTAGAAATTGGAAAAACACGTACATTTTGACCTAAATCAATTTCTCCATTTAACATATCGAATAATTCTGGTCGTTGGTTTTTTTCATCCCATTGTCCAAAATCATCACGTACAGAAAATATACGTTCTTTAGCTCTTGCTTTTTCCTCATCTCTACGTGCTCCACCGATACATGCATCAAACTTGAACTCCTCAATAGCATCTAATAAGGTCGTTGTTTGCAACATATTTCTACTAGAGTAACGTCCTGATTCTTCTTTCACTTTTCCTTGATCAATAGAGTCTTGAACATTACGAACGATTAACTCCACGCCCAATTCTTTGACCAATCTATCGCGAAACTCAATCGTTTCAGGAAAATTATGTCCGGTATCAATATGCATTAGTGGGAACGGAATTTTTGCTGGATAAAAAGCTTTTTGAGCCAATCTAACCAAGGTAATTGAATCCTTTCCTCCAGAAAACAATAGCACAGGTTTATCAAACTGCGCCGCTACTTCTCTCATTATAAAAATAGCTTCGTTTTCCAAATCATTTAACTGTAAAACATCTGTCATCATCTTTCTTTTTTATGAATGCAAACCACATTCTCTATTTCCTAGCACTTTTGTAGGATCAAAATATTTAAATTCGTTTGGCAAGTTATTTTCTTCCAAATAAGCATCTAATTGCTCATCTGTCCAATGATAAAAAGGGCTTACTTTTACCAAGCCATCTTTACTTACCGATACCACATCAATTCCATCTCTAAAAGCTGTTTGCCCTTTACGGATATTGGTAAACCAAACATCTGGTGCATGTTCCGCCATGGCTCTTCCAAACGGTTCCATTTTTACTTGTTCTGTAAAAACTTCGTGTAACGGGTCTTCTATTTGAGGGATTCCCATGGTTGCATCTCTATGAGCAGCCGTATGCTGAGGTACGTATAAAAACACATTCAAATCCAATGTATCTATCAATTCATTGGCATGTGCATAAGTGTTTGGAGTATTGTATCCAGTATCACACCAAATCACTTTCAAGTCTTTATCCACTTCCGTACACGCATGTAAAATAGCGACTTCGTAAGGTCTAAAATTAGTTGTTACCAATGGTTCTTTTGCAAAATCAATTGCCCATTTAATAATTTCTTGAGGTGACTTCCCCTTTAATTCTTCATTTATTGCTTTAACATCCATTATTTACCCCATTTTATTCGGTTCCACATTCTTTCATGAAAAAAGTACAGCACCATTTTTGTTACCAACTCTACAGAACCAATTGAAAGTGCCATTTTTGTATCCCCTGTTACCACCCATGAAATCAACACCGTGTCCAACGTACCTACGATACGCCAGCTGATAGATTTAAGAATGCTTCTCAATGGTTTTTCAGAATTTCTATCTTCTTCAAAGACCCTAGGAGCTCCATTTTTTTTGTTATCAATTAATTGCTCTACAATCATTTTTTTTGTTTAATTATTCTGTTGGCAAACTTACTATAATTTTATTACCCTACCAACTCTATAGGGTTTAAGGTTTTGAATTTACTGATTTTTAACATATCCTTTAAATTAACACTGATATTCAACGAATTGACAAAAAAGAGTATTGCTTATTTTAACAATGCTTGGTCCAAATCTGCTATTATATCTGTCACATGCTCCAATCCCACAGAAACACGGATCAGTCCATCGGTAATACCTACACTGAACCGTTCATTCTCAGCCAATTTACTGTGTGTCGTAGAAGCGGGATGCGTAACAATAGTTCGCGTATCTCCTAAGTTAGCAGAAAGTGAGCACATCTTGATTTTATTTAAGAAATTACGTCCTGCTTCGATACCTCCTTTGACTTCAAATGCAATAATATTCCCTCCCAATTTCATCTGCTTTTTAGCGATTTCATATTGTGGATGAGATGGCAAAAACGGATATTTCACCGTATTTACAGCAACGTGATTTTCCAAAAACAGTGCTACTTTCTCAGCATTTTCACAGTGACGATCCAAACGAACCGCTAAAGTCTCCAAACTTTTAGACAAAACCCAAGCATTGAAAGGAGACATGGCTGGCCCCGTATTACGAGAAAATAAATATATTTCGCGAATCAATTCCTTCGCTCCAACAACAACGCCTCCCAAAACTCGCCCTTGACCATCCATTAATTTTGTGGCAGAATGAATCACTAAATGTGCTCCTAATTTTATAGGATTTTGAATATAAGGTGTTGCAAAACAATTATCAATCACCAACAGTAAATTATGCTTTTTTGCAATTTCACCTAAGTGCTCTAAGTCTAAAATATCTATCCCTGGATTGGTCGGCGATTCTGCGTATAAAATTTTTGTAGCTGGAGTAATCAAACTTTCAACAGCCTCCAAATCATCACTTTCAAAATACGAGGTACTGATATTCCATTTGGGTAAATACTTTGTAAACAAGGTATGGGTAGAACCAAAAACAGCTCTTGCAGAAATAATATGATCACCACTATCTAACAGCGCAGCAAAGGTAGAAAACACCGCTGCCATTCCTGTAGCAAATGCATAACCATCTTCTGCTCCTTCCATTGCCACCACTTTATTTATAAATTCCGTGGTGTTTGGGTTTGTAAAACGAGAGTAGATATTCTTGTCCTTTTCTTCAGAAAAAGAAGCACGCATATCCTCTGCATCATCAAAAACAAAACTAGAAGTTACATACATCGGTACCGAATGTTCGTCAAACTGAGAACGTTCCAGTTGATTACGGATGGCTTGTGTTTCAAAATTATCGAATTCCATTTGCTGTGTTTTAATACTGTTTAATTTTTATCTGCTAGTCTAATAATATCTCCAAAGACTCCCCTTGCAGTCACTGCAGCCCCTGCCCCAGCTCCTTGAATTACTATTGGGTTATCCCCATAAGATTCTGTGAAAATTTCAAAAATAGCATCGGCTCCTTTAATTTGCCCTAAAGGACTATTTGCAGGTACAGAAACTAACTCCACTTTCAACACTCCTTTATCTTGTTGTAAATCTCCGGAAAGATCCCCTACATAACGCAGGACATGCCCCTCTTTTTGATCTTGCTTAATTTGGTCGTAAACAGGATCCAAAGCTTTCAAATTTGATAAAAACTCATGAGATGTACCGTCTCTCAAATCCTCGGGAATTAAATTTTCCACCACTACATCTTCCAATTCGTTTTGCAAATCTAATTCTCTGGCTAAAATTAATAATTTTCGAGCCACATCATTTCCACACAAATCTTCTCTTGGATCTGGTTCCGTAAAACCACTATCAATCGCTTCCTGCAACACCTCAGAAAAAGGACGATCTTCTGCCGAAAACGCATTGAATAAATAACTCAAAGAGCCGGAAAACACCCCTCTAATCCTAGTGATATTCTCACCTGAATCATGTAATAATTTAATCGTTCCTATTAGTGGTAATCCTGCACCTACATTGGTCTCGTATAAATAAGACTTCTTATGATAGTCTAACTTTTCTCTTAGTTCTTTGTAAAAATCATAGCCTAGTGTATTCGCTACTTTATTAGAAGACACTATATCAAATCCATTTTCTACAAAAGGAATATAATTATTTGTAAAATCTGAACTTGCCGTATTATCAACCAAAATCAAATTTTCTAAATGATTTTTATCCGCATAAGAAATCACATCGTTTATCTGGTAATTTTCAAGTACACTTGTCTCCAAATCATCTTTCCAATTTTCTGACACTCCATCCTTATTTAAGATAAGTTTAGAGGCCCCTGCCACTGCAAAAATATTCAAATTGATGTTTTTACGTTTTAGAATATTGGCTTTGCTTTCTAGAATCTGGTCAATTAACGTACCTCCCACTAATCCTTTTCCTACAACGGCTATATTTATGTTTTTTGAGACTCCAAAAATCTCTCCGTGAATCACATTTACTGCTTTATGTAAATCTGACTTTTTAACTACCAAACATACATTTTCACCAGTCACCGTGTTGTTAATCAAAATAGGGGTCACTCTATTTTTTATCAAAGCACTATAAGGCTGATAAAAGGAATGTAAGCTCTGACCAATAATAGAAATTACCGATACATTTTCGGTGATGTATATCTTACTAATATCCTTGCGTTTGAATTCATTAGAAAACTCATCTTCCAATACTTTCTTCGCTTTATAGCCATCAGTAGCATTCACGATAAAACCAATTCCACGTTCAGATGAACCCTGAGAAATAATACTCACACTAATGTTTTCTCTTCCCAATGCTGTAAATATTCGACCATCGACACCTGTTTTACCAAGTAATCCACGTCCTACCAAATTCACCAAGGCAACATTTTCTTGAACAGACAAAGATTTAATCCCGCCACGTTCGGATGCTTCTCCAATAAGCGTCCCTCCATTTTCCGAATTAAATGTATTCAAAATTCGCAACGGAATATTTTTTTCTATCAGCGGAATAATCGTTTTGGCATGTAAAATATTGGTTCCAAAATTGGCCATTTCATTTGCCTCTTGATAAGAGAGTTTTTTTATTTTTTCAGCGTTAGAAACCAGATCAGGATTTGCGGTATAAATTCCATTTAAATGGGTATAATTTTGCAATTCTGAAGCATTCAAATAGTTGGCGATTAATGACGCTGAATAATTACTTCCGTTACGTCCCAACGTAGTTGTTTCTCCTTGTTGATTTGCAGCGATAAATCCTGTGATCACTTTCACCTCATCCTCACTCCCTCTAAAACAAGCGATGACATTGTCCTCTGATACACTTTTATAAGGTTGTGCATTTCCAAATTCATCATCAGTAACAATCAATTTTCTTGCATCTACAAAAGAAGCTTTCACTCCTTTATTCGCCAATTGATGTGCTACAAATTTTGCAGAAATCAACTCCCCTTGTGCCAATACTTGATCTTTTATTTTAGCACTGTAATCGTTTAACAAACTAACACCTCTAAAAATTTCATCTAACAAAGTAAACTCACTAGAAAAATCAATAGATCCATCCGGCTCGTTTTGATATGTTTTAAAAACTTCTAATTCTTCGCTAAAAGAAATGCTGTTTTTTGCCTTTTCTAAAATAGACTCTAAATGGTCTGTAGATTTTCCACGTGCAGAAACTACCACCGCTAATTTTTCATTCGCCGCAATTTTTGTTTCTATAATTGCCAAGGTACTTTCCAATCCTTTTCCATTGGCTAATGACTTCCCTCCAAATTTAACTATCTTCATTGTACTATTTTATTTAAAAACGTCTTTTAATAAGGTAACTAATTGTTCAAACTCTATTAAAAACGCGTCGTGTCCATGCACTGACTTTATTTCTTTATAACTTGCTTTCTTTCCTTTTTTAACTAAAATTTCGACTGTTTTTTTATTCTGCGTTGGCACAAAAAACAAGTCTGAATCCACCCCTACCATATGTACCTCTGACTTAATCTTGTCAAAAACAACTTCCTCTGACGCCTCTCCTTTAAAAATATTAAAAGAACTCAATAGGTAAGTCATGGTTTTATAGGCATGCAAACTAAAACGCTGTTCTAGTTTTTCACCGTGATGCAGCAACCAACTTTCTACATTGTACATACCCTTAGCCTCGTTTTTAGAACCATTAAACTTTTGTTCAAAAGAGGCTGGTGTACGGTAAAAAAGCATGGCCATCATACGGGCATCATGTAATGGCTTTGAGGAATTCTCTAAAATTTGTTGCTGAACTTTATTGTGCCCTATCACCCAGTCCGAAGCCTTCCAATCGGAAGCCACAGGAACTAAGTGTTGAATTAAATCAGGAAACAATACCGTCATTTCCCAAGCGATTCCTCCGCCTAACGAGCTACCAATAGCAGCGTAAAGCGAGTTTATTTTTAATTGCTCAACAGCCAATCCAAATAAATTTGCCACATCTCTAGCCGAGAATTCATCATAAGTAATACTTGTATTTTTAATTGCATATCCATTTCCAGGAATATCAAAACACAGCACCGTATACTTTTCAGTATCAATTAATTTACCTTTTCCTACTAATGACTTCCACCATCCTTGATCCCCTGCTACATCAGAATTCCCCGTAAGCGCATGATTGATCAGCACAACGGGCGCCGAATGTAGTTTTTTCCCAAATAATTGATACGACAATTGAAAATCCTCGTAAGCGGTTCCCTTTTCAGAAACTATAGATGGAATGGATATGTATTTAATTTGATGCATGAATAAAACCTAAACAATAATTAATTTAATGTTACTTAAATTATACTGTTACTAAGAAGGAAAAAATACCTGTGGTTTTATGTCCGTTTGTTATCTATCCAATTTGGTAGAATGTAGCACCTTCTTTAAAATTAAAGGGTTGCTAAGGCTTCAACGGGTCTAATCCCTCTGCCTTTCTTAATAACAATATTCAATAAGTATATGAACTCGGCCACAAATAAACGTATAATCTATCTCTTACACAACAGATTTCTAAAAATTTAACTTACAGATACTGTTATTTTAGAAAATGCTTCTTTTAAATCTTGCTTTAAATCATTGATATCTTCTATCCCTACAGACAATCTAATTAAATCCTTGCTAACCCCAGATTTCTCTTGTTGTGCATCAGTTAATTGTTGATGTGTGGTACTTGAAGGGTGAATAATTAATGATTTTGTATCACCAATATTTGCCAATAACGAGAATACTTTTACGTTATCTACCGTAGATTTTGCCGCTTCAAAACCTCCTTTTACTCCAAAAGATAAGACACCACTTTGGCCTTTTGGTAAATATTTCTGTGTGTTTTTATACGACGCATGACTCTCAAGTCCTGGATAACTAACCCATGCCACTTCTGCTTGATTTTCCAACCACTGTGCCAATTCCAAGGCGTTTTTACTGTGCTTATCCAAACGAATAGATAAGGTTTCCAATCCTTGGATAATTTGAAATGCATTGAACGGACTCAAGGCTCCTCCAAAATCACGCAAACCTTCCAAACGTACTTTCGCTATAAAAGCAGCATCTCCCAAGGCTTCGCTATACACTAATCCATGATATCCTGCGGATGGCTCAGTAAACTCAGGGAATTTCCCACTGGTCCAGTCAAAATTTCCACCGTCTACAATGGCGCCTCCTAAAGAATTTCCTTGCCCTCCAATAAACTTGGTTAAGGAGTACAATACAATGTTTGCTCCATGTTCAATTGGATTTAACAAATAAGGTGTAGCCACTGTGTTGTCCACTAATAATGGAATGTCATTGGCTTTTGAGATCGTTGCAATTGTTTCGATATCCAACACATCTAATTTGGGATTTCCGATGGATTCAATAAACACCGCTCTAGTGTTTTCTTGGATTGCTTTTTCAAAATTATCTGGATCCGAAGCATCTACAAATGTAGTTGTAATTCCAAGTCTTGGAAGTGTCACATTTAACAAATTAAAAGTTCCGCCATACAAGGTACTCGAGGCAACAATATGATCTCCTGCTTTTAACAACGTTAATAAAGCCGATGAAATAGCCGCTGTACCAGAAGCAAAAACTGCCGCACCAATACCGCCATCTAAGGCCGCCAAACGTTTCTCTAAAATATCATTGGTTGGATTGTTTAATCTTGTATAAATAAAACCTGGTTCTGCTAAGCTGAAAAGGTTAGCTGCATGTTGTGTGTCATTAAAAACATAAGAAGTAGATTGATAAATAGGCACTGCTCTCGTTCCTTCTGTTTTTGTAGTATCGTGTCCTGCGTGTAATGCCGTTGTTGAAAATTTTTGATTGCTCATAATAAAATATTTTAATTTCTTTTTTGTAAAACTGTGTGATAAAAAAAGTCCCTTTGGATGCAGATATTACCAAAGGGACTTTTTAAGTTTTATAAAATAAAAAACTAAGTTTGGCAATATCTTATCATGCAACAACACATCATACGCATACAGCGCATCATCATAAAAGTTGAAAAGTTAAAAATAGTATTCATTGTTTTTGGTATAAAAAAAAGCCTCTGATTTCTCAGAGGCTCTTGTTATATATTTTGTTTAAAATTTATACAATAGTGACCCCTGCGTAATTAATACACATCATACAGCGACACATTATGTTTAAATTTTTATTCATTTCGATTTCTTATCTGTTGGCAAATATAGAAACATTTTACTCGTCTCCAAATATATTTTCAACAAAACATTATTTCTACTGATTATTTCACATCTACATTCCCAAGTTCAACGGCTCTTTCAAAAGCACCAGTTACGGCTTGAATGATGGATTCTTTCACCTGACCTTTATCTAAAATATCAATAGCAGCACGCGTAGTTCCTCCTTTTGAAGCCACCATATTAATCCATTCGTTCGGAGTTTCTTTATGCTTTTCATACAGTTTTACTGCACCGTTAAAAGTTTGAATGGTCATTTGTTTTGCCTCTTCTTCTGTAAAGCCAAGATTCATACTTTTCTCTACAATAGCCTGCATAAAGTAAAAAACATATGCCGGACCACTTCCTGAAATACCGGTAGAAGCATCAATCATATTTTCATTCGCCACCTCTACAGTAACTCCCGTAGTTTCCATCAATTCATTTATTAAAAATGCTTCGGATTTAGAGACTGTCTTAGAAATAGTAAAACTTGTCATCCCTTCCCCAATTTTAGCAGGTAAATTAGGCATACTTCTAATTACTTTGTCCACATCTAAGCTTTCTTGGATCGTTTTTATCTTGACACCTGCCATGATAGAAACAAAAATCTGACTTGGATTTGCATGAGGCTTCATTTTTGCAAACAACTCCTCAATATTATAAGGTTTTACCGCTAAATACACGATATCTGCTTGTGGTAAACACACCTCCAAAGAGGTACACACATTGAAAATTCCCATTTGCTGAATCTCCTCAATACGTTGTTTAGAAACATCATAAATATTAATTTTGTTTCCCTTTAAAATTGGTGAACGACTCATCCCTTCCGCGAATGTAAGTCCCATGTTACCAGCACCTATCACTAAAATATTAATTGATTTCATATGTTTTGATTTTGTTGAGTTGTGACTGCTCGTTGTTTTTTTACAACCTAACAATCGGCACATTTTTCATTTATATTTTATGGGATAAATGTACATGTTTCTAACAAATACAAACAGTAAATCACAAATATTACAGTCCAAATCATACGCTTATAATTCATTCATAATAATTCAATTTTCACTTCTTATTCTGAATGATCCTAGGAGAACTTTATCAGCTTTATGTCGATTTTAACATTTAACACCATTATTCTCAGTTAAAATTTCTTCCCATTTTCATAAATTTTAATTCAACAGCTAATAATGATGTGTTTTTCTTCTTAAAAAGCAGTTTTTATTTTACAAATTAAAAAAGACAACGCTAAATAAAACTACAGAAAGCAGATTTCAAACATGGAATAACTATTTAAAAATGAACACAAAGGACTAAAACTCTATTTTTAATCATTTTATTATATCAGTAATTATAAAAGTTATATCTTTGCCCCATCAAATTAAAAAGAGGAAGAATTTGAACTGATTGCAACCTCGTAAAAAAATGCTAAAGCAGTAATTAATTACTTCCTTTAGCTTTTCCCGTACAATCAGTTTACATTCTTTATATCATTAAATATATAGAATAATTATGTCATATTTATTTACTTCTGAATCCGTTTCGGAAGGACACCCAGATAAGGTAGCAGATCAAATTTCTGATGCATTAGTCGATAATTTTTTAGCCTTTGACAAAAACTCAAAGATAGCCTGTGAAACTATGGTTACCACTGGGCAAGTAGTATTGGCTGGTGAAGTAAAAACTACCACTTATTTAGACGTGCAAAAAATAGCACGTGATACCATTAACAAAATTGGATACACTAAAAGTGAATACCTTTTTGACGGTAATTCTTGTGGAGTATTTTCTGCTATTCATGAGCAGTCTCAAGACATCAACCAAGGTGTAGACCGTGCAGAAGGTGAAGAACAAGGTGCTGGTGACCAAGGAATGATGTTTGGTTATGCTACGAAAGAAACCGAAAACTACATGCCATTGGCATTGGACTTAAGTCACAGAATCTTAATTGAAATGGCGGAAATGCGTCGTGAAGATTCGGATATTACGTATTTACGTCCAGATTCTAAAAGTCAGGTAACTATTGAGTATTCTGACGATAACGTACCACAACGTATCGACACTATCGTTGTTTCTACACAACATGACGATTTTGATGAAGACGAGACCATGTTGGCGAAGATAAAAAGTGATGTAATCAACCTATTGATGCCTCGTGTAATTGCAAAATTACCAGTAGCTATTCAGGCATTATTCAATGACCAAATCACTTACCACGTAAATCCAACTGGAAAATTCGTAATTGGAGGACCTCACGGAGATACTGGATTAACAGGTCGTAAGATTATTGTAGATACTTATGGAGGAAGAGGAGCTCACGGTGGTGGTGCTTTCTCTGGAAAAGACCCTAGCAAAGTAGATAGATCTGCAGCGTATGCAGCACGTCATATTGCTAAGAACATGGTAGCAGCAGGAGTCTGTAATAAAATTTTAGTACAAGTTTCTTATGCCATTGGAGTTGCTGAACCTACCTCTATAAACGTGGAAACATACGGTACTTCTAACATTGGTTTGAGTGATGGTGAAATTTCTAAGACCGTTCAAATATTGTTTGATATGCGTCCAGCAGCCATTGAAAAACGCTTAAAATTAAGAAACCCTATTTATTCTGAAACAGCAGCCTACGGACACATGGGACGTACGTCAGAGGTTAAAACAGTGAAATTTGTTTCTGGTAGTGGTGAAGTTTTCGAAAAAGAAGTGGAAACATTTACTTGGGAAAAACTAGACTATGTAGCTAAAATAAAAGAGGCTTTTAAACTTTAAAAAAGTTTTCTTTATAATTTATAAAAACCCCGTAAAACTGATGTTTTACGGGGTTTTTATAAATTATAATCATAAGAGGCTCGATACAATATTCTTATAAATTCTAAAACAGAACATAAAAAAATCACTACCATTGACGTTCTTGATTAAAAACGCTGTTCTCGATACAATTTTTAGCTGATTTTTTTTTTACAAAAACCAACTAAAAATCACTCGAACCGACGCTTACAGTACGTCATTATTTCCATTTTCTTTTTGAAAACAAACGACCATCTATATCTGATGAAAACAAATCAGCTTTAAATCTTCTTCACTTCGAGTGGTTTTACTATAACGCAAAAGCAATTTAGGAAAACTGTATCGAAAATCCCTAATCGCTTTTCGCTAATCCCTTTTTCCTAAACTACAAATTAAACTTCACACTCAACACCACATATCTCGGTTGCACAAAATACTGTGAAGAGCTACTGTACAATTCGGAGAAACTATCTTCATTTATCGTTTTTGTATCCAATAAATTGGTCGCTGCTAATTTAAATTCCCATTTACTATCTCCTTGTTGATAATACAAATTACTACTTAAAAAGGAGTAGGTGTTATCTATGGAACCACTCTTATTTTTATATTGATAATAACTATAATCCGCAGTCAAGGTAAAATCTTTTAAAAAGATGATTTCTAGGTTTGCAAAAGGACGATAGGTTTTATAAGAGTCCACATTTTTATCACTTTCAAACTTATTATAAGATTGCTGATATCCAATTTCTAAATTGGGCCATTCTTTAAAATTAGTTCCCAAACGAGCTTTATAACTTTGCGTTTGCGAAGTGGTTTTACTGATCAAATCATTTTGAATATTATTATAATTATTCAATCGGTAACTACCATCCACATTCACTTTTAAAGTATTAAATCTACGGCCATAGCGAGCACTTGCAGAAAAGGAATCTTCTGGATCGTCAATATTCACCACAGTATTCACTCTGTCTATCCCTGTAATTTCCGAACTAGATTTAATGGCATTTTTCTTTTTGGTATAATTAAATCTTGCAAAAATATTGGTGAAATTAAACATACTAAAACTAAAGTAGTTCAAAGAATAATTTTCATACAAAGCATTGTTTAAGTTTCTATTACCCGAAAACAAGGTCTTATAATTGGAATAAATGGTTCCTTCTGCCAACTTATTTACATCGGTAAAAGAAGTAGTAACATTGTATTTTAAATTAATGCTTTCCGATTTTTTCAGTGCAATTTTGGCATAAAAATCAGGAAGAACTTTACTAAAAGAAGTCTTGTTTTCCACTCCCAATTGCGTATCACTAAACGAATAATGATGCAACAAAACCCCTGGAGTAAACGTAAACATCCCCGTCATAAACTTATAATGTAGTCCTAGATAAGTATCTGAGAAATCATAATTCACATCGTTCAATAAAGCAGCATCATCAAAATTCAAAACACTACCATCCTCCAATGTTTGACTCATAGCAGATGCTAATTTTTGATTACTCAGCAAGGCCCCAAAAGTCAAGTTTACATTGCTCTTATTATTAATAACATAGTAGTAATCCAAAGTAGCATCCAACTTTTTACTGGTTTGTTTTTTTATTTGTTCAATATTAAACGGATTCTCTCCTTCTTCTAAGGCAGGAATCATCGCAAAACGTTGTTGTTCTGAAATGGAATTATACACTGGTTTATCCTTGTCATATTCTGTTTGTAAGGCCACAGAGAAAATATTTTTCTCATTTAATGTATAATACATATTGGCGTTTTGATTGAAGGAAAACGGGTCGGAAAACTCATTAATTCCTAGTATATTTTCGTCAGAAACACCCCCAACATTGGACAATGAAATGATTGAATTAAGTTCATCTGTATTTGATTTCTTTACAAAAGCATCATAATCCAACTGAAAATTAGCATTGGGTTTGTATTTAAAGGTCCCCTTAAACATGGCCAACTCACTCCCTTGATTTGTTGTCGTGGTTTTATCTTCTATATTTTCCACTACACTATTATCCTCCTTCTTCACAAAATTGATTGTCTGCTTTTCAGTTAACATATCAGTATCCGTATTTGAATAAATACCAAAGGCAGAAACATCCAATTTATCATTCACAGCATAGCTATAATTTACGGCAGCAAATTTGGTTTCAATTTCCAACGCTTTGTTATTTTTAAGCATGGACAGTCCTGTACTTCCTGAGGAACTTCCCAAACTAGTTCCAGAACTCATTCGACGCATACCTCCTGTAAAATTCATATAATCTCGAAAAGTGAATGGCACTTCTCCCGTATTATTCATATCGGTTATGATATTGACACTTTGTTTTGGGCTGTAATAAAACAATTTTGGATGCACAATATATCGATCTTCAGTACCACCACCTGCAGTAACTTCACCAAACCAAAAATTCTTTTTACCTTCTTTTAATCTAATATTGATAGCTACATTGTCTTCATCATTTCCCAAACCACGCATTTGACCAACTTCATTGTAATTCTTAAGAACTTCAACCTTACTCACTGCATCTGCTGGAATATTTTTTAATGCCAATTTAGTGTCTCCATCAAAAAAATCTTTCCCTTCCACCATCACTTTACTCACAGCCTTTCCTTCCACTTCTACTTGGCCTTCATCATTTACCTCAACACCCGGAAGTTTCTCCATAATATCCTCCAACTTTTTCTCCGTACCGTTGGTAAAAGAATCCGAATTATATACAATGGTATCACCTTTTATAGTGACGGGCATTTCATAAGTCAATTCCACCGTTCCTAGGGTATTATCCTGAGAAAACAAGGTGATGTTTTTTTGCCAATTCTTTTCTGGATTATTTGTATCCACCGTAAAAGATGTTGATTTAAAACCTAAATAGCTCACTTTTACCTGAAAGACTCCTTTCTCCCCCAAACTAATCCTGTATTTCCCTTTAGAATCTGTAATAGAATAGTCTTCCATGCCATTATCGGCTTTATTTAAGGCAATTACATTGGCCATTTCCAGCGGGTTACCGATACTGTCTTTTATAAAACCCATTACTTTTACTTGCGCTTCTGAGCTTATAGAACATAGCAATGCTATGATAAAAATTACTTTTTTCATGTGTTTAATTCTTGATTGGATTCGTTGAAGTTTTTTTTAATGCATACGGTGACCTCTTCCACCTTTAGTACGATTGCTTTTAAAACGTTCCGCCATTTCTTTCATTTTATCTGCAATCACTGCATCATATTTTTCCTGGGTGATTTTTTTACCTTTTTTAGGCGCTACAATTTTTATTGCCTTTGCTGGATTTAATACTAATTTGGTACATACCAACTGTACTTTATCAGTCGCTAATTCCAAAATAAGCCCCGGTAAACCCCAGTACATTTCCGGTCCATGATTGGCAGGAACTTCAGGTGTGTACCATGCTGTAACAATAATTTCTTTTGTTTTTGGTTGTGCTTCTTTTTCCGCTTCTTCCTTTTTGTTGGCGTCTTTTCCTCCACGACCAAACATTTGGAAACCTTGTACATTAGGCACCATTTTAACCGCTGTAGCTTTGAAACACAAATAGTTTCCTATTTTTCTACTTTCCTTTTCCAATTTCCAATCCAACTCCACTAAATCATCACTAATCAAAAACTTTTTACCGAATGATTCTGGATCTTTAGCATATCGTTTTGTTTTGGTATTTATATAGGTATTCGAATTTCCTCCAGACATCATCGCCATCATCATACCTCCACGCTGACTTCCAGTTTCCAACTTCACCTGTTCTTTATAAATAGATGCTTCTCTATTAAAATGCAATTCAAAAACACGTTCTCCTGCTTGTTTGATACGTTCTTTAATTCTCTCCAAACGCTCTGGAGGCATTTTTGAATCTTTTAAGCGCTGCTCTAAAGTAGCATCTATTTTTGTTTTAGATTGATATATTGCTAAACCATTAAAGTTTTGAGCACTTAAAATCGTTCCTATAAACATAAGAACAAGGCAAAGATTTTTTGTCAGTTGAGTCATATTAATTGTTTTTTAGTTTAGACCTTATTTAAACTCAAAGGTTTAATTAGAAAAAAAACATTTCTATGTATGCAATTCAACATCCTTGTTTGAAAAAAAACGGTATTAACCTCTCACTTCAATCGTAATTTGATTCCCTTTTCCTTTTTTACGACTACCTCTAAAACGTTTCATCATTTCTTTGGATTTTTTATCAGAAATAGCATCGTATTTTTCCTGACTTACTTTCTTCCCTTTTCTTGGCTGTTTAATAAATATTGCATCCGATGGATTTAGCACAAGTTTTGTACATAAAAGCATCTGCTTATCTTTCGCCACTTCTAGTATTAAACCAGGCAAACCATATAGTTTTTCGGGGCCATGACTCACAGGGATTTCCGGGGTATACCAAGCAATTATTTTTCTTGTTTTTAATGTAACACTATCCGTTTTAAAATCTCTGTCTTCATATTCCTCCGTAGTAACCGCCTTAAAACAAGTGTAATTCCCAATTTTCTTAGTCTCTTTTTCTAATGTCCAGTCTAGCTTTTCTAAACCATCCTCTATCAAAAACAATTTCCCCATCATATCCCTCATATCCACATAGCGTTCTTCCTTTGTATCTTTATACAATTTATTTCCAACACCACCTCCAGCAATCATAATTTGCATACCTCCACTTACTTTAGGCGCAGGTGTTTGCAGTTTTTCTTGCTCATAATACAACGATGTCGTTTTATTAAAGTGCAACTCATATACTTTTTCGAATTGCCTTTTTAGCATTTCTTGAATTTTGTCCTTTTGCGCACCTCCCATGCCTTTGGAATCTAGTTTCACATCCACTACGCGTTTACTTTGATAAATTGCCTTTCCATTAAAAGACTGTGCAGAAATATTAAATGATAGTAATACAATTAAAATGGTATAAAAGATTTTCATGATATAAATTTATTGTTTCAGCAAACTTAGAACAGATTTGCGTATAACTTAGTTAATTAGTGTTAACGACTGTTAAGCAAGTGGTTTTTTGAGATTAAGTCCGTATTTTTGAAACATGAACAAATCTAAATACAGCTATTTATTGATTTTTACTAGCATTACAATTGCCCTCACTATAGGCGCACAATTGTACTGGAATTACAATAATTACCTTGTAAACAAGCAGCAGATCACTAACGAAATCCAATGGAGTCTGGACATTGCGTTGGAAGAATATTATGCAGATTTGGCGAAGAATAATTACATTTCTATCATAGAAAAAGGCAATCATAAATCTGATGATTTTTTTAAAAACATCCCTTTTGATTCCATATTTTCTGAAATCAAACCCAAGTTCATTACACCAAAGAAAGACAGCAATCCTACCATTAATAAGTCTCTTAAAAAATATAGCTTCAGTTTTAAGGACAGTACAATTCCTCATTCGGTTTCCATAAACTTAAGTAACACCATTGATTCTAGCAAAGAAAAACAGTTCCTTAAAATAAAAGAACTCAACAAAATCAAACCCGAAAGCATTTCGAATATAAAAATATTCAAAGGAAAACAGGTGGCAGATAGCATTAATTTAATCGAGGGATTAAACAAAATAATCATCTCTTTTCAGCAGGACACTATTGCCTATTCCAAAGTGGATTCCTTATTAAACATACAGCTAAATCAAAAAAATATTGCGATTTCAAAACAGCTTTATCATTATAAAAACGACACCTTATATTACCCTAAATTTCATCTTTCTAAGATGGACTATCTCTCTATAACATCAAAATCAACTTTTCTAAAAAAAGAGGAAAGCATACGTTTGTATTTTAGCAATCCATTTAAAGATGCTCTAAGACGAAGTGCTACCGGAATCTTATTATCATTACTATTATCCACCTGTATTATTGCTTGTTTGTTTTATTTACTTCATATTATAAACAATCAAAAGCAATTGTCAGAAATTAAAAATGATTTGATTAGTAATATTACTCATGAATTTAAAACACCAATTGCAACCATTTCCGTTGCCTTGGAAAGTTTGCAGAATTTTGGAGGTTTACAAGATCCACAAAAGACCAACTTATACTTAGATACTTCCACGCAACAATTGAGCAAGCTTCAATTAATGGTAGAAAAACTATTGGAAACCGCTGCCTTAGACAAAAGCGAATATGAACTTGATTTACAAGACATAAACTTGAGAAATCTCATAGAAAAAACGGTACAAAGGCAACAACACCTACATACAAATCACCAATTTCAACTCAATATTTCTGGAGATGACATCCATTATAAAATAGACGAGTTTCATTTTGAAAATGCCATCAATAATTTATTAGACAATGCCGTAAAATATGGAAACTCAAAAGTTTTCATTGATTTAAAAAAAGAAAAAAACACCATAAAACTATCCATTTCTGATGATGGAAAAGGGATAGAAAACAAACATAAAAACAAGGTATTTGAGCAATTTTATCGCATTCCAACAGGAAACACACATGCAGTAAAAGGTTTTGGAATAGGCTTGTATTACTGCAAGAGCATTGTCGAAAAAACAGGTGGAACCATTGAAATTGAAGGTATAAAAAACAACATATTCACGATACAACTACCTCATGAGTAATCCTATTAAAATATTACTAGCGGAGGATGAACCTTCTTTAGGACAAATTATCAAAGAGAGTTTAGAAACACGAAACTTTGAGGTAGATCTATGTAAAAATGGACAAATAGCACTTGCACATTATCACAACACTACTCCAGACATATTAGTCTTAGATGTAATGATGCCTTTAAAAGACGGTTTTACGGTGGCAAAAGAAATAAGGCAAACTAACACCCAAATTCCCATCATATTTTTAACCGCAAAATCACAAGTAAAAGATGTTGTCGAAGGGTTTCATATCGGAGGAAATGATTATTTGAAAAAACCATTTTCTATGGAGGAATTGATAGTCAGAATAGAAGCCCTCTTACTTAGAGCCACAAAAACACCAAGCATTATTAAAATAGGCACGTATACCTTTGATAACACCAAACAAACTTTAATACATAATGGTATTTCTCAAGAATTAACCCACCGAGAATCCGACTTATTATATCATTTATACCAGTCAAAAAACAAGGTTTTAGAACGAGGATATATCCTAAATAAACTATGGGGAAATGACGACTTTTTCAATGCTAGAAGCATGGACGTATTTATAAGTAAATTACGTAAAAAACTACAAAAAGATGAAAAAATTAAAATACTAAATATCCGAGGTGTTGGCTATAAACTGATTATTTAGGTGAATATTTACACAGTCTAATTACAAAAATTTACCTATTTTTATTTTTTATAAATTTTTGAACGAAAAATAGTATGCACGTAGCCATTGCTGGAAACATCGGAGCAGGTAAAACAACGCTAACCAAACTCTTATCTAAACATTACAACTGGGAACCACATTTTGAATCTGTGGACGAGAACCCATATTTAGATGATTTTTACGGTGAAATGGAGCGCTGGTCGTTCAATTTGCAAGTTTATTTCTTAAATAGCAGGTTTAGACAAATTCTAGAAATTAGAAAAAGTGGGAAAGAAATTATACAGGATCGTACTATTTACGAAGATGCCCGTATTTTTGCTCCCAACCTACACGCTATGGGATTGATGACCAACCGTGATTTTAAAAATTACTCTTCTCTTTTTGAGTTGATGGAACAATTAGTATCTCCACCTGATTTATTAATTTATTTACGTGGTTCTATTTCTACATTAGTAGGCCAAATTCACAAACGTGGACGTGATTACGAAAACTCTATTAGTATTGATTACTTAAGTAGACTGAACGAGCGTTACGAAGCATGGATTACAGGATACGCCAAAGGGAAATTATTAATTATAGATATTGACAATTTGGATTTTGTAAAAAATCCAGAAGATTTAGGAACTATTATTGATAAAATAGATGCTCAAATAAATGGATTGTTTTAAAGGCAATTCATCTAATAAATATAAGAAAAACGTACTTTATGTACGTTTTTTTTTGCTTAAAACCTACCTAAACAATTAGCGTAATTTTAACATCTATTAACAAAAAACCAAGCTGCTATTTAGTAATTTCACTTCTTATCTAAATAATAATCACTTCGCTCAAAATGAAACACTTCTACACAGTTCTAGCACTTGTTTTAAGTACTAGTTTTCTATTTGCTCAAACGCAACAAACTTCAAAAACACCCACTCCAAATTATCGATTGGCGGCTAAATATTCTCCAAAAAATTTAGCAAAATTAGTACATTCTACTAGTGTTCGCCCTAACTGGCTGAAAAACGGAAATCGTTTTTGGTATCAATACAAAACCACAAATGGCTCTAATTATTACTTAGTAGACGCCGATAAAAGAACAAAAACCGCCTTATTTGACAACGATAATATGGCAAAATGGTTGACGCAAATCACAAAAGATCCTTATGATGGCCAACACCTACCTAGATTTGATTTTAAGTTTGTAAAAAATGAAACTGCCATTCAGTTTTACATTACTGCTACTGAAAAAGTTCCTGTAAAAGAAACTGAAAAGGACCTTGTAAAAAAAGATAGTACCGATACTAAAAAGGCAAAAAAGAAAGCAGCAAAGTTAGAAAAGAAAGTCTATCATTTAGAATATAGACTTGGAGGAAATAGCTTAACGATACTTGACAACATCAAGAAAGAAGAAAAGAAATGGAAAAAATGGGCAAATATATCTCCCGACAGTACCATTGTATTGTTTTCTAAAAACTTCAATCTCTTTTGGATGGACAAGGAGAATTTCCTAAAAGCTGTAAAAGATGAAAAAGACAGTACTATTGTAGAACATCAATGGACTAAAGACGGTGTAGAAAACTACAGTTTCGGAGGAGGTACTTACGGTCAAAATAACGAGAGTAAGGAAGAAAAAAAAGACGACAGAAAAAATATATGGGGGTCTTGGTCTCATGATTCGAAAAAATTCGTTTTCCAACGTAGCGATGAACGTATGCTTAAAGATTTATGGGTCATAAATTCGGTAGCTAAAAAACGTCCAACCTTAGAAACCTATAAATACCACATGGCAGGAGAGCAAGAATATGCAAAAGAAGAACTCCTTATTTTCGATATCATGTCTAAAGAAATCACCAATGTAGCACTAGACACCACCGTTCAGCAGGGAATTTCTGTTTACAGAGCGGCTCGTAAAAAATCAAATGCGGCAGATGAATTCAAACCTTCGTTATTACTTTCTAAAAAAGGAAAAATATACTATAGCACGATCAGCAGGGATCGTAAAAACTTAGATATCTGTGTAGCAGATATCAATACTGGAGAGAGCAAGGTTTTAATAGAGGAACGTTTTAACACCTATATCGAAAAAAGAAACTTAGTATTATTTAATAATGAAACTGAGCTTTTACACTGGGCGGAGCGTGATGGCTGGGCTCACTTTTACTTATATGATGCTGAAGGAAACTTAAAAAACCAAGTTACTTCTGGAGCATATCATGTGGATGCGTTTAAAAATATAGATGTAAAAAATCGTACCCTATACTTTGCTGCAAATGGAGTAACTAAAGGACAAGACCCTTATTATGAACATTTGTACAAAATAAACTTAAACGGTACAGGCTTAAAAAACTTAAACCCTGGAGATTTTACTAGTAGTACTAGTATGGCAGATTCAAATCGCTTTTTCGTAAGTAACTACTCTCGTGTAGATATGGCTCCAATTGCTGAATTACGCAATAGTAACGGTTCTCTTATCATGAAATTAGAGGAAGCAGATTTATCTCAGTTATTTGCTACGGGTTATAAATTCCCTAGCCCATTTAAAATGAAAGCAGATGATGGTGTTACCGATATTTACGGGGTAATGTATAAGCCTTTTGATTTTGACGAAACTAAAAGCTACCCATTATTAGAATATGTATATCCTGGTCCACAAACCGAAGCTGTAAACAAAGCTTTTTCATTGCGTATGGATAGAATAGACCGTATGGCACAGGTAGGATTTGTAGTCATTACTTTAGGAAACAGAGGAGGACATCCAGATCGTTCTAAATGGTATCACAACTATGGATATGGAAACTTAAGAGATTATGGATTGGCAGATAAAAAATATGTAGCAGAACAATTAGCCGATAAACACTCCTTTATCAATATTAATAAAGTAGGTATCTACGGACACTCCGGAGGTGGTTTTATGTCCACTGCCGCCATATTACAATACCCTGACTTTTTTAAAGCAGCCGTATCTTCAGCTGGAAATCATGACAACAGCATGTACAATAGTTGGTGGAGTGAAACGCATCATGGTGTACTCGCAGAAAAAGATGCCGACGGCAAAGTGGAATACAAATATACCATTGATAAAAACCAATCTTTAGCCGCTAATTTAAAAGGAAGATTAATGCTAATTACTGGTGATGTAGATAACAATGTACACCCAGGAGCAACCATCAGAATGGCTAATGCCTTGATAAAAGCACACAAACGTTTCGATTTTATGCTTATGCCAGGCCAACGTCATGGTTTTGGAAAAATGACAGAATATTCGTTCTGGTTACGCGCTGATCATTTTAGCAAACACTTTCTAGGAAACACTTTTAATAGTGTGGACTTGACGGAAATGAATAGAGATAAAGCGAAAAATTAATTAGTGATTGGTGACGGGTGACTAATGACTAAAATTGTGTCATGATTCCCGTTTCCTTTATTTTGTGATGAGTGATGCCTGACTGGTGATATGATTCTACTATAATCGAATCCTGAATACTACGTGCAAAGGCGCTCTTGTAAAAATCACACTACTATAACAAAAAAATGCTCGCCTTAGGCGAGCATTTTTCATTTAAATATAATTAAAAACTATTCTTTTTTCTCTTCTTTTAGTTGATTTTCAAATTCTTTTACTTTCGCTTTTACTTCGGCTTCAGTACCTTCAAATTCTTTAGTAACTACCTTTGGAACACCGTCCTCAGTAATGGTAGATGTAACGACTGCTTTTACCTCATCCACATCTGAAATTTTTATGATTTCAACTGTCATTACTTGATTGTTTTTAACAGCTCCATCCATCACAAACTCTACTTGACCAAATTCAACTTTTGTTCCTAATTTGTCCATATCTAAGGCAATACTCGGTGCTATTACCAAAGCTACCACAGACATTAGTTTCAACAAAATATTTAATGATGGTCCAGAAGTATCTTTAAAAGGATCTCCTACAGTATCACCTACAACAGATGCCTTATGTGCATCGGTTCCTTTACCTCCATTTTCTTCGATAGTTTTCTTTGCATTATCCCAAGCTCCACCAGCGTTAGACTGGAAAATAGCCATAAGAACACCACAGGTAGTAACACCTGCAAGTAATCCACCTAGCATTTCAGCACCTCCTAAGAAACCAACTGCTACAGGAACTGAAATCGCCAATAGCCCTGGTAAAATCATCTCCCTTAAAGAAGCTTTGGTAGAAATATCAATACATTTACCATAATCAGCAACACCATCTGCTTTATCAAAAATAGCTCTGTCTTCTGGGGTGGCGTAATACATATTTGAATGGTATTTACGCATCACAGCTAGGGCATCTCTCAATTCAGGAATCTCTTTAAACTGTCGTCTTACTTCTTCAATCATTGCCATTGCAGCACGCCCTACGGCATTCATAGACAATGCAGAAAAAACAAAAGGTAGCATTCCTCCTACTAATAATCCCGCCATAATATTTGGTTTGGACACATCAATAGAAGTCACATTAGCCGTTTTCATAAAGGCCGCAAATAAAGCCAAAGCAGTTAATGCTGCAGAAGCAATTGCAAATCCTTTTCCAATAGCGGCAGTTGTATTTCCAACCGCATCTAGTTTATCAGTACGTTCACGTACTTCTTTTGGTAATTCTGCCATTTCGGCGATTCCTCCAGCATTATCACAAATAGGTCCATAAGCATCCACTGCTAATTGAATCCCTGTATTTGCCAACATTCCAACCGCAGCAATAGCAATTCCATACAACCCAGCAAAGTGATGTGACACCATAATAGCTGTTGCAATCAATAAAATAGGAATCATGGTAGACATCATTCCAACACCTAAACCAGCGATAATATTTGTTGCCGACCCCGTTTCTGATTGTTTTACAATTGACAATACAGGTGCTTTACCTGTAGCGGTATAATATTCGGTTACTTTTCCAACTAATAATCCAGCCACAAGCCCTGCGATAGTAGCCCAAAACACACCGAGAGAAGTATAGGTAATTCCTGCTTCTACCCAAGATTCTGGAAGCATTTGTTGAATGATAAAATAAGAAGCCACTAGCATTAATCCAGCAGATCCAAATTCTCCAATATTCAAGGCTGTTTGAGGATCCCCTCCATCTTTTACACGCACAAAAAAGGTTCCCAAAATAGACATTACAATACCCACAGCAGCCAATACTAATGGTAGGTACACTGCACCTAAACCATCAAATTGATTTGCAAATTCAGGAAGCGTAGCATACACAGCTCCCAATACCATGGTTCCAATGATAGACCCTACATAAGATTCGAATAAATCCGCTCCCATTCCGGCTACATCACCTACGTTATCACCAACATTATCGGCAATAGTTGCAGGGTTTAACGGGTGATCTTCAGGAATACCTGCTTCTACTTTCCCTACTAAATCTGCACCTACATCGGCCGCTTTCGTATAGATACCTCCACCTACACGTGCAAACAATGCAATAGACGATGCTCCTAAAGAGAATCCCGAAAGGACATTTAACACTAAAGAAAGGTTTTCCGTTCCTGACCACATCCCTTGGTAAATCATAAATAGACCACTAAGCCCTAAGACTCCAAGTCCTACCACTCCAAGCCCCATAACGGCACCTCCAGCAAAAGCAACTTCCAAAGCTCTTCCTAGAGAAGTTCTAGCGGCTTGTGTAGTTCTAACGTTTGCTTTTGTCGCAACTTTCATTCCGATTAATCCTGCTAATCCAGAACAAATAGCTCCCACTATAAACGATACTGCAACCATTCCACTGGAACCAACTTCGTAGTACCCCTTTAAAAATAATAAAGCTGCCACGGCAGCTACAAAAATCGCAAGTACTTTGTACTCAGCTTTTAAAAATGACATTGCTCCATCAGCAATATTTCGGGCAATTCGAGACATTTTTGCGTCTCCAGCATCTTGCTTAGACACCCATTTGTTTTTAATAAATACGAATAGGAGCGCAGCCGCTCCGAACGCAGGTAATGATTTAATGATTAATTCCATTTTTGTTGTTGAGTTAAATTTATTTTTCTTTTTGATTCTTCGCTAATGTACTAAAATAGTTTTAACAAAAAAAACCACCTATATAATTATATATGGTGGTTTTTTCTATTGTTTTTCACATATCTTAAATTGTGAAATTTCTATTCTTTTTATGCTCACTTTTTTCGTAACGCTCAATAGACTCATCTATTAATTTATAAGCTTCTTCGGTATTACCCCAACCACCTACAGCTACTTTTTTCTCTTCTAAGTCTTTATAAACCTGAAAGAAGTGTTCGATCTCTTTTACAAGATGCTTATTCATATCAGTCAGATTATTCAAATGACTCCAAATAGGATCAGATACTGGTACACAGATAATTTTTTCATCTGGCCCCTTTTCATCTGCCATGTGGAACACACCAATTGGCTTCACTTCCATCACACACATTGGAAATGTAGGCTCATGTCCTAACACCAACACATCCAGTGGATCCTTATCCAAAGCTAACGTTTCAGGTATAAACCCATAATCTCCTGGATACATCATGGATGAAAATAACATACGATCAAAACGTATTTTATTCAATACAAAATCATATTCGTATTTGTTTCTACTTCCTTTTGGAATTTCAATTAGAACATCAAATGTTCTCTTTGGCGTAGCACTCATTTTTTTTGTCATTAGTTTAGTATAAAGTTATAACAAATAACTTAGTAATTATAATTATGTTAATCTTTTTTAGAAATAGAAACCAAACGCTCCTTTTATGGCAAATTTATTCGCATTAGGAGTATCCATATAGCTTCCTCTCCAAGAAAAATCGATTCTAAAGACTTTAAAAATATTGCCTATTCCTAGACTATACTCATAATATCCTTTATCGGGTGCAATATAGTTAATATTTGACGCATTCAACGCACTATTTTCATCAGATATAGTTCCGTACAAAGCTTTTACACCTACTATCTCTCTTAAGTTCAACTTTCTAAGCAGTGGTATACGAGATAAAATGCGTCCATTAAAGTTATGTTCCAAATGCAACGAAGCATAACTATCTGTTACAAATTCGTAATAATCTAATAATGCGTAGGTGTTTGCAATGGTAAAATAAGACTGATTCCCTGGCACTACGTTTAACAACCCTAACGGAACTTCACCAAAAGTTTTCCCAACTTCAAATGTAGAAGTCATCCTACCAAAACCTCCAATTTGGAATGGTTGATTGTAATACAATTGTATTTTCTGATAATCAAAATCACTATTAATTACCCCTTTTAATCCTTTAGAATAACTCGCATAAAATGTAGGATATTCTGAGTTTACTAAGGTTCGTTCAACGCCGTTTCCTATTGTTTTTTTGTTAGGTGTATATTTTACAGAAAAATCCAATTCGGATTGTACAATTTCACTTTTAGTCGTGGTATAATTGGCATCTGTATAGTAATCTAAATTAAAAGTACTGGGTGATGCAGATTTTAATGTACGATAGGAAGCTCCTATTCTTAGTAATAGATTTTTTGTGGGCTCCATACTCAAATAAGCATTGGATAAATTAATAGATGTCAACTTACTATTATCACCACTGGCAAAAACTGCCGACGAAGCAAAACTTCTCCCCAACACATCATTTGTAGTGGTTAAACTTACAGCAATCTGTTCTACATCTCTACGATTACCACCTCCTATTGTAAATCTATTTTTTGGATTGAACATCCATTTTCCAGAAACACCGTATTTAAATTGATCATCCTTAAAACCATAGGCTAAATAACTCTGTAAACGCCATTTATCGTTGGGGCCAAAATAGGTTCTACCTCCCACTCTCAATCGCACACCTTCTACATCATTCATTCCAAACGTAGAAAATATAGGACCGTAATCAAAATTATTAAACTCTACATAACCAGATCCCAAAATAGAGACTAAATTATACATCCGTTTAAATTTAGGCACCGTTTTAAGAGTGTCTAGCATTTTATAAATTCCTTTTTCGTTGTTACTTAATACCTCTTGTCTATTATGATCCCAAAAATCGTCATTTCGATCATAAATTTTATCATTATAAACATCAATTTCCGTAGCATAAAATTTATTCGTTTTCTTTTCATCAAACTTATAATTCTTAAACATGGTGGTACGCTTTCCGTACACCCCTTTCGCTTTATCTTTTTTATTAAAACTGAAATTAGACATCATATAATCTTTTTTCAGTAGAAAAACAGAATCACTCAATACATCGTATTCTTGTTCTATATAAATATCTTTCACCCAGTTAATATTAGCACTGCGGGTGGCTTTCATATTAATTTCTTTTACGGCAAAAGTACTGTCATTAACCCAAAAATCTCCTTTAAAGGTCAGTTCGTTCTTACGTCTTGGATAATAGACAATATTATAACACCACTTACTTTCTATATAAGCACTATCCGTTAATACATAATTATAAGTAGCGACTCCTGCTCGAGAGATAGGGCTCGTAAAACTCTTATCAAAAATCTTGATATAATTATCGTAAATATCATAATCTACATATAAATCTTTTATAAAGGAGATGATATTTTGATTGGCACTAAAGCCAGAATTTCGATTCCCTATAACATCTTCTCTAACGCGATTGGTTTTATTATTCCCATAAACATCATAAACAGATTCATTTATAAAAATAGGCAAAAATGCCTTACCAGTGATCCTAGAAGTATCAATCCCTTTAAAAATAAACTCCATGTTTTTAAACAATTTACTCCGCATCATAGCAGAGTCGATATTGTTTAAATCAAACTCGAGTTTTTCATATTTTTTGTATTCATATTGATCGAATAAGTACATTCCGTTTTGGCGTTTTTTAGCCCAGACTTTTTTCAATATGGCGATGGCAGGGTTGCCTTTCTTTTTCACTTTCCCACTGTAAAGTACTACTTCATTTAACACCGCTGCAGCTTCTTCCAATACAATTCGCAATTGCAGATCTCTCGCTTTAATACTTACTTTTTTAGTTTTAAATCCTAAAAAACTAACCTCTATAGTCTGAAAACTTTTACTAGATTGAATATAAAACTTACCATTTTCATCAGAAACGGTTCCCTCACTAGAATCAGGAAAAATCACATTTGCAAAAGGGATTGGCTCCTCGTTTTTATCCAACACAACGCCGCCTATCCTAACTTGTCCCAGCATGGAATACACACCTATCAGTAATAATAACG
>Ga0209292_1001274_pt1 | contig 31089 bp, 16 predicted proteins | sample GOMGulsemesocosm_2_FD_184634 | JGI IMG/M metagenome (GOLD analysis project Ga0209292, IMG submission 184634) | Methane-oxidizing microbial communities from mesocosms in the Gulf of Mexico - GOM9C Gulf of Mexico (SPAdes) (version 2) | ecosystem: Environmental > Aquatic > Marine > Cold seeps... | reverse complement strand
TATTGAACTTGTTTCAAAACAACCAACAAATACTAATAACAACAACTGTAAACACATTCCAAGGTTAGTAAAACGAGAATCAACCAGTTTTAAAGTTAACTAATCTCTACATTGATTTATAAAAACCCTAAGGTGGTATGTGCCGTGCGACGTGAAGTCGTATGTAACGCTGCTCACCGCGATAAGAGTGAACCATCTGTATCACCAGATGACCCTAGGACTCTGAATAAAGTAGCGAGTCTGACAATGTAACAAAGTCCACTGGACGGGAAAATAATCGAGAGAGGATGTTCCTCCTGATAACCACAAGTCGGGTAAGTGCTAGGGATTCAGTATGATGAATGAAAGTGAACCCATGTAAAATTCGTTATGCGCCAAGCAGCGGAAGTGGTTAATACGCTGTAGCCAAAACGGCAACGAGGGAAGGAAAGAGGTTGGCACGTACTCTTTCGTGATCACAGGCACTTCAAAGGAAGCGCTCACCAATGAAATCAAACCGCAACTGATCCACTTTCTACAAGAAAGGGGTTTAACACTCTCTGAAGAAAAAACGCATATTACTCATATCAATGATGGTTTTAACTTTCTGGGATTCAATGTCAGAAAGTATAACGGCAAACTACTCATTAAACCGAGTAAAAGCAATGTACTGTCATTTTAGAGAAACATGCGTGAATTCATCAGAAAACATCTAACTATCCCAGTGAATGAACTCATCAAGATGATGAATCCCAAACTGAGAGGATGGGCGAACTATTATCGCCATTGTGTTGCCAAGAAAGTCTTTGGTTATGTTGGTCATCAAATATTCTGGATGTTATGGAGATGGGCAACTAGGCTTCATCCAACTAAAAGTAGACACTGGTTAGCGCGGAAATATTTTCTGAATCGTAAAGGCCAATGGCAGTTTCACGGTTGGCAGAAAACTGCGAACATGGATTGTTTATTCAATCTTGTTCAAATTGCCCATACCCCGATAAAAAGACATGTGAAAATCAGAAGTGCGGCTATCCCTTACGATCCCCAATATGAAGCTTACTTATGTGAGCGGAAATTTGGGAAGGAATGTAGAAACACTTGGTTTAATCCGGTCTTGGCTGCTTTATAATATGAGGGTGCTGGGTAACATAGTACGCCTTAGTGGAGGCTTGAGCCGTATGCAGTGAAAGTTGCACGTACGGTTCTTAGGAGGGCGGCACCTGGTAACAGGTGTCGTCTATCCGACCATTGTGAGATAAAAATTTATATAACACTGAAACTTCTTCAATTCAATATTCAACAATAATAACGTCTCTTATTTCATTGATTGAAATTCAAAGATAATTTGGCGTTTATATTGCTGGTGTGGTTGTACAATATTTGAAGGGAATCTCTTTTTGCTATCAGCGTCTGTATAATTTTGAGCCTCTAAACATAGCCCTTGGTATGACTTAAATTGACCACTTAAATAGAAGCCCGTATACAATTGTATGGCTAATTGGTCAGTGTACACTGCTAAACTAACCTGGTTATTGACAGAAGTAAGTATGGCTTTAGGTTGCTCAACTTCTCCTTTATCAAGAACAAAACAATGGTCATAACCATTTATCTTTAGTCAAATGACTTAATTTGTCGCTCATTAACATTAAGGTACAAGGCTGTGCGGCAACTTTAATTTTAATTTGATTGCTTTTCAACCGCTCGATTTGACAGCCATAAGCTTGAAAGTCATCCCAAGTGATATCGTTTATCACACCACTTTGGCGGCGACAGCAGGCTTTTTAACTTCCCCTGTTCTAGGTTGTGCTTCGTATCAGCACAGCTTGAAAGCACTAGCGCACAAGTAAAACTTGTTACTAGGGTTTTGAAAAAATTTCGGTTCATTTTAAACTCCTCATTGAAAATACTTTCTTATTAATTTGGGGCAGTAAGCTCATTATTTTGACAAGCTTCTCTTAGGGATTCGGGTACCGGCCAAGGATTATCTTGTTGGCATTGCGCTGTACACTCGGCAAGTGTTGAAGTATCTGTACATTGGCTTGCAATACAGGGTTTAACTTTCTCTCCGCCAATGGAAAACATGTTGTGAATAACGCATTGTTTTTCGCTTTTATCTGGAAAACTTATCTGTTCAGTGAGTATGTTAACGGATGCTTTTCCGTCAAGTCTTGCCACTGGAGTCGTTTTTTTATTAGTTAAATAAATAATGCTATTCGAAAAAAATTGTTGAAAGTGAACATCTGCTAAGGTTTGTTCATTATGCCCTAAGGTGGTTCCAATCACTTTTCCATTTCCCGATTGATACAGCCAAGCTTGGGTGTGCATTTCTTTCGTCTCGATTCCATAACTTTGCAATAACGGTACACTGTTTTCATTTTGACTAATGGTGATATACAACTCATCACTCGATAAGGTCAAACTATCGGGTAAATTATCAATTAGTTGATGGTTACCGACTTTTTCTACATCGAAACTTCTTTGCGCTTCATGGCGTAATGTTTTTAAACCAAGAAATGTCGCCCATTCAGGAAAATACAGGAAAGAGTGCATTGCACAATGAAGTGCAATAACGGGCTTACCTTTTTCTACTACAGGGTTGATTAAGCGTTTAACCAAATCATCGTCTCTTTGTGCTGTATGACAAAAGTTATAGATAAGAAGATCATAGCCTTTTGAAAAGTCAGTTGATTTTAAACGTTCAATATCACCGACGATGATATCAATATCAGCATTAATAGATTGATTGATATTATTGCTGATTATTTGCATTTGTTGCTGGTAATCATGAAACCAACCAACGCTGGTTATATAGAGTATTTTAGTTACTTGCTCAGTTTGGGCTGGTGCTGTAGCTTCTTTATTACTGGTATCATTACAAGCACTAATGAGTAACAAAGAGCTAATTAAAAGGAGTTGGATAGTGGATTTAAATTTGTACATGAAAATGACCTTACTTAATATTCAATGTTTGTAAATAATTAAAGCTGCTTTTAAGATCTTCAAAGATATGGCCGGTATTGTGGTCTTGCTCAACAAAGACATTACCAACACCCATCTGTTTCGCCGCGATTAAGACCTTTTCAAAATCAATAATGCCTGATCCTACTGGTTTAAAAATTGTCTCATTCGCAGGTATCTGGCTTGTAGCAAGTGTTGATGACGGCATGCTTTTTAGATCTTTCAAATGTAGCAGAGCACAACGTTCACCTAATGAAGTTATTAATTCATCAGGCTGTAAGCCTGCATATTTAGCCCAATATGCACATAGTGTCGTTGACTTTTATTTGGCTTAAAATGGCTATAAATATCTATAGTAAAGATAGTCGAAATACTATTTGTCATGGATGACAATGAAGATACTATTGCAGCAACTAAAGGGGCTGATTTTTCGCAACAGTAACAGAGTCACGTTCAATCATTTCGGCAATAAATAAATGGGTTTGCTTGCTCGCAGGCATTTCCTCTTCACTTAACTTGATTGCAAGTTTAGTGGCATAGTTTGCCATTTCCTCTATAGGGTAATGCATGGTGGTTAATTTTGGTCGACAGGCAATACCTAATAACAAGTCATCAAAACCAATCACAGAAACATCTTCAGGTACACGTAATCCAGCATCAAATAAGGCGTGTATAGCACCTACCGCCATTAAATCGTTATATGCTAATAGCGCAGTAAACTTACGGCCTTTGGCTAATAGTGCTTTAACGGCTTGTTCACCTCCTTCAATATTTGAGGTTGATTCTTCAATACTATTGCGATCTAGCGATAAGTTATTTTTAACTAACGCTTTTTGTATACCTTCAATACGGCAACCAGGATCTCTATTTTGATAAATACTGGTCACTACTGCAAAATTTTGATGTCCTTTATCAACAAGGTATTGGGCAGCTTCTTGAGCTGCTGATAAATTATCTAACCACACACACCTATTAGAAATTTTGGGAATGTAGCGATTAACTAGCACTAAGCCCGGTATTTCATTTGCAAGTTTAATTAGGGTTTCTTCATCAGAATATTCGCTATGAAGAACAATCGCTTTACAGTTATGCTCTCTTAATGATTCTAGAGCAGCTAGTTCAGACTCTGTTTCATATAATGAACTACTCATCAACAGCTTATAGTTATCTTCTCTTGCCGCTTTCTCAACACCACTGGCTAATGAACCAAAAAATGGCATTGATAATTTGGGGGTTACTACACCAATAGTATTTGTTGTTTGACTAGCCAATGCACTGGCATTGCTGTTCGGTCGGTAGCCCAATTCAGCAATAATTTTTTTAACTCTGGCCCGACATGCATCACCCACTTTGCCTTTGTTGTGTACCACTCGAGAAACTGTGGCAGTAGATACCCCAGCTATTTTTGCAACGTCACTAATTGTAACCATCTTAAATACTCTGCTTTTGTTGTATCTTTTTAAATTGATTTTGTTCGAATCGCTCGTCTAACTTTTGCCGTGTTGCTCTACTTTTGTCCGCATCAATGCGGTAATACCGTAACAATAATAATGGTAATAAACTAAATAATACGGTGCCAACAGACAGTATAAGCCGCATATACATGATACTTTCACTTGTTTGGGCACTGTGTTTCATAGCATCAAAGCCTATGATATTTAGGGATAAGCCAGCAATCAAAACCGCTAAGGCCATGCTAATATTGACAATCCAAGTATGTACAGAAACAAACAAACCTTCACGCCTTTTATTATGAGCTAATTCATCTTCATCGCATAAATCAGCCAACATAGAAGGTATCAACATGGTCATTGTTGTCCAGACAGCGGTACAAAATATTGCGTCAATTACGATTAACCAACGTGTATCTGGCGTAAATATAAACCACTTAAGAACCCCACCACAAGCAGTTAACCAATAAATAAACCTTAATGTGTTAACTTTGCCATAATTGGCTGATAACTTTGATATTAACGGAATACTGAGTAAACCAAAAATAGCATATGCACTTGACAATATTCCTTTCCATATAGACCCTTGTGCAACATCGCCATCATGCATGTAATAAACCAGCAAATAATAATCAATGCTGGCAGTAAAGGCTCCGCCACATAACTGTAATACAGTGAGTGTTAACAAAATCAATAATGGCTTATTGTTTCTTAATGTTTTTAAACTTTTTAATAAACTAGGAGCCACAACCAAAGCATTATGGTCATGGACTTTTTCTTTTGAAAATAAAGCAGGCAAACAACCTAGTAAGCCAATAATAAAAATACCAACTCCCCAACCAACATATTTTATTCCAATAAAAATACTGCTAAAAATAGCAAGCTGAGCCAATGGAAATAACCACTGATAAAAAAAGGACCCAAGTTTTATAAAATATGAAGTAAACCCCATAACATCGGTTCGTTCATGATGGTCGTTGGTCATTTCATAAGACAAACAGGTCATAGGAATAGATAAAAACATGACGGCAAAATAGAAGAGAATTGAAAACAAAGTAAAGTAGCTAAGTTGAATAGCTTCTGACCAGTCAGGTGATACCATCCAAATCAAACCAAATAATAAAGCACTAATCCAAGCACCAATAAATATAAAGGGCCTACGACGACCAAATTTACTTTGGTAATTATCTGATAAGTGCCCCACCCATGGTCCAAAGAGTGTACTAATAAACATAGGAATGGTTAGCGCAATACCTAACAAAAATGGATCGACACCCAGTGTCATTTGATAAAAAGGAATGGCTAGTATAGGTACACTTTGATTGGCAAAGTAAATCGCAAAAAAGCCAATACCTAATGCAAGTTTTGGCTTTATTAAAACTCTCTTAGCTTTACAAACTTTCAATTTTGACCTTTACAATCCATAATCTTGCACCATTTTATCATATATCAGAAAGTCTTCTGGTTTAGCGGTATAAACATTTCCATTTTTAGTAAACATAGACAGCCCCCACTCTCCTGATAATACAGGCTCCCAGAAAAACGTTCCTAAACCACGCTCATTAGGCAAATTAAACATAATATCATTCAATAAACGCCGCTGAGGGTTGTATTCAACAATACTAAAACTTAGTTCAGAATACGTTTCAGCAAGTAAATTTAAAGTCCCTTGCCACTGAGTTGAAGGTCCTTGCCATTTCTCGTAAGCAGATAAGCCTAATACATCAAACTGAATATTCTGTTCGAGTGCTTGGTTAACCCAATGAATCAAACCATCTTTGTCGCCAGTATTTTCAATATGCAACATTATAAGAGTATGTTCATTAACTTGCTTCACACCTTTAATTCCAGCTTTAACTAGTGTTGCCAGGTTCCTCCAATTAGCCGTACTACCATTAACGACTTCGTTGGGAATCGATTTATTACCAAAACAATCACTATTTTCAGTAGGTAAATGAATTAGCATACCTGGCGTGATTTCATTACCTATTTGAACTATATCAGGTATGACACCCGCATCCTTCATCTCTGTTAACACCTCAACAGTATATTTTTCTACCTCTATAGCTAAATCTTCGATGGTATTTATATTACGCCATGAATGAGGAATGACTTGTTTATTAGGATCAGCCCAAGTATCACTATAATGAAAGTCGAGCAATAGCTTCATACCTGCCGCTTTCACTTGTTGAGCCATTTCAATGATATGTGCTTTATCATTATACGCTTCCCCCTTTGTATCACACCATGTTCCAAAACCAGATGCATAACCATAATCGGCACTAGGATCTACAAAGGTACGTAAACGAATATAATTAAAGCCATGGTTTTTCAATAACGTTAATAAGGGTTTCTCATAACCATCGGTGTCAATAAAAACAGCACCGTTGTCAACATGCTCAGCTAGGCTAGAGACATCAGCACCTAAAATATATTGATCACCTAGACGAGTATTGTCATTGCTAATTTCACTATCACTATCTGCTATCGAGTTATCAGTTTTACTCTCGCAGGCACTTAACAGACAAAGCATAGTAAACATTATCGTTGTGATGATTCTTTTATTAAAAATCATATTAAACCTTAATTTTTTAAAACAGCATTAGTAACGATTTAAATGAAAACATCAATTGAGGTGGATGTCTTTCTTTTTTCTTTCTTTTTTACAAGTTTCTATGATGCTTTCTATATCTGTGATGATCGCGAGCAATTTTTTAGCCCCGTACTGTGTATCATAAAACTTTTCTAAGACCTGGCAGGTTGCCAGATATTAGTAAATTACGGGGTAATTAACTCCAGCAGAAACCGAATACAATGCAAATATTAAATTCAAATAACACTTTATAAAAGACCACTTTTAAGTTGTTTGTCTGCATAATCAACGGCGCGGGCCGTAAATGCCATAAATGTTAGAGACGGATTAACACAGGAGCCAGAAGAAAACGACGCACCATCGGTAACAAACAAGTTTGATACTTCGTGGCTTTGATTCCATTTATTGAGGTATGATGTTTTTGGGTCTTTCCCCATACAGGCTCCGCCCATTTCATGGACCACAATACCTGGGGTTTCAGGGGTATTACGTCCTTTAACGTCAGTTAGTCCCGCAGCTTTTAACATCTCAACGGCGCTGTTCATCATATCTTCTTTCATTTTTCGGGTGTTTTCACCATACGTAACATTGGTGACTAGCAAGGGCATTCCCCACTGATCTTTTTTAGTTGAATGGAGTGACACCTGGTTTTCAAATGTTGGTAACATTTCACCAATAGCACCAAGGCCAAAATGCCAGCCGCCAGGCATTTTCAGGTCATTTTTAAACGCTTCACCAACTCCAGTTTTATGTAAATTCCAGCTCCAGTTGCTTCTTACTGACCAGCCCTGGTAACCGTAACCGCGTAAAAAATCAGTGTCTTGTTCTTTTACATTTCTAAACCTGGCAACATAAATACTGTCCTGGCGTCTACCTTTATAATAGCTTTCTAAATGCCCGGGAACATTACCACTGGCACTAGATCCACCATTGTGATCCATTATATAATGGCCAAGAACACCACTGGTATTACCAATGCCTTTGGGATATGTTTTAGAGGTAGAGTTCATTAAAATTTGTAATGTGCCTAATGTAGATGCACACATAAAGACGACTTTGCTGGTTACCGTGATTGATTTTTTTGTCACTGTATCTACATAACGCACTCCAGAAGCTTTACCTGACACTTCGTCATACAAAACTTCTTGTACCTGTGCATTTGGTGTTAATGTCATGTTTCCGGTACGCTCTGCCGCAGGTAAAGAGCCTGATATAGAGGAATAATAACCACCAAAAGAACAACCGCGCTGGCATTCGTTTCTAGCCTGACATTGACCACGACCTAGTTCTAAATGTACCTGTTTCGGCTCAGTTAAATGAGCAGTACGAGACGGGATCATGTGGCGATCGGGATGTGATTTCTTTAATTTTTTAATGATCTCACGTTCAACTACATTTAGTTCTATAGGAGGTAAAAATTTGCTGTCTGGTAGATGAGGAATATTTTCATAACTGCCCGCAATGCCAACAAATTCTTCGATATTGTCATACCATGGCTCAATATCTTTATAACGAATAGGCCAATCAACGCCGTGACCGTCTTTTGCATTTGCAGTAAAATCCAGATCACTCCAACGATAACATTGGCGTGCCCAAAGTAATGATTTCCCGCCAACGTGAGAACTTCTTATCCAGTCAAATGGCTGGTCCTGTTCATAAGGGTTTTCTTTATCATTAATAAAATGATGTTTAGTAAAGTCTGATAGAACCCAACATTTCTGTTGAATGGATTGCTCTTCATCTAATTGGTCCTGATGTACTTTGCCACGAAATTCCATATCCCACGGTGGCATTCCTTCGGTTTTATACTGTCTATGTGTTAAGGGTTTGCCTCGATCTAACACTAGTGTCTTATAGCCTTTTTCACAAAATTCTTTAGCCGCATAGCCGCCAGACATACCAGAACCTACAACAATGGCATCAAAATCATATTTCTTGCTTTTATTCATTATTAAATACTCCTAAAAAGCGATTCTAATACCAGGCTCTATCAACGTCTTTAAGTGGGATTTCTCGATATGGACCAGGCACATAATCAAAACTAAGTTCTTGTGATGCGCCTATTTCAGAGGTGTAATATCCCATAACGGTTAGTTGCTTAAATGACCGGTAAGCGTCATTTTCCTTCATAGTGCTATCAAGCTCAGTAACTATTTGTAGTTGTTTTTTTGATGATAACGACAAAAACTGCGCATTTTTTAAATTAAAATCATCAATGCTAATAATGACTGCTTTACTTTCAACATCATTCATAAAGTTTGCTAACATATGATCAATAAATAAATGCACTCCAGCTTCCTCCGCACCAGGTGTTTTAGTCTCTGGAATGATGATATTAACGATAGTTTTAACAAGTTTAAGCTGATTTGTAGTGAGTATATTAAGCTTTTTATTGCCACCAAAATGAGGTGCAAAAGCCAATGCCTTTACGCTCAACGGGGTAAGCGCTGTACCCATTACGGCCGTTAAAGCCGCAACAAATTGACGCCTGCTTATGTTATTTTCCATTATATTCCTTGTACTTTTGTACTACTATTTTCATTATTACTCCCCTTTATCCGCATAGTCATTAAAAGACAACGGCGCACTGGTAATATTGAATGAAGATGATTTAGCTTGAATACTTGCCCCTTTCAACGACTTTCCTATACGCAATAATATTGCCGCTTTTCCTTGCTCTGTATCAGCCTTATTTGAATGGATGATCTCGATATCACCTTTACTGACAAACTCAATTTCATGACCATTTATAGGTACTAAATTACCCTGTTTATCAATCAACTGCGCATAAACAAAAAACACATCTTTAACACCTTTAACAGGCTGTTGCCCACTTATGTCTACAGATAGTTTAAGTGCTACAGGTTGCCCTGCTGTAGTCACTTGATGTTCGCTAACTAATTCATCATTAATGAATGCTTTAGCTAGTAATTGCCCTGGTAAGAATTTATTTACTTTAAACTCGAAAGGCGGATGAGATAGGTGAGTTGAAAACTTATTCTTAGCCGGTTTTTGTCTTGCAACTAATTTTCCGTCTAACCATAACTCTACTTCTTCAGCATTACTGAATACACGCACATTAGATGACGATTTTTCATTCCATTCGCTCGCGATAAATACCATAGGTCCTGAATCAAACTGAGGTGAATATTCACTGGCATCACGCTGGCTCTGGTAAAAATAATAACTGTACTTAGGTAAACGATAAATATTCATAATACCTGAGGCTTCGAGGTCGTCGGCATAACCACGATTATAATCGAACATAACCCAATAACTATCTGCAAATGCTGGAGTTTTAAAGTTATCGTTATGTGCTTCTTGTAGGTTTCGTGCTTGTTGTAATAAACGTGTCTCACCTGAATTTAATAATTGACGACTTGTGCGGTCTTCTTCTTTTAAATCAGCCCATACATCTTGGTTTAACCCTGCATTTTGTGCGTAATATTCCCAGTCACCATATTCTGAGACATTATAAGGTTGGGTAGGCGCCTCATAGTGCTTTTGTCTATGTTGACGAGCTTGTAAATAGATATCAAATTCTGGTAACCAACCTGCCGATAAACGTGTTGGGTCTTCTTGATGAACAATAGTATTTAACTGCTCAACAAAAGATTTTGGCATTGCCGATTCGTTTAAGGAACACTCCCATGCCAGTACACTCGCGTGATTTCGATCACGTCGAATAAGATCGTGGCATGTTTGCAATACTTGAGCCTGAAACTCTTGCGTATCTGCATAATATTGCCAGCCTAATATTGCGTCTAAAAGTACTAAACCTAACTCATCTGCAGCGTCCATAAATGCTTTTGAATGAGGATAATGAGATAACCGCACATAATCAAAGCCAGCTGATTTTATTTTATAAGCGTCACGATAATCAGCTTGAGCAGAGGTCGCATAGCCTACATGAGGATATTCTTGATGACGATTAACGCCACGTAATATAGTGACTTCGCCGTTTATCAATAACTGATGCTGCTTATTGAACTCAAACTTACGCAAACCAATGCGCGTTTGCTTTTGGTCAATAAGTTTATTATCTAGATATATCTCACTAACAAGTTGATATAAATTTGGTGCTTTTGGGCTCCATAACTGCGCGTTGTTAACCACTAACTGTTGGCTAAATTGCTTATCGCTATTTGCTGATAACGTGGTGATTTCATCTTTTGTTTGGCTAACTAATTCATCACCAAAAAATAATGTTTGTTTTAGTGTAAAAGCCTTATTTTGTGCGTATTGATTGGTAATATGGGTTTTAACATTAACAACAGATTCATCGGTACTTATTTTCGGAAACGTAACAAAAACCCCGCCACTGGCAACTTTATTAGCATGCATTTCATCTGTGATATGCAATGGATTTTTAATCAATAAATTAACACCACGATACAAGCCTCCGTAGGTATTAAAATCTAAGGTATTAAGGGGCTTAGGGCCTATAATGGGATTGTCAACATTGCTCAACTTAACTTTAATAATGTTCGGCCCACTAAAGTTGACCGTATCACTAATGTCTAATGTGAAAGGTAAATAGCCACCTAAATGCTCACCTATTTTTTGATCATTTAACCATACTTCGGCATGGTTCATTGCTGCTTCAAAACGAATAAATATTTTATTATCTTTCCATTGCTGCTCAACTGCTAATTCTTTTTGATACCAAGCAATGCCTTGCCACTGTTCATTCACCACTAACGGTTCTATTTTCGGTGTGTGAGGCAAATCAACTGGTTGCCATTGCTCATTATTTTGTTCTGAATCTGAGCGTTTGAACTGCCAGTCATGATTAATATTAATTTGCTGAGAAGTGATGCCTAACTCTGCAACAGATACTTCAGTAGATTTTTTAGTTTGAGTCTCTAATGGGCTACAGCTAAATAATGTACCTAAAAGCACAAGAGAAATTATGGTTGAAAATGGTTTTAACACGAGAAATCCTTAATATCTTTTTTAAATAAAACTATGGGAACAACTTTACAGCACTAAAAATTACGATTTTAGCCTGTAAATATACTCATCATGAGTCAATAACTGGTTAATAGAATGAGCTAATGACGCGCTAACATTTTTGAAATACTCTTGGTTTTTACCAACATCAGTGGCATCAACAACAGGATCATAAGCCTCAGGAAAAATGCCCATGCCTGATAACACCGCATGCCAGCTGTTAGAGTCAAATAAATCGATATCATTACGCATCAAACGGCCTTGGCTTTTGTAAAGTGCCAATTTTGTTTGCAACGATGGTGGGATCTTTCTTGTTTGCCAGTCTTGCCAAAACACAGAATCAGCCCGTTGGCTGGTACAATAATGTGTAATAATAAGATCGCGCAGACATTGATATTCTAAATCCATTAACCGGTTATATTCCTGCTCAGTAGATTGCGCTAAATTTTTATTGGGTAACATGGTGGCCAAATTCAACGCGGCGCGCATAATGAGGTAAATACTGGTTGATTCCAATGGCTCTAAAAAACCGGAAGATAAACCAATGGCGACACAGTTTTTATGCCACATTTTTTTACGTTTTCCGGTGGAAAATTTAATGGTACGTGGCTCAGTTAACGTTTTTCCTTTTATATTTTTGAGCAATAAATCAGTGGCCTCTTGTTCACTGCAATATGCACTGGAATATACGTAGCCGTTACCTATACGGTTTTGTAATGGGATCTGCCAACGCCAGCCATGTTCATGGGCAAAAGCTTCGGTATAAGGTGGTAAAGTGTTCTCATTAACTGATTGAACAATTTCTGTTTGAACCACTGTCGCCCGATCAACCGGTAAGTAATGACTCCAGTCTTCATATTCTACAGCTAAGGTTTCACCAATTAACAAAGCGCGTTGACCCGTACAATCTATAAAAAAATCACCTTCAACGGTTTTTCCGTCTTTCATCACCAAACTTTTTATACGACCATCCGCATGTTGCATGATTGTTTCTACATGAGCCTGTATTTGTACAACACCTTTAACTTGCGCATAGGTTGCTAAATAATTAGCAGCTTTGCTCGCATCAAAATGTAATGCATAACCCATGGTGGATAAGTTGTTTGGTTTTTTCGGATCAGGTATATAAAACTTCCCTGCTTCAGCCATAGCCGCGCATGGTGAAAAGTCGGTATATTTACTCAAATCACCATTTAAATGCGCTTTTAGCCAGTGCTGAAAAAATTCCCAACCATTAATTTTTGCGCCGACATTACCGAAAGGATGCCAATAAGATCCACTTTTCTTTTGCCAGTCGGTAAATTTAATACCCAATTTAAAACTGGCATTAGTACTTAAAATGAAATCTTTTTCTGAAATATCTAAAAATTTTAGTATATCTACAAATGAAGGAACCGTTGCTTCACCAACACCTATAGTGCTAACTTCAGGTGATTCAATTAAGGTTATTGTCGCATTGTTTTTTTTCAATATTGGCGCTAATACCCGCCCTAATATCGCTGCGGTTAACCAGCCAGCAGTACCGCCACCAACAATAACATAAGACTTTATGGCAGAAGATTTGCTGCTCATCTGGTTCACTCCATACTTGTTTCATCACATTTAACATTTAGCTATAAACATAAAATATTTAGTGTTAAATGTTCACGTTAAAAAGTAGCGGCTCAACTGTGCCGCTACTACTTCAATTTATCGCTTTCATCCCAACCTAGAAGGTAGCACGAACACCTAAATTGTAACGAGCACCTGAAAGTTCAACGTAACTCACACGATCACGCTGACCATAATAAGCCGTTCTCGTTTCGTCTGTGATGTTCGTTCCTTCGAGTAAAATCGTGACGTTTTCATTGAAATCGTATGAAGCACTAAAGTCTAGTTGACCATAGTCTGTTTCATATCCTGGCCCTGAACGGTTAGTCATGAAATCTCCACGGTAGTTGTAGGCAAGACGGACAGAAATACCATCTTGATCATAAAAACCAACGAAGTTGTAACTATCTTTAGCGAAGCCTTCTAATGCATTGCTAGGCGAAGGAATGCCAGGGTAAACAATGTTTGGCTGATCTTTGTCTTCACTATCTGCCCAAGTGTAATTCGCTTGAATACCAAAGCCTCCCCAGAAACCAGGCAGATAATCGAAAGTATGCATGGCACCAAACTCAAGCCCTTGAATAGTTCCACCTTCACGGTTTTCCTTACGATCTGACGTAAAACCAATCGAGCCATCACCGCCTTCCGCAATATATGCATCGCGTAATGCTTGCTCTACAGGCCCCTGCCAAGTACCATTTTTAGTTATTTGTGAAATAAAACTAGTAATATCTTTATAAAAGAAAGCAACTGAGTAAGAAGTATGCTCACCATAATGTTCATATGATAAATCTAACTGCTCAACTTCGTAGGGTTTTAAATTAGGGTTTCCGCCCCAGATATATACCATAGGATTTGCAAAACCAGGAGATTCGCCAAAGTTATTGGCTGAATCCCATAAACCAGGACGAGTAATGTTTTTTGCTAAACCTAAACGAACATAATCTTCATCTGTTACCGCTAAATTAAAGTTAGCGGTAGGTAAGAAATAATCGTCATCACTTTTAGCTGTGGTAGGTTCGGTTATTGTTTCTGCGGTATTTTTAACTTGGTTGTCATCGGCTTGAAGTTTTAACAAGATAATTCTTGTCGTTGTACCGGTTGATTCATTGTCAGTTTGTACATAACGACCACCAATATTACCGGTCCAACTCATATCACCAAGTTCACCTTCGAGGTTAACTTGTACATAAGCAGATTTAGTGGTTTCTTCAGAACTAATGCCACCCGCTGCTTTATAAAGAGTGTCCCAACCAGCATCAACAATGCCGGAGCGCCAGTCATCATTAGTTGCTTCTAAGTAATCTTGCGCTGCTGAGCGGTATGCTTGATGGCTGCTAACCGTTAACCATTGACGAGGGAAATCACCGCTAACACCGTCCATGTAATTGCCTTCAGTTACGCGGAATATAGACGTATCAATTAAACCTACTGCGCTATTATCGCCCCAAGTACTACCATCGCCAATCCACATACCAGCACCGTTCCAAGTTTCAGCACCTGTTTCTGGATCAAATTCAGTACCGTAACGATCTGAACTTAGTTCACGATTTGAATAAGCAATACCTGTTTCAATTGAGGTAACAACGCCACTATCAAATTCATATTTAGCATCTAATTTTGCTTCTTTAACGGTATCTTCAGCTTCGCTGGCCGAATAACGTTGCCAAGCTGCACGTACAGTGGAAGGATCAATAAGATCCATGCCTGTTACACTCATAGATGGAACATCACCTTGGCTAAAGTCTAAGCTAATGGTGCTGTCGTGCAGTGAACCGTCTTCATTAAAACGAGTGTAATGCGGTACAGTACTGTTATCACCTTCATTACGAGTTTCTGCTTTGGAGTAAGATAAATCAGCAGTAACTGTTAGATTATCTTGATTATACTCAAAGTTGTAACCATACGCTTCGGTGGTACTTTCTTCTAAACTGTAATCTAATAAGAATTCTACATCGGTATTTGCTAACGTCGCGGTGAGCAGTGTGCCACTGTCGCTAACTGATGCTGCGCTGTATTTATTAGTTTGCAACGGTGCTTGTAAACCTGAACCCAACTGCTCGCGATCTAACTTACTATAGAGTACGTCAAACGTTGACATCATGTTTTCGTTTGGTGCCCACTGAATAGTTGCATTAGCGCCAAGGCGCTCACGATCTTCTGTTGCTGAGGTGAAAATAGCACGACCCGGTCCGCGACTACCTTCTAATGTCGTTGGCTGGCCATCTTCGCCAAGTACTTGCGATTTATCCATTGGGAAACCATAACCCCAAGAATCGTCGAAAGATTTATTGTAATTACTGTATTCATTCCAGTGACTTCCTCGATAAGTATCAAGGCGGGAAGTGGTATCTTTATACGAAACACCAACCAAAATGCCAATGGTATCATCTGCAAAAGTATTGCTAATGATACCTGAAAACTCAGGGTTAACTTCGTCGGCTAGGTCTTGTTTTACCGCTTTTACAGTACCTGCAGCGTGAAAACCAGCATAAGCTAGTGGGCGGGCAGAATGTAAATTAATATAGCCACCAATACTACCCGATGCTAATTTTGCCGTTGGTGATTTGATAACATCGGCACCAGAAATCATTTCTGATGGTAATAATTGGAAGTCAAAAGAACGATCGCCACCCGTAGTAGCAAGTGTTCTATCATTCATTTTAACGACGTTAAATTGTGGGCCAAAACCACGAATAGTTACTTTTGAACCTTCGCCATTAGCACGTGATATTGATACACCCGTAATACGCTGCAATGACTCGGCAACGTTCTGATCAGGCATTTTACCCATATCTTCAGCGACAATACTGTCTTGGATACTGTCTGCGAATCGTTTTGCCTGCAATGCTTTCGCCATACTGCTGCGCACGCCTGTTATTTCAATGACTTCAACATCATCTGTGGCACTTTGTTCTTCTGCAAAAACTGTTGTTCCCATAAAAGAGCTTAACGTTAATGCTGTGGTAATCGCTATGGCTACTTTACTTCTGTTGTTCATGTTTTTCCCCTTTATAATTATTTTGTCTGTTGTTCATTAATTATTTGAATACAGTTATCAATACATTTACTTTTCAAAGGCGTTGTAAACATAATATTAAATTCTTCTTTATTTTCACTTATGAATTTTATGTTTAATGAACATCGACTAATAGAACCAACAAATACGCATCGTTTTTAGATAGCGGCATTGCATAATAATTCGTCATTGAAAAATATTAAGTTAATTACATAAATACGCATTCTTGTACAAAAAAGTAACACACAGAAAAACAAATGTAAACGCTTACCCTGCAAGTAAACCCAACACAAATAAAATAATCACAAAAAAACAATAACTTACACCCAGGGTTATTTAGCAGCCAAGTAAGAACTGTAAATAATTGAGTTTAACAAGGGTAACGCTTACCTTATTTTTTAGGTAGGTGATATTGTCATAACGAAAAACATACACGAGACATTAAATTATTAGAACGAGGCCGTAATGTTCAATGCTTGGGAAAGTACAAAAATATCCATGTATACCAGTGTTAATTGAAAGCACTTGATGTATTTTATTGGTGTAAAATACATCAAGGACTATAACTCAGTTCGGCTGCATACGAGCTTAAACGATTTGTCACCAATTGAGTTTAAAAGTGTAAGGTACGGCCTAGCTTGACCAGATCATAGTTACAGTCTCTACTATTGCCGACACTTTAGACTAATGAACGATACCTTTAGTCTATAGTGTCGGCAATTTAATCGTTTTTAACGTTGCAGACTACTCACCGATTGTAATTTAATCGTTGCCATCGCTAAGTCTTTACTTTTTGCCGTTAGCGTCACTGTCCCTGTTTGGCCACTAATACCACGAATAATCACTACCGCTTTACCATAAAATAAAGAATGCTGATTATCTTGGAAAGGTTCAAGTGATAACGGATTGCCATTACCAATACCAGTAATGCTTGCTGGGCCATTAATGGTGAAGTCAACCATGCTCATATCGTGTGGCGAAAGTTGATCATTTTTATCAGCCGCCTCAACCAAAATATAATTTAAACTATCAGAGTTTGCACTGATGCTCTCTTGCTCTGCCGTTAGTCTTAATTTTGTTGTTTTTGTTGCCGTGTTAACAATTTTTTCACCAATAACCTTACCTTTTTTATAAGCAACTACTTTTAGTTCACCAGGCTGATAAATAACATCATCCCAATGTAAGCGATATTGATTCATAACCTGATAATATGGATTTTCATTATCACTTTTTTCATCAAAAACCTCCTTTATAACTAACTCTTTAATCGTTACTGGTGACCATGCATTGGTTATTTTATTGACCAAAACACGCACGTAGCGTGCTCTGGTATCGATGTTTAAAATACTATGATGACTTAGTTTCATGTCGGTGGCTGACGAAGCAGCCGATTGCCAATTTTTACCATCACTGGATGTTTCAAATTGATAATCAATTTTTTTAGCACTATCTTTCCACGCGATAGAGACATAGCCAATTTTTTGCTCTTGCTCTAAATCTAGCGCTAACCACTGCGGATACTTATTATTACTGGCAGACCATTGACTATTAATCGCACCATCAACGGCTTTATCTGCCCGATTTTCCCAAATAACGTTACCGTTTATATCTTGAGAAATGTCTTCACTGGACGACCAGGCAACCTTGCCAAAAGCAATATTACTGGTATTGGCTTTGGCGTCGTTTGCGTTAAGTTTTTTCTTTTTGCCTAAGCTGGTGCCATTTAAAAATAATTCAGCTTCATCGCCATCGGTATAAACAAAAACTGGCACGTTTTTGCCAACTCGCTCAGGCCAGGTCCAATGGGGCAAGATATGAAGCGTCATTGACTGCTTATTCCACTTACTGCGATATAAGTAATAACGATCCTTGGGTAACCCCACCAGATCGACAATCCCAAAATAGCTGCTCCTGGCTGCTTGCGTATGTGGTGTCGGCTCGCCAAGATAATCAAAACCGGTCCACACATATTCCCCCGCGACATACCTATCGCGGTCCATGCGTTTAAATTCTACATCAGGAATATCAGACCAGGAGGCTGCGGTATAATCATATGAAGATTCCTGGTGGTTGGCATTAAAGTCGTTCTTATGTTTTGGATGTGGGAATTGATAATAACCACGGGTACTAAAGGCAGAAGCCGTTTCTGTGTAAATTTGTGGGATCTTAGGGTATGCATTGCGAGCTAACGCATATTTTTGACCATAGTTCCACCCTTGGGTATCAGCGGCCTCTAATACACGTTTTTTGATTGCTGATGTTTTATGAGAAGCCATGTTAGTGGGGCGAGAGGTATCGTATTTTTTAAAATAATCAACCATGGTTTTAACTATGGTTGGGCCATTTTTAGCATCATCTAACACATCACCGACTTCATTGCCAACAGACCATAACATCACACTAGGGTGGTTAAAGTCTCGGTCAATAAAGTTTTTAATTTCAGCTTCTGCGTAATTGTTAACATAATCTTGTGTCGACACATCAACACTTGCGGTGGCGCCGTATTTATCAAATAATTCATCGATAACAACAAAGCCCATTTCATCAGCTAGATCTAACAACTCAGGTGATGGAGCATTATGACTGGTACGCAGTGAGTTAACCCCCATGTCTTTCATAATTGAAAGTTTACGTATTAACGCATCTTTAAATAATGCTGCGCCAAGCGGGCCATTATCATGATGTAAATTAACCCCTTTAATCTGTACTCTTTTGCCATTTAAATGAAAGCCATCATCGGCTGTCCACTTAAACGTGCGTATGCCAAAACGATTACTTCTACGATCAACTATTTTGCCATTGATGATGATTTCATAGTGACTTTTGTAAAGATCAGGCTGGTCAATATTCCATAATTTATGATCAACTAATGTCAGTAATTGCTTTACCGGTGCTATTGTTTTAGCCGAAATTTCAATTACTTTACTGTGCGAAACTAATACTTTTTCACTTTTATTTTCAGTGATAAAAGTATTGATTGTCACTTGTTGTTTGCTATTTGTACTGTTATTTATTTGCGTCTTTATTGCTATCTTTGCCTTATTTTTTAATACTTCAGGCGTAGTAATTTTCACCCCCCAAATAGGCACATGTATATCATCCACAATAAGCATGCGAACTTTTCGATATATGCCTGCTCCAGGATACCAACGAGAATAATGTTCTTTAGTACTGGCATGCACCGCCATTTGATTAGCTTGATCTGTTTTTATCAAAGAGGTCGCATCTAACCAAAAAGAATTATAGCCATAATGCCAAGAACCTGCTTTTTTACCATTAATAAAAACATTGGGGTTTGCCATTATGCCATCAAATAAAAACAACACTCTTTTATTGGTCAATAGCTTAGCTGTTAAGGAAAATAGCTTTTTATACCAACCTTCACCTTGCCAAGGTAATTTGCCTTGTTCCCCTGAGACATTAGGATCGAATGGTCCTGCAATAGCCCAATCGTGAGGTAAGGTAACTGCTTGCCAATTATCAGATACTTTATTTAACTGGCTGATGTTACCAATAGCCCCTTGTCGAAACGACCAACCTTGATTGAAAAGAATTTCTTCTCTTTCCGTAATATCATGTTGTTTAGCGATAGCTTGAGTATTTAACGTTGCATAACTGCAAAAGACAACAAGACAAAGCAATGATTTTATTCTTATATGTAGTGGCATTTCGATAATTAGCTCTTAATTAGATAGTAGATTAGGAAATAGCCGTTCTCTGCTGAAATTTGTACCTAAATACTAATAGAGGTAACAAATACTTAGCTTATTGCTGCAATTTGTCCGCCGGCAGCTATCATATTTGGGTTTATGCCAAGTTCTTTTGCGTGGCTACGAACCCAGTGCATCGCATTTGTGCTTTTAAACTTTAACAATTATCAACGAATGGGGCGGTAAGACGGTAACCCCTTTATTGAAGGCCAGTTTTGTCTTAACCGGAACGACTCTGTCAGGACTCTCAATGTCATTATAGGCATCTGCACTGTCGCCCGTGAGAATAGTTGCTGCGTATGTCCCCTCAAGCAACTTGTCTTTTAAGATAACTGTACAGGCCACATCTGCTAAAGGATGACGGTTTGTCAGAGCGATAGACCACTGTTCGCCCTGTTCGTCCACTGTGGCAATGGCATCGACCATAGCAACAGATTCAGAGCCATGTTTAAGCCTATCTGACTCGATGTGTGCCTTAACTGCATGGGATCCAAGCAGATTGGCGTACATGGCCATAGTATGGAAGTGGCTGCGCCGTAAAATCCCTTTAGGGTGAACGTAGAGTGGCCCCGTTTGATTCACAAGGCAGGCGATGTTTGCCATACTGACGTGATCCGGATTGCGAAGACATGCATTGAAGAACGAGGCGCAAAACAGCGCATCCGCCATGGTATAAAGAGGGGACAGCAAACTTTTGTCACGTTCGCCAATTAGGCGAATGACCTCAGGATCGTTATAGTCGACCTTGCGTTGCACATGTCCGGAGAAACCCGGATGGTGCCAGGAGCGTAGGTTCCATTCATCAAAAGCCATCGAGACTTTACCACTGACACTGGATTGATCAATGGCATTAGCAACGACTTTGATATGTTGATCGGGGCCCTCTGACATCATCATGCATTCCATAAAACTAGGCGTATGAAACTTTGCAAAATTAGGTACCCAATACATATGAACAGAGAGCAAGTCCAGATGACTTGCGGCAGTCTCAAGCAAGTATGGCTCAATTTTCCCAGACGGACCATGTGTTCCCGAGCAAGTAACTTGAATACTGGGATCGACTTGCTTCATCGCTACCGCAGCTTTGCTAACTTTATCAATATATGCTTTGCCCCCTCTTTCGTTACCCACACTCCAGTAGTTCACGTTGAAGGGTTCGGGGTGACCGTTCTGCTTGCGCAACTCGGCAAGGGGACCACTGGTCGAGTTGCAGTAATCGACCCAGTCAGCCATCTCCTGAACTTCAGCAAGGCCATTTTGGCAGATGTAGGGTTCAGCATCCAACCGACGACAGAGTTCAATGAATTCGTGGGTGCCGAAGGTATTAGGCTCTCTCACCCCCCATCGATCATCGTCATAAGCTTGGCGTGTATCCCCAACCCCCTTCTTCCAATGATAGCTGTCGACGAAACAACCACCCGGCCAACGGATCACAGGCACCTTTAGTTCCCTGATTGCCTCAATAACATCCAGACGAAATCCGGACTTGTCGGAAAGTGGTGAATCAGGTTCAAAGAAACCGCCGTAAATCTGCTTGCCAAAATGTTCAATAAACCCACCAAAGATCATCGGATCATAGCGTGTGTGCTCGGCATTACTATCAATATTCACAATGGCTTTGGGAGAAGAGCCAGCCGCCCAAGCGAACTTACCATGAGCCAATACAGCCCCCAGCGCTAAAGATAGCTTGTTGAAATTGCGTCTGTTCATTTTATTTTTCTTTGAATTACTCAAACTGCTCATTGCGTTCTCGCTCTAGTTGTTTAATGTCTCGTGTATGATGTTTTGTTTTCGTTTCAATAAGTTCTGAACCGAATATTGAAGCATGCTCTGCTTCTCAATTCCAATATACTTGTAAAGTGATCAAAGTATTCTTGGTCACGGATTTGATAGCGTTAGCTGATAATTAATACGCCACAAAAGGGTAAGCGCTTACTGAAAAAATTTCAAGAACATATTTATAAAAGTCAATCACGCTTATCCTAAAGGGATGGCAAAACATCAATGTAACCTAGTCTGTAACTGTATTTACCTTGGCTAAATACAGTTGTGGCAAAGCATAAAAAAACAAACAACCAGATCAACCCTAATAAACCCTTTATTTCAATAACTTAACCTTTAGCCCTTACCATGTAGACAGGAGTTTTGAGTTGATTGAGTAAAATTAACCTTTGCTCCGGTATCATTAACTTAAATTGTGTCAATGATGCCTTTTGAACAAAACTATTTTTACAGTCACCTCAAATAGTTGTTTACTTTTCGTTCTCTTTAGCTAGAATTGAGGTAAGCGTTTACCTTTCATTGTATGTAAATATAGTGTGAGTGCTTTGACCGTCCTAGGACGAAGTTAATCTTGTGAGGGAAGCAAATACCTGTGATTAACGAAAAGAACAAGCGTAATGCCCCATATTTATCATTTGGTTTGATTTCACAACTATTTATGACAATTAATAAATACAATAAAAGGCGACATCATGCGACAAAAACTATCACTAATTTTATTATTATTAGGCAGCACCACTATAGCACTAGCGGCTCAGCCGAAAGCGAATGTTACGGTCAATACTTCCACGGTTGTGGCAAGTGAGGTAAGTAACAAATATGGCATGAATCTTAATGGTGGCATCGACAGCGATGTAAACCGCGCGTCAGGTTATACCCCTTTGGTGGATGCCTTAGCCAAAACAGGTTCTAAACATTTACGCTTTCCCGGCGGAAAAAAATCAATAAAATATGCCTGGGCTGCAGCCCCTTATACAGATCCAAGTACTAATTATTGGGTGCCAGGGTGGTATGCCGACAATGCTCAAAACACTATGGATTATGATGCGTTTATTGCCATCAACAACCAAATAGGCGCAGAGGCTCATATCAATGTTGCTTATAACCCAGCTAATGGTTTGGGTGAAACTCTTGCCGCTAAATGGGTAAAATATGCCAATGTAACCAATAACCATAATGTTAAGTATTGGGAAATTGGTAATGAAATGTGGCAAGACGATTTAGGTTTGAATATTACTTCCCTTTGCGCCATTGCTACTTCTTATTCTGCTGCGATGAAAGCTGAAGATCCCAGTATTCTTATCGGTATTAGCTGGTTTAAAGGCCAGGTGCAGAACGTGATTAATACCTGCGGAAGTGCTATAGATTTTGTTACTATTAGTGACTATACCACCTACACTGGCACCTATTCAGGTTATGCCAATGGCAATAATGTTAAGCTGATTAACGTGAAAGAATCGGCAACTAAACCCATCGTAGTGTCTGAATTTGCCCCGACGAACTGGGCAATGTTTGGAAATGATCCTGTGGCCGCCGATTTGGATATGGCCAATTCCACTGGTAAAGGCATCATTAATTTTGATCAGATAGGACAATTTCTGAAAAGTCCCAATACCTTATATGCTAATTTCTGGAATACTCATTGGTATGATTTAAGTGGCTATATGTTTGATGCCATGGACAATTCAAATAATCTGTTGCCAGTGGCACAACCTATGACCCTTTGGGCTGATTTTATTAAAGATGATCTTGTGCAGATCACTAGCGACGAGTCAGATATAGTGACTTATGCCGCCTATGACGATACCAATGGCGATCTCAACCTGTTCTTGCTCAATAAAGGTAGCAGCAGCCACAGCACTAACATAGCGATCACTTCGCCTAACAATTATGATGCTATTGCAGCGGTTACCCGTTATCAGGGCGTAGATGAATGGGACGAAAACCCAAGCATGGGCAGCGTGGCCAGTGTTAATGTTGTATCTGGTACTATTAGCACATCACTTCCAGCGACGTCTATTACAGTGATTTCCCTTGAAATACCACAAATAGCGGTGACTGGTGTCAGTCTTTCGCCGGCCACCAATACCGTCAATGTAGGTGCCGTGAAAGCCCTGAGCACAACAACGATCCCAGCTAATGCCACCAATCAATCCATGAGCTGGAGCAGCAACAATACCAGTATCGCCACCGTTAACAATAGCGGTGTTGTCACCGGTGTTGCACTAGGTAATGCAACTATCACCGTGACTAGCCAAGATGGCGGTTATGTTGATACAGCGGCTATAACCGTTGCCGTGAGCGTCGAACCCATTATTACCAACCCGGGCTTTGAAACCGGCACCCTTGATGGCTGGCAGATAACAGAAACCGCAGGCTGGGCCGGTGTTACCTCCGACGGACAATATACTGGTACCTACTCAGGTTGGGCAGGCGGTGGTGTTGCCGAGCTTAAGCAAACCATCACGAGTCTTAAACCTGATACAGCCTATGACATTTTTGCTTGGGTATATAACTGGAACTCAGATGGCGGCTGGGGCACAGTGGGCGTGAAAAATAGTGGTGGGGCTTCGGTTAGTCAGTCTTTTGGTTACACAGACTGGACTTTGGTTAACCTAAACTTTACCACAGGCGCAACTAATACTACTGCAGATATTTATCTGAGCAGTCCAAGCCAAGTCAATACCTGGCTGCGCATCGATGATATCAGTATTGCTGAATCGACAATTCCAGCGAACTCTATACTGATTAATGGCGATTTTGAAAATGGTTTAACCAGCTGGAGTACCTGGCAAAATGTCACTACCACTAGCAACCAAGCCTATGCAGGCAGTTCGGTGCAGTTGAGTGGTCCTTCATCGGCCAACCAGACATTAACCGTAGAGCCCAATACAACTTATACTTATTCGGCTTATGTTAAAGTGCTGGATCCGCAAAATGACCGGGTTGTATTTGGAGCTGAAGATGTAACTAACAATGACGCTGGGTTGGACGCAGTAGATATTTATGACACTCAATATACGCACCATGAATTAACTTTTACCACAAGTGCTAATACAACGTCGGTAAAAGTCTATTTATGGCGCCCAGGCAATGGTGTCGATAACGCTTATATGGATAATGCGCAGCTTATAAAGCAATAATTCATAGCGATTGCTGAATATTAAACAACTATAATATTCAACTGGGCTCTTTTTGTTGAGCTTTTGCTAAGACGCAAAGTGCCCAAAACCGCCAGAGAAGTATGAAACATTTGGTTATTAATTTGATAAAAGCTTATAAAGTTCACTGTTTAGCATTCTAATAATAACAATTAAGAGAAGGTAAAATGAAAAAGGCTCTACTATTAATAATACTCGCAGTATCTAACGTAACTGCCTGTTTTTCTAATGATGTAGAATCAGAAAAACAGCAACCTAATATCATTGTGTTCTTAGTTGATGACATGGGTTTGATGGACACCTCTGTACCTTTTATCACCAACAGTCAAGGGCAAGCAATTTCACAACCGCTTAATGACTGGTATCACACCCCAAATATGGAAGCATTAGCCGCTAAAGGAACACGTTTTAGTCAATTTTATGCTCAAAGCGTTTGCTCTCCTACAAGAGCATCTCTTTTGACAGGACAAAATGCCACACGGCATCAGACAACGACTTGGATCAAACCTGACGAAAATAATAAAGGTGAATTTGGACCTACAAAATGGAGTTGGCAAGGGCTTAACAAAACATCAATTACCTTTCCACAGCTTTTAAAAAATGTTGGCTACAAAACCATTCACATCGGTAAAGGACATTTTGGTCCACTTAATAGTGACGGGGCCGATCCTAAAAACATCGGTTTTGATGTCAATATTGCTGGCGCACCATGGGGGCGGCCGAAAAGTTATTACAGTCAAAACCATTATGGCAACCACCCTAAATACAATCAAAAAAATAAGCCTTTAACTCATAATATTCCTCACTTAGAAGCATACTACGACAAAGATGTCTTTCTAACCGAAGCGCTTACGCTTGAGGCAAATAAACAAATAGATCAAGCCACAACAGAAAACAAACCATTCTTACTCTATATGTCACATTACGCCGTACATGCACCATTTGATAGTGATCCTAGATTTGAGAAACGATATCAAGGTCGTGATAAATCTAAACAAGCGCAAGCATACGCCACGCTAATGGAAGGAATGGATAAATCGTTAGGTGATATAAGTGTAAAACTTGAACAATTAGGTATCGCTGAAAACACCTTAATATTATTTTTAGGAGACAACGGCTCAGATGCACCGTTAGGAGATAATAACGACATAGCCAGCTCAGCACCACTAAGAGGAAGAAAAGCGACTAGCTGGGAAGGAGGTATGAGAGCGCCTTTTATAGCCGCTTGGGCAACACCACAACCAAGTAATAAAGCACAACAGCGACTCCCTATTGCTCAAAACAAAGTAAACACACAAGTTGCATCCGTATTAGATATTTACCCAACAATACTCGCTGCTGCCGCAGTGAAAAACCCAAGTTCGCAAGTGATTGACGGCGTTAATTTAACAAAGCAATTATCAGGACAAATCAATAATAAGCGTTCCAATCACTTTTTAATGCATTTCCCCCATGACCATCGGCATTCATATTTTACCAGTTACCGTTTAGATGATTGGAAAGTTATTTATAATTACCTTCCTGATATTAAGACAAAGCACAGAAAAAAACAGGTAAAACGCTACCAACTTTATAACTTAAAAAACGACCCGACAGAATCTAACGATCTCGCATCATCACAAGCCAAAGATCTGATGCGAATGATGGTGTTAATGATGACTGAATTGAAAAGCCAAAATGCTCAATACCCAATAAATAAGCAGGGTGAAACGCTCAAACCACTGCTACCAACATCGAGAATTTAACTCAATCGCGAATAAAAGAACTTAAATAATTAAAAGAACCAAAGTAATTATGATTTACATGATGAAAACTCTTAAAAAACTAGAAGAATATAAAAACAATGATTAAATCTAAATTAACGATTACCGTTATCAGCGGTATTATATCTTTATCTGGTTGTACACCTGATACAGAAACAAACTCAACGGCTACAAGCAATACAATACCTGCAACGAATCAAGCACCGGTTTATTGGCAAGACTTAAGTGTTTACAAAGTAAATACCGAAGAGCCAAGAGCCACCTTTATCGCTTTTGATAGCGTTGATAAAGTGGCCAATGAAGATTACAACAGCTCGCCTTATTACAAATTGCTTAATGGTGACTGGAAGTTTAATTGGTCTGCTAACCCATCATCAGTACCTGCTGATTTTTTCAAGCCTGAATTTGACGTGTCTAAATGGGATGAATTATCTGTTCCTGCTAACTGGCAGATGCATGGTTACGACTACCCTATTTATACCAATATCACTTATCCTTTTCCATTAAACCCTCCATTTATGCCTGAAGATGATAATCCAACGGGCGCTTATAGAACTAACTTTACTGTACCGACTCATTGGGATGGTCAGCAAGTATTTATCCACTTTGGTGGTGTAAATTCAGGGTTTTATTTATACATTAACGGCGAAGAAGTTGGGTACAGCGAAGGTTCTAAAACTGCAGCTGAATTTAACATCACCCAATATTTAAAAACAGGTGATAACGTACTGGCTGCAAAAGTGATCCGTCATACCGATGGTAGCTACCTTGAAGATCAAGATTTTTGGCGTGTTAGCGGTATTGAACGTGATGTTTATTTACACACGGCACCTAATACGCATGTCAGAGACTTTTTTGCTAAAACTTCACTTGAAAATAATTACAAAGACGGTGTATTAAACCTTGCCATAGATGTAGCTAATAAAGATAACTCTGCTCAATCAGTAAAAGTAAATATCAATCTTAGCGATGCTCAGGGTAATGTTGTTGCCACTAAATCAAGCTCAGTTATTGTTATGTCAGGTAAAGAGCAATCGATTAATCAAGAACTTAACGTTAAAGATGTTGCTGCTTGGTCAGCAGAAACGCCACATCTATATCAGTTAAGTATCAAAACTCAATACAGTGATGACACGCCTACTCAATACATTGGTGAACAAATTGGTTTTAAAAGCGTAGCGCTTAAAGACGGACAATTTCTTGTAAACGGTAAAGCCATACTCCTCAAAGGGGTAAATCGCCACGAGCATGATGAGCGTACAGGTCATGTTGTTACTCGTGAAGCTATGCTAGCAGATGTTAAGTTATTAAAAGAGAATAATTTTAATGCGGTACGCACCTCTCATTACCCTAACGACCCCTACTTTTATCACTTAGCAGATAAATACGGTTTATATGTCGTTGATGAAGCCAATATCGAATCTCATGGTTTTCACTATAAGCCAAGCGATACTCCCGCTAACAATGCTGACTTTGAAGGCATGCACTTAGACCGTATCGAACGTATGGTCGAGCGCGATAAAAACCACCCTTCCATTACATTTTGGTCTATGGGTAATGAAGCCGGTGATGGCATCAACTATGTTAAAGCGTATGACTGGATCAAACAAAAAGATGATTCTCGTTTAACCATTTATGAGCGTGCAGAGCAACAATCTAAATACACAAAAGACACTCGTCCACACCAGGATGCTGTTACCTGGATGTACAAGCCAGTTAAAGATCTGAAAAAGCAGTACATAGGAAAATACCCTGAACGCCCATTCTTCTGGGTAGAGTACTCACATGCTATGGGGAACTCTAGCGGTAACTTTAAAGAGTATTGGGATTTTGTGCGCAGTGAACGCCAAATGCAAGGTGGCTTTATCTGGGACTGGATGGATCAAGGTTTAGTTAAAAAAGATGAAAACGGTAACGAATTTTGGGGCTACGGCGGAGATTTTGAGCCAGAAGGTGTGTATAACGACAATAACTTCGTGTTAAACGGCTTAATTAACCCTGATAGAACGCCACACCCTGGATTGTTTGAAGTGAAAAAAGTCTACCAAAACTTACACTTTACCAAAACCGGTACAGCACAATATGAGTTATACAATGAAAATTTCTTTATTGATTCTTCAAGTAATAATATTGCTTGGCACTTAATTGAAGATGGTATTGTTGTTAAAACAGGAGAAGTCAACGTTGTTGCTCAGCCACAAAGTAAAGTTTCTTTTGATTTATCGAAACAATTACCAAGTTTAAAGACTGGCAAAGAATACTTTATTAATTTTTATGCAACCGCAAAAGGCGAACACCCTCTAGTTGAAAAAGGCCACTTGTTAGCCAGTGAACAAATTTTATTGCAAAAAGGTTCTATTAAAGCATTTGCTAACAATACCGACGGTAAAGTGACGGTAGAAAAGCAAGGTGATAGTACTAAGGTAGTTGCGGGTGACGCTAATTTATCATTTGATAAAGCGGGCTATTTAACTTCATATCAATTTAAGCAAACTGAACTGTTAAAAGAGGCCCTTAAATTTAATCTATGGCGTGCTCCAACTGATAACGATTTTGGGGGTGGTAAAAATAGCTTTGCAATTCGCGCTCAACTTTGGAAAACAGCATCAAATAACCAACAGGGTCAAGGGATAAAAGTTGTTTCCTCTACAGACGAACTTGTAACATTAGAGCAAGTTGTTTCACTTGCAGAGGCTGAGTCCACCGTTACGTATCAATATACAATTAACGGCCAAGGCGAACTAAAAATAGATGTTCAATTTGATTTTTCCGGAAACCCTAAAGAAGAAGTAAATGCTCCTGGTCGAGTTGTTGAAAAGTGGGAAGTTAAACCAATGAAGTTTAGTGCTATTCCACGTATTGGTACAAATTTCCAAATGCCAGTAGATTTTGACCAAGTCACTTATTATGGTCGTGGTCCACATGAAAATTACTGGGATCGTAAAACGTCAGCATTTGTTGGTATTTATCAAGGTGAAGTTAAAGATATCGCTTTTGACTATATTCGCCCACAAGAAAATGGAAATCGTAGTGATCTTCGTTGGGCAACACTAACAAATGAAAACGGTATCGGACTTAAGATATCTGGTTCACCATCATTTGACTTTAGTGCGCACCACCAACCGATGAGTGACTTTGATCCAGGCTTCGAAAAAGCACAACGACATTATACTGACATCATTAAACAAGACTTGGTCAGTGTAAATGTAGACTTTAAACAAACGGGTATCGCTGGCGATAACAGTTGGGGTGCACATGCATGGGACAAGTACCAGCTTAAAGCGCAAGACTATAGCTACTCTTTTACCCTGTCACCGATATCTTCTGCTCCTACATATAAAACAGAGCAGACAATAAAAATAGGCACACATAACGAGTTATAAAATATCACGCCCAATGATTTAATTGGGCGTTTTTTTTATTGCTGCTGGGGATTAAGTTTATATCAATATTTTGCCAGCAGTGTATCGTTACTTATTGGTATTTTTTATTTATTGGTGTTGTTTTACTTATTGCTAAAAGAAGTTAAACGAGTAACAAGGGAACATAAACGATGAAATCGCGACATATATTAATCAATGGGGCTTCCTCAGGAATAGGTGCAGCATTAACCAAGCTATTAGCTGAGCAAAATCATAAGTTAAGTTTATGTGGTCGAAATGAAGTGAAATTATCAAAGATAATCAATTCAATCCCTTCTGATTCTTTGATTCATGCCGAGCATTTCTGTGTGAGTGATCATAAGCGTATCGAACAATTCTGTCAGCAGGCTAATACCAAACTAAATGTCGATGTATTAATTAATTGTGTTGGCATTAATCAAAGTCGAGAACCAGCCGTTGGTGTGACAAAAGATACGTTAGATTGGCATATGCAAATTAACTGTTACGCGCCGATTGAATTCATAAACCAATTAGCGCCCAAAATGCAATCAAGAAAGTTAGGGGTTTTGCTTAATGTCTTATCAACAGTCTGTTTATATTCAAATCCAGGAATAGCCGTATATAGTGCCTCAAAAGCAGCATTGGACAGTTATACCAAGGTAATGAGAAAAGAATTACGCACTGACAACATAAAAGTATTATCGATATACCCTGGAGGCGTAGACACCGAATTTAGAGAAGCCAAGC
>Ga0209292_1001272_pt1 | contig 31116 bp, 24 predicted proteins | sample GOMGulsemesocosm_2_FD_184634 | JGI IMG/M metagenome (GOLD analysis project Ga0209292, IMG submission 184634) | Methane-oxidizing microbial communities from mesocosms in the Gulf of Mexico - GOM9C Gulf of Mexico (SPAdes) (version 2) | ecosystem: Environmental > Aquatic > Marine > Cold seeps... | reverse complement strand
TTATCCTCAGTGAGATGATAAACGGGGTTAATACTCATAATGGTTTGGTTTTTGGTTTCTTTGCTTTTATATAACAATTAACTCTTAATTGGTTACATAGGTATTTACAAATTCTTTGCCAAGATTGAACGTTGAAAACATACAATTATTGTAAATCACTGATATAAGCAAGTAATAGAGTATCAGAAATTTTAAAGGAAATCAGTCAGAATTTATTTATCTTTCAAATTTAAACTTAAACCAAACTGAACATAAGGTGCAGAAAAAGATGTTTTTGTAAACTCTTTCATTTTACCATCCAGCTTCCAGTATTTCCCTGATAAATCAAAAGCATAACCAATTCGGGCATTGATACTAACAATTGGTAAAGTTATTCTAAAATCTAAATTAGGGTCTAGCGTAAAAATATCATTCGTATAAGAAGTGATGTTAGTACTATTTTGTTGAATTAAATTGGGTAACGCACCGTCTTTACCCTGTTCTAACAATGTCATATTACCATAAGTGAAATTTAAACCAAAAGCCGTCATCAAATACTCATTTCCCAATGGGTAATTCCCTCCATAACTAAAAGAATAGCCCTTTAGCATAAACCGATCATTATTTGACACTACTGGTATATAGTTAAAACCAAAATGCATACCTGATTCATTCATTGCAATATAGTCAAATACAAAACTATAGGTTTCAAACTTATTTGAAAAACCAGGTATCCCTATCTTATTTAATTCGAAATTTAGTTTGTCAATTTTATTAAAAAAACTACGCCCATAATATATACCAAGATGATACTCTGTTAATTTTTGCCCAAAATCATAATTATCCAAATGACTACTTTTATCATAGGTGTTAAGTATTGCATACGGTAACGTTTCACCAAATCCCACAATTGGATTATCACCATTTAAATAGTCTAAATCAATTAAATATATTTTATTATCCTCTTTAAATCGATCATCTAACTGTAATGATTTAATAATTTTTTCGTCAAAATTCTGAGCATTCTTGTAATAAACAGGAATAGTAATAACTTTTCCTAATAAAGTTGTATCTGAAGATGTATTTATCCTACTCGCAATAGACTTCATATCATGTGAATAACACCTTTTAGCTTTTTTATCCGCATGTAAATGACATCTACCGAACTGACCATAAAATTTTGAATTTGGAAAATCAGCATAAATAGTTTTAAATTGACTATACATATACCGTTCACGTATAACAGGGGCAGCTAAATTCCCTTCTCGCTCAGAAATAAACCATTCTTGACCTTCTGAAACACTCTCCAATATTTGAGAATAAATCTCATACTTCCTACCTAACTCTAACTTTAATGCATCTTTTAATTTCTCCGATTCTGAGATTATCGTTTCAAACGTTTGCCATGCATCAACCTTATCTCCTGCTAAATTAACTCCCTCTCCACCTTTATTATAAATTTCATCCGGGGATGCGTCAATAAATTCAGAAGTAACCAACGCTTTTATAGATTCATAAATCAAACCTGTCTCACCATCTATCGACAAAGAATCAATAATATTATTTAAGGCGAAAATTGAAAAAGCAGGAAACCTTTCCACATCAATGCCATGTACACTAATCCTATTGGCAGAGTCAACTTTAGTATTTAACCTTTTTATATCCATTATTAGCTCATAGAAATGTGGGGAATACTTTTCTTTCAAAAAAGATTTAAATTTTGAATTATTATCAATCGCTATTCCAGTCATAATATAACCAATCGCTGGACTTTGCTCAAACAGGAAATGGTTTACATTTTGAGTTTTATTTAAATACGCTAATATTTTAAATTCTAGAGTAGAATTCACTCCGCCAAACTGGTGATTTTCACCTGTAAAATACACTTTAAAGTTATCCAACTCCCCTGTGGAAAATAATTTATCAAAATCTGAAAAATCTTGCGTTTCATAAATATTAATCGTGCTATAATTGTCTTGGCATAAGCTAATTGAAACATTCAAAATAATAATTAACGCTAGTACATTTTTCATAATTGATAGTATTTGACTACAATAATAGTTAATTTTTCTTTTTATTCTCTTCTATCATTACAGTTGAAATCGCCCTTACCCCTTCCGTTAAGGATTTAAATTGGTTAATAAATTCAATATTTTCCGAATTATTTAATTGCTTTAGTGTTTCATTTATAGTTTCCATTTGAGATACCACACCAGCCATTTGACTTGTTCCAAACCCTTTCAGTTTTTGCTGTCGAACAAACTCTTCAAGAATGACATTCCATCTACTTTTCTCTGATTCTTTAATAAAACCAGACATCAACTTAAATTTTAACAAGTTGGCTTCAGCACCCGAAGTTAATGTTTGTGCTTCATTTTCATAATGAGAAACAATCAACGTCTCTAACTCATGTTGATTCATTAAAGGATTTAATTTTTCAACAATTTTGTTCATATCTCTATACGACCCTTGTAACTTAAAAGAAGGTTCTACCCTATAGGCATCCTCTTTACTAGCCGAGTCAATATACCCTAAATTTACTTTCAATAGAACATCTCGAACTACAATCGCTTTTTTAAGTAACGCTATACTATCTGAAATATCTTCAGAACTAAAAGAATGTTCCAACGCAACATCTTGTAAAGACATACCCTCTGCCACCTTTATTAAATTGTATATATCATTTTTACCTTTATTAGCCAATTGTGCTAATATTGGATTTGATGTTAGACTATTTTCTAAATAACTTAATTTAAATTCTGCTTCAGTATCACCAAGAATATCTCCTAAATTATATATATCCGCTCGATTAGCTAACATGTCTGGAATTTGAAACTTTTCACCACTTTCAGTATATGGATTCCCAGCCATAACAACAGCTACTTTTTTACCCTTAAAATCGTAAGTTTTAGTTTTACCTTTGTAAACACCTTCAATTTTTCTTTGAGCATCACATAGGGAAATAAATTTTTGCAATAACTCGGGATTACAATGTTGAATATCATCTAAATACAACATAATATTGTCCCCCATTTCTAAAGCTAAATTCAGTTTTTGAAGTTCTTCTTTAGCCGTAGCATTTCCAGCTTCTTCAGGATCTAAAGAGGTGACTTGATGACCTATAGCTGGTCCATTAATTTTCATAAAAATCAAGCCCAACCTATTAGCAACATATTCCATTAAGGTAGTTTTACCATAGCCAGGTGGTGAAATCAACAATAACAACCCCATTAAATCAGTTCGCTTATTTACACCAGATGCACCTATTTGCTTAGCGAAATTATCACCAATCAGGGATAAATACACCTCATCAATTAATTGATTTCTTACAAAAGAGCTTAACACTCTTGGCTTATATTCGTTTATTCTTATCTCCTCTTTAAATTCATGTACTAAGTCAGATTTTAATTGATTATATAAATTAAAATTTTCTACATCATTTTGATTAAATAGTTTTAAGCGGGTTATGAAATCATTATAATTTGATGAATAATTATTTTCAACAATTAATTTATGATCTCCTTTAAAATTATGTAATTGAATTGATAAATCAACATTTGACTGATAATATTTCCCTACATTACTCAACAAGGTATAAGCCGAAACTTCTAATAACATCCCTATAGATATTACACTTTCAACTTCAGACGTATACGAATCAATCCAAATTTTAATTTGATTAAACTTTTGTTTCCAATTCGAATTTTTACTTTCAACTATACTTTTAAATAGTTTAGTTTTTTGATTTGATTTTAAATAACCATAGAAAGATTCATACAACTTGAATGCCTCATGCGATATTACATATTTATCTAATGTACTTAATTCATCAACCAAATAATTTATTGACTCAGAACAATCAGCATCAACAAAATCGAACGAATTTAACTTGTCTAACAATTCATTTTTTAGATAAACTGAATCTTTGTGATTTGGGAAAACTGAATTTAATACACCAACTGATTTAATAGCATGGTTAAAGGATTCCTTTTGTTGCTCATCTATTCCGAACTCCCAAAACATCAATCCAAACACTCTATCAACTGGGCTATACTTAAGTTTATGAATCAGGTCATACTTAGATGATAATTCATTTACAATTTTTAATGCATCACTATCATGTATTCCTTTAATATATCCCTCATTAAATCTAGTAGACATAAACGTTTGAATAGCCAATAATCTCTCCTGTTGGTTTACTTTTCCCCATTCTAAAAAAGAATTATGTGTTGAAGTAACTTTGTTAAAGAAATGATACGCTAAATATTCAGAACGGTAAACTTTCTCATTTTCAGAAACTAACAATTGATTCCAATATGGCTTAAAATCCATTAATTGAAGATTATCTACTTCTTCATAAAAATTAGTTCCGGTTAAATGATAATAAACAGACTCATTTCTAAAAACGGTAGTCACCTCTAACTTAAGCGTATTAACTAAAAATTGATGATTTCCCAATTTTATTAAACTTTCACCTTCAGTAAACAATTCCAATTTATCCTTTAACTGACGAACTACCTCCTCCTTTTGAGCATTTAATTTTGATTGGATATCATCCGCCTTATTTGAATCTTTTAAATCAATTAATTTCTTGATAACATCCCTAACTTTATCCACCATTAAATCAGAAGCGAAATACCCATTTACTTCTAGCACAGTTTTAAAAGAAGATGCTTTATTTTTTATTCCGTTTAAAATTCTTAATGCAGAACTATAAATAGATTCAATTTTTTTATTCTTTATCTCAATTAGAGTGACTTTTTTATTTTCAAACGCATTATAGATATCTTCACGCTTACTTGTTATTAAAGCTATATACTCATCAAACTCTGAAAACTTACCTTCTAAATCCTCCAATTGAATAATTATCTTATTCAAGTATTCATCACATTTTTCAGGCGAGTCAGAAATATCAATATAATTAATAAAACCTTGTTCAATCAATCTGATTTGAGAATTAAATTCCGCTTTACCTTCAACAAGTTTTAAAGACTTACGTTTTTTACTTAAGCTCGATTTAAGCTGATTAAACACAGAAAATAAATCAGTTATTTTATCAATTATTTCTGTAGTTTTTGTTGCATCTAAAATTTTAAGATTTGAAACAATTTCAATCAATAATTCAAGCTCAGAAGACAAACTTTTAATTTCTTCTTCTAAATCATTAGCTACAACAACTTTTGTTAATGTATTTAATTCCTTCTCAACCGTTTTCACACGGTCATTATACGGCTGTAATGCCTCCTCTTTCAATAAAAATGTAACACAATTTTCTGAAGCAAAATCAAAAGCTTGATTAATATCATCATTCAACTTTTTCACTTTTACCAAGTCAACATATCTAATATCATTTAGAGTTATTAGCTCCCCTTTTAAATCTCTTAGTTTAGCAATAAGATGAACAAAATCATTTACTTTTGCTACTCTTAGATTTTTAGAATGAGACAATAAATTTTTCGCTTTTTTTTCTGTATCTTGAATTATTTCAAGTGCATATTTTTTTAACTTTATTACTTTATCAAATTCATCAATAGCTGATGAGGCAGTTTTTTTAATTTCGTTTAACTGTACATCTAATGTAAAAGCTTCTTTGTTGTCAATCCAATGAAATGAATCAATAATATCGGTAGACTTTTTTACAATATCAATATATAAATTTGCAAATGAATCTTCTTTGCGAATCAACTTAAGCAATTCTCTACTTTCAGATAAAGCTCTTACTATTTCCTTATTCCCCACTTTAGACAAGTATGAATTTGAATCATTTCCTGTACTAATCTCTTCTGCAGAATAGGTAGTTTGCCAAATTTGAATTGGATGATGCTTTTGCATGTCCTCATGTGATTTGAATAATGCTAATTCACCGTTATCAAAAATAGAATACCCATTACATATTAGTGGGTTCTCTACTTTCTGAGAAATAATATTATAAGATAATAAAATATAAACTCCAGATAACCTATTATAAAAGACATACAAAAAATCCTCTCCATTTGAAGAAGCAATTTTCTTTTCAAACAACATGTCTTCAAATTGGCTATCAAATAATTTGAATTCACCAGTGTTAATGTAATAGCCTTTTGGGAAAATTATTCCTTGGTCACCTGGCAAAAGAATACAAGAATCCTTGATGGCGTCAATTCTTACCACCTCTTGCATTTTTTGATTAAATACTAAATAGCGGTATTCTTTTTCTTGATATGGTTTAATTTTTAGCAAAATCAAATTTCCACTTATGGCATATCTTACTTCAGCATCATCTAAGGTTTGGTCACAGTGTTCTACTTTTTCAGAATAAATTCCTTTCCCCGAATCTGTATTATTTTCAACTTTAATAGTTAAATCACCACCAACTGTTTCAACAAATACTTTATCTTCAATGGATATATGTGGGTGCTTACCTGAGATATGATTATCGCGACTTACTGTTTTCCATTTAAAATCATGTTGTGTCGGAAATTTATACTCATGATCAAATCGATTACCCTCATATTCATAAGTTCCATTTTTATTTAACCACTTAAACACTTTAATATCTGTTGCACCTTGTCCAACACGGAAAACCATATACAAATAAGGCCCAATTATAGTAAATTTCGCAAATTTTGTTTCTCTGTAATATTTGTAAAGATTTGTAAAATCAGCAATAAACTCATCTTTTTCAAAAACAGACATGTCTTTTTCTGAAAAATGATGTGAAGATGGATTAAATTCAAATACTGAAAATACATCTTTTACAAATGTTTCAGATTTTAAACCAAAATGAACGTTATAACCGAATAAAAACAAATTATTACCGAGTGATATGATATCTCTAGGTTGACAGTTATTCTCTGTAGTAATACGTTCAGTTGTCAATAATTCAGTTTCAATAGAACCAAACAATTCACGCCTGTGATTATTAAGGAGATCTAACTTAGTATTAAATTCTGTTCCGTTTTTTAATAATCGCTTACGAATTATATCATAAGCTCCACCTTCTAAATTTTGCTGCCTTCCTTCTTCTTTATCTTTTGACATTAGTTAAAATGATTTTAAAAACAGTATCACTACTATTTTATGAATAATAGAGTGGATTGATAAATGATTCATCAATCCACTTTAACTTTTTTAAAGTTTTGAATTCAAATAATCTGAATTCAAAAGCTTATAGTCCTAAAGAATCTGATGATACATTAGCTACACCAAATTGGTTAGCTAAATCTAAAAATTGACTTAAAAGTCCTTTTCGTTTTGTATCATTCGTTTTTGTAATCATTTTAGTAATTAATGCACTTATTGTCAAATTTTTCACATCTTCAGATTTAATATTTGAATCCGATACTAACGTTCTAATTTTATCAATAAATGTTTCACCTTCAACATCATCTAATAATTGAGATTTAATCTTAGATAATGCATCTGAACTATCAATTGTTCTATCCAACATTTTACCCTTAGTAATTGAACCAGTAATTCTATCAAAGAATTCTTGCTCACCACCAACAATATCAATTTTAGCAGATTTTAATGCTTCACCTAACACCATTGCCTGTGCATCAGCTATATCTTTTTGTATTCCAATCTCAGCTAATTCAATCTCTTTAGTTTTATCTAAAGTTAATTTGAATTCTTCATGCTCTTTTCCAACACCATCTAACTGTTTCATGGCATCTGCTTTTTGGTGGATACCTTCAGCCTCCACTTTAAACTTCTCTGAACTTACAGACGCTTCCGCTAATCCTTTTTTCTCATCAGATGTTGCTTTGGCTTCAATAACTTCAGCTTCAACTAATCCTTTTTGACGATCTATATCTGCTTCAGCTAACCCTAATTTTAATTCAGCATCAGCAGTTGCTATACCTTTCACTTGAATACCTTTCGCTTCCGCTTCTGCTTTCACTTGAATAACATGAGCATCAGAATCACCCTCTTTTTCAGTGGCAGCAGCTTTAGCTTCCATTACTTGGGCTTCAGCAATACCTGTTGCCGCATATTCTGCCGCTTTTGCATCTGCCATTATTTTGATAGCATCTGCTTTTTGAATCGAACTTTTTTGCTCAGCCTCTGCATCAATAAGCGTTTGAGCTGCTCTAAATTCAGAAGCTTGCTTTGCCGCCTCCGCTGCTTTAATCTGCTGAACTAAAGCTTCTTCAGCAATTTGTTCAGCATTTGTAATTGCCACTTTCTTAGAACGATCCGCCCCAGCAAACGCTTTAGTATCATTTATTCTTTCCTCTTCATCTACTACTGTTTTTTCAATAGCGATACGCTCACGAATTACTTCTTGAATATTTTTCTTTTCAATCTCGATAGCTTTCTCTTTCTCAATCTGAGCTAATGTTACTACCCTTTCTCGTTCAGTACGTTCTAAATCGCGCTCTCGTAGAACTCTTTCAGTTTCTATACCTTCTGTTTTTTCTTTGTTTTTAGCTGCAACAATTACTTGTCTTAATTTATTTTCTTCAGCTACTTGTAATTCCTCTTCCGTTACAATCCTTGCTTGTTCAGACTTTTTACGCTCCTCTTCATTTACTTTTGCAATCTCTGCTTCTTCTCTTGCTACAATATTAGCAATCTCTCTCTTTTGCTTTTCTTCTTTCTCTGCTAATTGCTTTTCTAATTCTAGAATTGCTTCTCTCGCTTCAACATCTTGTTGTTTAATTACTTTTTCTTCATCACGTCTAATTAAGTTAGACATTACGTTTTGCTCAGTTGTTAATTTTGTAATTTTTTTAATTCCTTCAGCATCTAAAATATTAGTTGCATTCAAATAACCTATGTTAGTTTGTTCTAAATAATCAATAGCGGCATCATCTAAAATGTATCCATTTAAATCAGTACCAATTACATTTACAATTTCTTCTCTAAAGGCATCTCTTTTATTATATAAATCAACAAAATCGAATTGTTTTCCTACCGTTTTCAAAGCTTCTGAAAATTTGGCATCAAACAATTGCACCATAGCTTCTCTAGATGATGCTCTTTTACACCCTACCGTTTGGGCTACTTTTTGAACATCAGCCGCTAATTCGTTTACTCGAACAAAAAAAGTTACCTTAATATCCGCTCTCACATTATCCTTACAAATTAACCCATCCTTTTCAAGACGTGCAATTTCAATTGTCTTTAACGAAATATCCATTATTTCCAACTTATGAATAATTGGTATTACAATCATTCCATTAAAACTAATTTTAGTACCACCTACTCCAGTTTTAACCAATGCTTGTCCTTGTGCCACTTTTTTATAAAATCTTGACACTAATATTAACACTCCTAAAATTACCAAAACGATAATTAAAACTGTTACAAAAATTCCATTCTCTAAAATACTTCCCATTTTCTTTTCTATTTTTTATTAATTATTATCATAAGGTTCTACTATATACACTTGTTCTTCCGTCTCTGATTTTTGAATAATCAGAACTGTTTCATTCTTTGTTAATTTAATTTCTTTAGATGAAGGCCAAACATAAACTCTGATGGACGACCCTTCATAACTCACCTCTACTTGACCTTTTCTCTCTTTATTCCCTGCTAAAACTACTCTCCCTACTTTACCTAATAAATCTTTCGGCTTATTCTCTTTATCTAACACGGCAAACACCTTCACAAAAGGGTAAGTTAATGGTTTTGCTATAATCGCGCTAACTATAATTAATGGTATAAAGAATAATACACTAATCAAAAATGAGGTATTTCCAAACGCATTATTCACTATCATCAATAAAAACCAAAGCGGAAAACTTAAAAAAGTTAACCAAACCATAAATGGGATTTTACCTAAATTAAAAAAAACAAGGATTTTATTGAGCCATGCTACATTACCATCTGTTGATGACACATCAACATCAGAGTCAACATCCACTTCAAGTTCGAAATCAAATAGATCTAAATCAATTATTCCTACAATTACAATCAGCCAATACAAAACACAAAAACTTAGCAGTAAGGTTCCTATTACATTTTGAGGACTGAACATTAGATGAAGAAATTCATTCATTATTTTATTAAATTTAAGGTAAAAAAACCCCCCTCAATTTCCATGAGGAGGACACTACTATATTACTATTTTAAAAACTAAGCTTCTGTTTGACCTAATTTTGCTTTTAAAGCTGCTAACGCATCAGAACCTTTAGATACTGCATCACCAGACTCTAAAGCACTATCAATTTCATCATCAATTGATCTTGTTTCATTTGCAATATCAGCATAAGACTCAGCTAACGCTTCTTCTTGTGCTACTTTTTCTTTCATTTTCTCTAACATTGAAACAGTTGAAGAAGAATCTACATTAGCCAATTGTTTGTTAATATTTTTAGTTGCTTTAGATACTTTTGCTCTAGCTTTTAACGTTCTTAATTCATTTTCGTATTTCTTTACGTTAGATCTTAAGTTTTTGATGTTACCATCTAATTTTGCAACATGTGCTTCAAATTTAGCTTGGTCAGTTTTTGATTGAGTAGCACTTGCCATGTTTGTATCTTTTTGAACTAAACATTCGCTAGCTAATCTATCAGCATCTTCAGCTGTCACTTCACCTTTCTCAGCTCTCTTAAGTAATAAAATCGCTTTCTTTTCGTACTCTTTTGCTTTTTCAGCATATTTATTTCCGTCATTTTTTGAACGAATAGCTAATGCTTTCACTTCAGCCAACGCTTCTAATGCAGAACCTAAGTTCTTTTTTAATTCTCTGATCCCTTGCTCAGTCATTTTAATTGGATCTTCTAGCTTATCCACTAAAGAGTTTGCTTCTGCTGATCCAATTCTAAATAATCTTCTAAATAAATTCATTTTTTATGTGTTTTATAATTTGCTACCTAATACCAGGTAATGGTTTTTTGACAAAATGTCTACTTTAATTTTTTGAAAAAGAAATAATCTCATTAGTAAACTCACTTAACAATAAGCTTAATGAAGTTAAACTTCCTTCTAACTCGTTTAAATCTAAATTTTCAACTTGTAATGTATCTCTAAAAATAACTTTTTCTCCTTTTTCATCTAATACAAACGCACCATGAACGATATCTCTATTCTTTTGCAATAATTGCTTACAAATCGATCCGTCATTATCATTTTTCAAATCAAAAAGAAATTGTTCGATAATTAAAATCGGATCTGCAACTCCAATTACCAAGTTGCTAATTCCATCCTCTTCAGATTCAACCATAAAAACTTCTGTACCTTTATCTTCACTAATGATAGAATACTCCAATTCCATCAAATAATCTCTTACTTTATCAAAATGACTCATTTTCTTTCTTTTTAATTGTTTGTACCAAATATATTAATTATTATTCTTTTTTAATTCGATTTTATAAATATTATTTATGGGGGTTGACAATCTATTAATTTGTGATATTTTTTACCTACTTTCATGCTTTATTATTTTTTCAACACAACAAATATACTATTAAATTTAGTAATTTGCTAATTTAATTATCATTTTTTTATGAAAAATTCAATTTTATCTAAAAACATTAGAAAATTAAGGGCTTTTAAAAACCTTAATCAAACTCAATTTGCTGAACTTATAGATGTTAAACGTGCCAGTATTGGTGCATATGAAGAAGGAAGAGCGGAACCAAAACTTGACACATTAATAAGAATCACTACTTATTTTAAAATTTCTTTAGATAATTTAATTGTCACAGAACTGACCGTTAACCAGATTGCCAAATTTGACAAAGCCTATAATAAGGCAAACAATATAGAATCTAGTACGCTTGAAAAAGAAATCAAATTATTAAAAAAGAAAATTTCAACTTTAGAACAAAAGATTGACACTGTCGTTGATTTAGTCAAAAAATAATCTTCTCATAAAATTGTATTCCACAACCGATTTAACTTGTTAAGATATACTATCTTTGCCAAAAATTAAACAATTATGAAAACTTTTAAAGAAAGAATCAAATTTTATTTAATTGGTTTTGGAATAGGAATCATTGGCGTTGCTTTTATTTTTGGACAAAGAAGTTGTGATTGGCTACCTGGAAATCAAATAAAAAACAAAATTGCTGTCAAGAAAATCATATATAGTGATAGTATTAAAGATATTATGGCTTGTGCAAACGTAACAAATGATGACATTTACAACTTACTGGATTCTGATGGAGACGTTGATTTTTCTGAAAGTAATCCTCAATTGACAAACAAGGAATACGTTTTTTACGGAGAAAACGACATCAAAGTAAGATTTGCTATTCACAAAAAATTTACAGAAATCATTGCTGTAAAATCTGATTGCAAAAGTACTAAGTCCAATAACACAAAACAAACATTGGCTATACCTCAAAGAATAATAACATCTATCATAGAAAGTAATGAGTTTATGTATTATGACCAAGCTGAATTTCAAATTGGTTGTTATGGTTTAAATGATGCAGATGTCCGAGCCTTTCACAAGACAGCACTTATCAATATGGACAAATCGAAAGCATGGCCAGAAGGAAAGGGCGAAACTAAAAAAAACAAGTACTACTATCTAGAAGGAACTATTAATGGTGAGACGTATGCTATCGTCTATGAAATAGGTGAAAACAGAACAAGAATTAAAGACATTTTAGGTGAAGCTGATTGCTAATTACTGTTTTTGAATTAGGATTATAACACATTGTACTCTATTAATATATATTGAATTAAATAATTCTTCTCTTATAAGGGTACAATTCAAAAAATAATAATTACTTTTGTCGACTTATATTATATTATTAATCGGGGATTAGTTCTCCAAACAATAACACAAATTATGGCAACTAAAATTAGATTGCAAAGACATGGTAAGAAAAGAAAGCCTTTTTACCACATAGTAATTGCTGATGCAAGAGCTAAGAGAGATGGGAAATATATCGAAAAAATCGGTACTTATAACCCAACAACAAACCCTGCAACTATCGATTTAAAAATGGATAGAGCTTTAGATTGGTTACAAACTGGTGCACAACCAACTGATACTGTAAGATCAATTTTATCTTACACAGGTGTATTATTCAAAAACCACTTAGAAAAAGGTGTTGCAAAAGGTGCTTTAACTGAAGCTGATGCTGACAAGAAATTCTTGGCATGGGTTGCTGATAAAGAAGCTAAAATTCAAGCTAAAAAAGATGGTGTTGTTTTAGAAAATACTGAAGCTGCTACTAAAGCGTTAGATGCTGAAAAAGCAGTTAGCGAAGCAAGAGCACAAGTAATTGCTGAAAAGAACGCACCAGTTGTTGAAGAAACTCCTGAAGCTGAAGAAGCAACAGAAGCAACAGAAGGTACTTCTGAAGAAGCTTAAAATATGTACACTCAAGAGGATTGTTTCAAATTAGGCAGTATTGCTAGATTACACAGTTTTAAAGGTGAAGTATCTATTTTTTTAGATGTGGACGAACCTCAAGAGTATCAAAATTTGGAATCAGTTTTTGTCGAATGCGACAGTAAACTGGTTCCTTTTTTTATTGATGACATTAAAATTAGAAACAAAGGTTTTGCCGTTGTTAAATTTAATGGCGTTGATTCAGAAAAAAAAGCCTTAAGGCTTTTAAAATCCGCACTATACTTACCGATAGAAATGTTACCAGAGTTGGAAGGTGATGATTATTATGATTTTGAAATTAAAGGTTTCAAAGTTATTGACGTTACTCTTGGTGAAGTTGGTATTGTTAATTCTGTTTTAGATATTAAAATCAATCCACTTGTATCTATCCAAAATGGAGAAAAAGAAATTCTAATTCCAAAATTGGATCAATTTATTAAAGAAATAGATTGGGACACGGAAACATTACATATTGACGCCTCTGCCTTGATTGAAATGTATTTAAGCGAAGAAGACTAATTATTTAATTACTTCTATAAATTTTAAAAAGGCAATCTATAAATAGTAACTATTTTTTAGGGCACTTTTTACAATGACTCGTCTTCTTATACTTTTTACAACACTTTTTCTTTCCGCAACAAGACTGATCAACAGCCTGCTCTCCCCTAAATATTTCAGGTATTTGAATTGAAAATGGTATGAATTCTTTTTGTTTCATAACACAAAGGTAGAATGATTCTAAATAAGAAACAATTAATTTTTGTTAAAATTATTTCACGTAACACAACCAAACACACTAAATCATCCAACACAAAAGGAAATAGTCTATACATATTAATCCTGAAAACAAATGCATTCGGTTTTTCAATACAACTAAAACACCACTAGAGTTTAACCATTTTTTCAACTTTAATCAATTCTCCATTTGCATTTGTAACTTTAATAAGGTAAAACCCAGAATTCAATTCACTTGTACTTATTTTAATTTCATTTTTAGACTCAAGAACTAGTTGCCCAGAAAAATTAAAAACATTAACATCCAAACCATCTATAGATAAGTGAATCTCATCCTTAAAGGGATTCGGATACACTTCAATTTCAGTTTGCATAACACTTGTTTCTTCAGCTGACAATACAGAATAATCAGTCACAGAAAAATAATCAAAAGCGGCCTCAGTAATGTTCTCAGAAGTTGTATAATCACTAATATATATGATTAGTTGCATATTTTCTGTAGCCGTTATTTTATCAGCTAAAGAAACTGAATTACCTAACCACTGTCCCATTGATGTTGTTTCTGGATCAAAATAATCAATTAACACTTGTTCAACTCCATTATTCATATAAATAAACAACGTATCATCCGGGGCTGTTCCAAATTTATTGAAATACCAGACTGCATAATTCACATGTGGATTTGAATAAGAAGTCAAATCCATAACTGGCGAAAATAGAATAGCCTCACCTTCATTTATTTCTTCATCATTACTTACCTCAGTTCCATTACCTGTAATGAAAGCTTTCTTTCCACAATCCCAACTAATTTCAGAAAACGGATTTGAAATTGTCCCATTTTTAATAACTCCAACTGGTACTTCTCTTACCCAACCTTCTTTTGATCCAGTATGGATAGTATCCCATCCAAAATCAAATGTAAAATCATCATAAATACCTGTTTCTAAATAAATATCAACTTCACCAGTTGAAGATGTTATTAACGTATCAGAAAAACACGTTGTAATACTCCCCCATTTACCTGCCGTTAATTGATAAACATCTTGATAATAAATATCCAAAGCTAATTCACCATCTACATTCGTAACACCTGAATGCTCAACAAATGTATGCTCCAAATTTATTTGGGCATTCTCAATTGGTAAATTTGTAACTGCATCAAACACTCTAATTGTAACAGAGTATTGAGGTATCTTTTGCAATACAACATCCTGAATATTTACCACATCTTCTTGAAAACCTACAGTAATAGTTTGAGGAAAATAAAGTACTTTGAAAAAGGTAACATCTTTTGACCCCACGAAATCAATACCAGTAGCATAGTCTCCAAAAATATTAGAATTATCTGAAATTGTTGTTCCATCAATTGAAACATCAACATTTCCAATATTAAATCCAGTCCCCTGCTCAGTAACATTACCTTCCAAATAACTTCCTTTATGTAAACTGACATCTATAACAAATAAGCCTTCTTCAATATCTGAAGCAATAATTTTTCCTGAATTAAAATACGGATATACTCCCCAACATCCAACAAAGTCTTCCGAATGAATTGGAGATGTATCATATTGCCCTACCTCTACCATATTATGAGGGCGGCTAACATCATGAACAACAAGTCCATCAGCATAGTAAGATGTATATAAATAATCACCTAAAACATGGGTGTTATGAGGGATGATGTTATCACCAGGAGAAGACTGTATCTTATCAATTAAAACAGGATTAGAAGGTGTAGATAAATCATATGCACCAACAAAACCACCAGCCACTTCATCTGTTGTAAAAGCAAACCCATTAGAATTCGCCCAAATATTATGCGTAAACGTGGTTGGTGTTAAAGCGGTCGAAACTAATTGAGGATTACTTTTATCCGCAACATCCCAAATACTTAAATGACCTTCATAAATGTTTCCAAAATATCCAGTATCATTTTGAACAAAACCATCATGAACGTACCAGTCATTAAGATCAGAAACTTCTGAGGGATTTGTTGCAGATGTATTTAAATCATACACAAGAACACCTCCGTTCCCCCTATTCGCGCCAAAAACATATAAAAATCCACTTTCATCTATATATAAATTATGAGCAGACTGCCATTCATTTCCAATTGGGCCATTAAAATAAGAATACGTAATACCAGTTTCATCAGGCAATGAAGTTAAATCTAGAATAAGTAAACCTTCTAGCGCTTCTGTAGTAACATATACAAAATCGTTATACGTTTTTAAATCTCGCCAAGTAGAGTGTAATCCTGGTAACCAAAATTTTTCAATTGGATTTGGACCAAATGAAATATCAACGACAGAAGTACCGTCTTGAGTACCAACTAAAGCATACTCAGAACCAAACTCATCCGTATACCCCCAAATATCATTCATTTCTGTGTTATGAATATTTGAAAGATTTAAATGGCCAATTAGTGTAGTATTTGACTGAGATTTACCATTAAATGAAATACAAATTGAAATTATTAATAAAATTCTCATAAATAACATAGTTTTTTCAAAGATACGTTTTTTATCTCTGAATTAAACTTTACCTTTATTGCATGATTTACATTATAGGAATTTTTATCGCTTCAATTGGTTTTATTCAATTATTTCGTTTGTATCAAAACGCAAAACGACCAAAAGTTGAAGCTATTATCAAAGACTTAATCGACACTCATATCAAACAAGATAAAAATAAAAAATTCAGAACTCAACCCCATGCCGTTGTGACTTATAATCTTGATGGAAAAAACTATAAAGCCACAGTTCTATTTAAAGATAAAACAAAAACGCTTTCAGACACTGTTACACTATCTTATGACGAACATAATCACAAAAATGTTGAAATGTTTGTTTTAAGGTCAGAATTAATAATGGCATCAGCTATTACTGTAATTGGATTTATAGTAATAGGAATAACTCATTACATTAAAGTCACGTTTTTCTAAAAATTTTATGACATTAATCAGTGATTAAAAATGTACCAATCAAAATTTATTATTTATATTTGTTCTAAATAAAAATAGACTTTGAACTGTAAATTAACAGATATAAAAACTAACCAATCAGGTACAATTAAGGAAGTCATTGACAACCCATTAATTACAAAGCTATTTGAGTTTGGCTTACTACCTGGTGCTAGTTTTAAAGTGCTAAATATTGCTCCATTTAATGGCCCCATTTCAATTTTAATTGAAGACACTAGAATTGCTTTAAGACGAAAAGAAGCACAATTTATATTAGTTGATTGTTAAATGATTTCATCTCAAAAAAAAATAGCATTAGTTGGAAACCCCAACATTGGAAAAACTACCTTATTTAATAAGCTATGTGGTTTATCTCAAAAGACAGGGAACTATCCTGGTGTTACGATAGACAAGAAAAAAGGGAAGTTTAAATTTAACACTTCTGAATTTGAGGTAATTGATTTACCTGGAATTAATAGTTTATATCCAAAATCAAAGGATGAAGAATTAGTAATTAATTATTTAGCTGATAAAAGTAAACCTGATTTTCCTGATAAAATAATAGTTACAGTTTCTGCCCTTAATTTAAAACGAAACCTTTATCTATTTCATCAAATTAAGGATTTAGAAATCCCTTTAATATTAGCCATTAACATGACTGATATTGCAGAAAAAAGAGGAATATTTATAGATGAAAAGAAGTTACAAGACATTGTAGGTTGTCCTGTCATAAAAATTTCTGCTAAAACTGGTTTAGGAATCAATAATCTTAAAACAGCACTAACTTCCGAGCTAGTGGATGAAAAACAAACTCAACATTACACTACAGAATTATCTTCTGAACTATTATCTGAATTAAAACACAAGCACAAAAAACATACAAACTATCATACATTTTTATCAATAACACATACTGAAATTGATGTTAATGATATATTAGCCCAACACAATACATCTCCCAGAAAATTAAAAGTTAACGAATCTATTTTACGTTACAAATATATCAAGTCATACTTAGACAAAGTATTAACTGTTGATAAAAGTAAGGCAAACGATTTTACAACAAAAGCTGACAAACTATTACTACACCCTATTTGGGGTTATGCTATATTTGGATTAATCCTATTTACCATTTTCCAATCCCTTTTTGCTTTAGCCGCTTTTCCAATGGATTGGATTGACAATCTAACAACTAATTTTGCAGAAGTTTCTAAATTATGGATGCCAGAAGGTTATTTAAATGATTTAATATCTGATGGTATTGTACCTGGTATTGGAGGGATTTTAATATTTATTCCTCAAATAGCTATACTATTCTTGTTCTTTTCAATTTTAGAAGAGAGTGGATATATGTCCCGAATTGTATTTTTAATGGATAAACTCATGCAGAAAATTGGTATGAGTGGTAAATCTGTTGTACCATTAATGTCCAGCTTAGCCTGTGCTATACCTGGTATAATGGCTGCAAGGTCTATTGAAAATAAAAAAGAGCGTTTGATTACTATTTTAATAGCACCTTTATTAACCTGCTCGGCTAGACTGCCTGTATACGTAGTTTTAATTTCTTTAGTTGTGCCAGACGAGTACTATGGTCCTTTTAACCTACAAGGACTTGCCATGTTTGGCATGTATTTTATTGGGATTTTCGCTTCACTCATTGTTGCTTTAATATTTAAATTAATATTAAAAGCTGACTATAGTGGTACTTTACTTTTGGAAATGCCTCAATATTTATGGCCCTCAGCAAAAAACACATTTATAACTGTTTGGAAAAATGTAAGCTCATTTGTTATAAATGCCGGTAAGATTATTTTAGCGACTTCTGTTATCCTTTTTGTATTAGCGACTAAAGGTGGTGATAATTTTGACAATGCTAATAAAATTGTCTCACAACAATACACCACACTTTCTAAAGATGAAATTAAGACAAAAGTAGTATCCTATCAATTGGAAAATTCATACTTAGGAATGATTGGAAAATCTATAGAACCAGCAATAAAGCCACTTGGTTATGACTGGAAAATAGGGATAGCCTTAATATCTTCATTAGCTGCAAGAGAAGTTTTTGTTGGTACAATGTCTACAATTTATAGCATAAACTCTGAAGAGTCTCTAACCATAAAAAACAGACTAGCACAAGAACGTAACTCAGAAACAGGTGAATTGACATTTACACTAGCCACTGCCGTTTCTTTACTACTTTTCTATGCCTTCTCGCTACAATGCTTTAGTACAATTGCTGTGACTTACAAAGAGACTAAATCAATTAGATGGACAGCAATCCAATTTATTTATATGTCTGTATTTGCTTACCTAGCTGCACTTATTGCTTTCCAATTATTATCCTAAAATAATTTGAATTAATATACAAAAACGTGAAGTAAACATTACATTTGCCCCATGAATATTAAAGCAACAGAACTTTTAGAAGTATTAAAAGAAAATAATTGGACAGTAGAAGACCAAACCACAGACAATTATCAAATAAGTGCTTTCAATATTTACCATGTTTTTTATGTATTTATTGATTTAAAAATCCTTCAAAAAGGGAAATTCAAATATCAACTAACACAAACTATTCAAAACAAAAACGAACAAGAAAGTATATTTTCATTTATGCACTTTCACACCAATGACATTGCTGACTTAGTGATTAAAATGGGTTCTCAAAATGAACATTATACTAAAGAAAATTTTGCTAATTATATTAAGGAACTATCAACACCAAACATTGAAATTTTTGCAGACAATATGCAAGGTGATGTAGTAAGACTAAACTTTAATTAATTTTAGTTATCAGAATAAATCAACGTTACGCTATTTGTAAATTCATAATCTTTTCCAGATTCATCTGAAAAACGTAACACATAAACATATACCCCCTCTTTAACAAGTTGGCCTATATTACTGCGACCATCCCATCCTAAATCACGGTCAACTGTATTAAACACGAGATCACCCCAACGACTAAATATTTGTAAATCATAAGACTCATAATCATATAGCGAGATAATAGGTTTAAAGATTGGATTTTCCCCATAAATGGTAAATGCGTTTGGAATGTACACCAATGGCTCTATTGATACACAAACAGTATTAGAAAAAGCTGTCTGAATAAAACCGTAAGAATTTAATGATTCAACTGCTTCTACTCTATAACAAAATTGACCTTCTGATTCATAAAAATTAGAGATATCATCTACATAACTTCTAACCCCACCAGCCAATTCAGCCAAAGGCGTTTGATCAAAAACTCCATTCACCCCTCTAAATATTCTGTATTTAGTTATCACACCATCAAAGCCTTCATAATTACTCCAGAACAAAGTTGTTTTCATTTCAGTATCTTGAGTACTTACTTGTAAAAAAATTGTTTTAACCACATTCGACACTCCACCTAAATTACCACAACTATCCGTTAAGTTAACTCTATAATTATAAGCACCAACTTTGGAATCAATTTTAGCATCAGTATAATAAATAGTATTTGAGGCAGAAGTGGACAATGTAGATAAAAATTCAAAATGTAATTCATCCGGTCCTTTACGCTCTATTTCATACCCTTGCACCGCACCATTAGGATCTGTAAACAATTCTATTTCAATTTCATCTGACAATAAATGAGTTGCTGTAGATATGTAATGAAACGCTGGTGGAGTTGGTTTTAATATATGTCTCTCAGATAAATTAGAATATGCTATAGTTCCATTTTCACCTACCACTCTTAAATAATAGTAATATGTCTCATCTACTAATAAGTTAGAGTGTGAATAAGATATAGCATCAGGACCTAATGTAGCTATGACATCATATGATGAATTACCAACTTTAGCAATTACTTCATAATTCTCTCTTTCAATCCCTTCATAATGCTCCCAATTTAAAACGACTTTCTTTGCACAAATGTCTAATTCATTGATTAGGTAAATTGAACTGTGCTGGTTACTTAATGCTGATGTTTGATAGTTCCATGGAACGGAATTGGTTTGGCAAGAATCAAAAGCAGCAACACCATACGATTCTGACTCATTCATTGAATTAGTGAAACTGTTACTATAAGATGTTGTACCAATTCCGTAAACAGTATCAATCGGCTCCCAAAATCCACTCATTTGCTGAAAAATTATATAACCAAATGTATCGTCTGATTGATTTTGATTCCAACTAATCACTATTTCATTTGAAGTTGTATCTACAGAAACAGATGCGACTGTTGGAATATATGGATTTATAATATCTTGTAATTGTTCACCATCAATGTTAGATACGGAAACACAACCAGCATCATTTGGAATTTCAATTCTATAATTTTGCCAAGCATCACAAATATCAATTGTATCTTGATAAAATGTTACTCCATAAGGTATTTGATCAACTAGTGTCCATGTTCCTAATGGATATTCTCTCATTATATTCTGAAAAAGGTCATCTCCATTATTAATAGGCACATGTGTTAAATTCCAATTTAAACTTATTCTTCCATCTCCTAAATCATTTAGATCTAAAAATATAGATTTCAAGGTATCAGAACTTACCGAATTATTACCATTACAACCGTATTTAGTTATTATATAATAATCCTTTATACCTAGATTAGCATTAGCTCCAACATGAGAAAAATTTTCAACGTTTATATCATTGACTACAGTAATCAATCCGTCTTGAATTGAATAAATTTCATATGCTGTAAACGTACCAATGGTAGGATCCGATTTAGTCCATGATAACTCAACATCTCCATTTACAAGGACATTAGTACAGTTCAAATCTGCCGGAGGAAGATCAAGAGAGTTTTTTAATTTAATACGAATGGTTTTATAAGTTAAGCCTGGAACAGAACAAAAATCATCTTGTGCCCTTAATACAAAATCATAAGTTTGCTCTTGCTCTTGAACGCCATTTGCCCCTACTAGATGATTACAATCCGTTTGCCAATTAAAATGTGTATTTACACCTTGAACTCCACTAATAATTGGTGGTAAATTTAATGTTGCACATGGTAATATATCACATCCTGAATTAGGGTCTGTTAAATTAGTTCCAAAATAATTTCCACTTGGGGTCAATGTAACTGTTTGAGGAGTTCCGTCTTGTAATAATTGATTGTCATTAATAATAATATCAAAATCAATCATATCTCCAGCAAAGAACTCTGCTTCAAATGTTGTATTAGCATTAAAAGGAGGTGTTATTTGTGGCGCAGTATTAGCTACTGTACTTGCACAATTAATAATAACCAACTGGAACTCTCTATTAACGGTTGATATTAAATCTCCATTTCTATACGAGTTTATTTTTTGTTTCACCACATATTCGCCTAATGTATTTGATGTAAAATTAATTACACCTGTATTTGGATCAATAGAAGCTGGAATATTCCCAGGAGCAAAAGAAGCATCTGGCGTTGGGTTATTGGCCGAAAAACCAGTATTAAAAGGAATTGGAATTGGATTTACAGGAGGGTTAAAATTTCCACCAAAATGATCAAGTGGCGTACCCCAAGAAAATTGTAACTCATCACCATCTGGGTCGAATACATTTGAATTAAATTCAAAATCTGTGCCAGCACACAATAACATATAAGGGTCTTGAGCAAATTGAGGGGAAGAATCAACACAATTTGACACATTACCATTCACTTGGTACATTGTAGCCGATAATGTTAAACCATAATTAGCCGGCGTATTTATATTTGTTAGGGTCCATGACCTTGACCAATCATCATACGTAAACGACCAACCAGACGCAGGAGGCGTTCCGGTTAAGACTGTTGGACCTGAATTAAAAACAATCTTTTGTATTGCTCCGCCACCATTCCCCCCACTTGTACCAGCACCACAATCTAATTGAACGGGACCACCAGCTACCTGTGTACATGGCGGAGACAAATCAATAACAGCAGTTTTTATTACCTCAATAGTAGTAATAGTTGGATGTCCCCATACTTCAAGATCTAATGAATTAGAAAGAATATCATTCCCATTACAATCTCTATAAATAACCAATTGGAAATCATAAGTATTTACCCCAGAACATGTCCATGTAATTTCACCACCCATAATATGAGAAGCCTTTGTAAATTGGCTAAAGGTGATTGAAATTAATAATAAAATTATATGTTTTGTGCGCATTACTTTATGAACGAAAAAAAATTGGTTTTATTTCGTTCAATTTGAATACGCACATTACAAAGAAAAGTTGCCTAATTTAATGATTTTATTACCCATTAAAATCAACAATTTATTCAGACTTTACAAACGTTTGTTTCATCTGACTCCCATTTGGAAAAGTAACCTTACAAAGGTACATTCCCTTATTAAAGAATTCAGTATTTAATTGAACAGAATTCGTTCTGTTCAATACGACTTGGTTTTGAACAAAAACCAATTTTCCCTGTGCATCAAAAATCTCAATAAAGATATCAGTGGCATCATCTACTGATAGTAATAAATTAATAGCAGAATTAGTTGGATTAGGATATAAAGAAAACCCATCATTTAAAACAAAGTTAGTACGCAATATTTCAGAAAATGAAGTTTTCCCATCAAAATCAACTTGCTGTAATTTATAATATGATGTACCCATTAGGGGACGATCATCAATAAATTGATAATCAACAGTGATAGAACTATTACCCATTCCCTTTAACTCACCTATTTCTTCAAAATTAACTCCATCATCACTACGGAGGATCACAAAATAATCATTGTTTAATTCTGATTTAGTGACCCAATTTAATAACACACTTTTCTCTTGAATATCTAAACCAAAACTCCATAATACAACAGGGAGATTAACCCCCGAAAGAGTAATACCACAGAAAGAAACTGTAATTGAGTCTACAATCCCACCTAAATAAAGGTAATTTGGATCGTACCCATCATTGCAACACATATTAACATTTGAAACATTTGCAATGTCACCTCCATTATTTTGAGTCACAAATTTACAAACTATAAGCTCTCCTCCACAATCAATTGTTCCACCAGTATTAACAAATTGTTTTGAGGGGCTTATTTCAATTGTACCTGTATTACAGATATATCCAAAATTAATTACTTTATCGAATTTGGCATAACCATTATTATAGAAAGAACCATAATTATCTAAATCTTGTCCAATGTCCAAATTTCCATTATTATAAATCCCCCCAGAAAGACCAACGCTTATACTTTTATTTCCGCTTAACTCTTTTCCAGAATTAATTGTTAAACTACCAGCAATCTTTAAATCTGCTGTCAACATTATATCGTGATTTATAATAACTGAATCTCCAATTGGAATTAGGTTAGGTGGACAACTAGGACTCCAATTTAAACAATTAGAATAATTACCATCACTAGTACTTATGTATATAGTTTGGGAAAACCCACTGTTTAAAAAGAGAAATGATGTTAATGCGATAATTACTGTGTAAATTTTAGACATGAGGAATAGTTTTAAATTAACTGAATAACAACAAGTTACAAAAAAAACACCTACTAACAATCCTTTTTTACCGATTAACACACAATTACAACCAACAAAAAGTGAAAATCATGAATAAACACACATTTAATTGAATTATCATTTTACTTTTGAAATTGATTACGCCGATATTTCAATATAATCCAATTATTTTTTTGAAATTAATGTCCATTTCTAAACATGATTATTAACAAACCTGACATAAATTTTGATTTCAAAACTCAACGGATTCATTTTGACAACTAAACTATTAACAATAGAATTATATTAGTCAATTTTCACAAATGCTTGTTTCATCTGATTACCATTTGGAAAAGTAACCTTACAAAAGTACATTCCCTTATTAAAGAATTCAGTATTTAATTGAACAGAATTCGTTCCGTTCAATACGACTTGATTTTGAACAAAAACCAATTTCCCTAAGACGTCAAAAATTTCAATAAAGATATCAGTGGCATCATCTACTGATAGTAATAAATTAATAGCAGAATTAGTTGGATTAGGATATAAAGAAAAAGCATCATTTAAAACAAAGTTAGTACTCAATATTTGTGAATAAGAAGTTTCGCCATCAAAATCTACTTGCTGTAATTTATAATATGAAGTGCCAATTAGTGGACGATTATCACTGAATTGATAACCAACTGTGATAGAACTATTACCCATTCCACTTACTTCACCTATTTCTTCAAAATCAATTCCATTCTCACTACGGAGTATAACAAAATAATCATTGTTTAATTCTGATTTAGTCACCCAATTTAATAACACACTTTTCTCTTTAGTATTTAAACCGAAACTCCCTAACGCAACCGGAAGATTAACCCCAGTAAAAGTAATACCGCAGAAAGAAACTGTATTTGAGTCTACTATCCCACCCAAATAAAGATAACTTGGAGCTGATCCATCATTACAACACATATTAACATTTGAAACATTTGCAATGTCCCCTCCATTATTTTGAGTCACAAATTTACAAGTTGTAATGTGCCCTCCACAATCAATTGTTCCACCACTATTAACAAATTGTTTCACAGGATTTATTTCAATCGTATCCGTATTACAGACATATCCAAGGTTAAGTACTTTATCGAATTTAGCATGACCATTATTATAGAAAGAACCTAAATTAATTAAATCTTGTCCAACATCTACAATTCCATCATTATGAAACTCTCCTCCAGCATCAACAGTTATGCTTTTATCTCCATTTAATTCTTTTCCTGAATTAATTGTTAATCCGCCAGAAACATTTAAATCTGCTGTCAACATTATATCATGATTTATAATAACCGAATCTCCAATTGGAATTAAAGTAGGCGGACAAGTAGGACTCCAAATTAAACAATTAGAATAATTACCACTACCAATACTTACGTATGTAGTTTGAGAAAGCCCACTGTTTAAAAAGAAAAATGATGTTAACGTTGTGATTACTGTGTAAATTTTAGTCATAAGAAATAGTTTTAAATTAACTGAACAGCAACAAGTTATAAAAACTATTTCTATTAACAATGTTTTTTTATCGATTAATCTAGAAAAAAACAAGACTAACTAAGTAATACTATAGATTAAAGATGTTTTATATTTACTAAACTGAAAACTAACACCTTAATATTTTGGTTTAGCCGTCATTCATACTTTCTCCGCCCTATTCTTCAGTATAATCAACAAGAGCAAAAAGCCTACAACTTTAATTTCAAATTTTAACGATCAATTTTTACAAACGTTTGTTTCATAAGTTGACCATTTGGAAGTGTTACCTTACAAAAATATATACCCTCATTAAAGCCTTCCGTATATAAAGGAACAAAATTTGTTCCCTTTAACACTACTTGATTTTTTACAAACAATAACCTTCCTAAGGCATCAAACACTTCAATATAAATGGTAGTATTGTGATCAATCGACATTAATAAATTAATATCAGAATTAGTTGGGTTAGGATATAAAGAAAATTCATTCCTTAAAACGAAATTAGTGGTCAATATCTGAGAAAAATAAAATCCCCCATCAAAATCAACTTGTTTTAGTTTATAATATGAAGTACCAATTAGTGGACGATTGTCACTGAATTGATACTTAACAACAGAAGAACTATTGCTCATTCCATTTACCTTACCTATTTCTTCAAAATAAATTCCATTTTCACTACGGAGTATCACAAAGTAATCATTGTTTAATTCTGACTTAGTTTCCCAATTTAGCAAAATACGTTTCTCTTGATTATCTAAACCAAAATGAACTAGCTCCACAGGTAATAGCGAACAAATAACAATAGTACTATAATCTACTCCTACTATATCAATTGGGAAATTAGGATCCAATCCAATACCACAACATATAGTTTGATTTGCAACAGCAACAATACCAAGAATATGCCAACTACAAGCGTTAATAGTTCCACCACAATCAATTGTTCCATTATGATTTATAAACGTTTCACCGGGATCTAATGTGATAGCACCTGAATTACATACTACACCGTCATTATGAACTCTAAAAGGAAAAGCATCACCGATATTAGTAAATAGGCCATCTACATGCAACTCCATACTTACTGCTAGTGTGTTGTTATTAGTTAATTTTGCACCATCACCAACTTTTAATATACCTGACAATTTAATTTTATGATTTATAATCACTTCATCCCCTGAAGGAATAGAACTTGGCGGACAAACACCACCAGACCAATTTGAACAATCATTATAAGCTCCATCTGCTACACTTGTATAAGTAGTTTGAGGAAATCCAATATTTAAAAACAACATTGACGTCAACGCAAAAAATATTATGTAAATTTTAGTCATAACAATTAGTATTAAATTATCTGATTTTCACCAAGTTACAAAAAAAAACACACACCAACAGCGTTTTTACACCGATTAAACTTTTAAAAACACGGACTAAATAGCAAAAACACAAGATAAAGCATGATTTAAAGTAACATTTACATCATATAAAGAATATTATTTCATTTTAAAATAAAGCTTAAGATAGATATCCTGAAAGAACATCTGTACAATTTAAGATATGAGACATCTAAGTATAGAATTAATACTAATTCAATGGCTGACTTATACCCATACAATTATTTTCACCTAGAAAAAAGATTGTCCGATAGAGTTAAACAGGTTTAGAAATCATGTAAGATTACACACTATTGAATACAGTAGTTTCTTAATGAGATTAGTTTACTTTTACAAAAGTTTGTTTCATTTGCGCTCCGTTTGAAAATGTAACTTTACAAAAATACATACCCTCATTGAAAAATGCAGTACCCAAAGGAATAGAATTAGTACCAATTGATAAATTTTGATTTTGAACAAAGATTAACTGACCTACAATGTCAAAAACTTCAATCAAAACCCCATCCTTTTCTTCTACTGACAACAGTAGACGAATATCGGTACTTGTTGGATTTGGATACAATGTAAAAGTATCAGTTATACTAAAACTAGCACTTAATATTTGTGAAAAAGAAGATTTTCCATTAAAATCAACTTGTTGTAATTTATAATATGACGTACCTACCCAAGGTCGTTCATCAACGAATTGATAATTTGCAAGAACAGAACTACTACCCTGACCATTTAGTTCACCAATTTCTTCAAAATCAATTCCGTTTTGACTACGTAAAACCACAAAGTAATCATTATCAGTTTCTGATTTAGTTTCCCAATTCAACAAGACACTTTTCTTTTGACTTTCAATACTGAAGTTAGATAATTCTATTGGTAATAATACTGCACAAAAAGTAACGCCTGTTCCCACAGTAGCCCCTACATCCCAAGGACTAGGCTTTATACTTGTGCTAAGACAACAAAAATCTTGATTAGTAATAAGCGCATTACCATCATGGTTTTCACTTAATACATCACATACGGTAATATTCCCACCGCAAGCAATTGTACCTCCATGATTATGTAAATTTCCAATCGGATCTATTGTAACAGTACCTGAATTACACATGAATTCATCATTATGCAGTTTAATAATATCAGCTGTTCCGCTATTATTAAACACACCTTCATTCTTCAATTCAACTATATAAGCCTTTCCACTATTATTAAATACATTTTCATTTTTCAACTTACCATCTATTGAAAATATTCCATCATTAGTTAATTTACCATCAGTTTTAATTTTCAATTGATCAATGCCAGTTATAGTTAAACTTGCTCCTGTATTAATTGTTAATATTCCTTTCAAATCATTACTCCCTGACAATACCCACGTTATAGTATGATTAATAATCACAACATCTGCAGCATTAATTGGATTTGGCGGACAACCATTCGCATCCCAGTTTGCACAAGTACCATCATCATATGCACCATCCGCTATTGTTGTATATGTAATAGAATACCCGACATTAAACAACATTAGATAAACAAAGGATAAAGAAAATAAATAAAATTTCATAAGGATAAATATATAATTCTAAAAAAAATACTAATCTATTGATACTTAGCATTATTTTATTAATCCACAAATTTATCAAACTCACATTAATTAACAGTACCTAAATCATTAGATTTTACCGTTTATCAGAAAACTCATGATATATAACTAGTTTTATATATGTAATTTTCACTTAGCTATGTTTTTATAAACCCATTATTGTATTATTAATTGGAAAGTTAAAATTGATGAGTATTACTAAGTATAAAATAATACGTTTAACAATAAAATTATTCGCATTTTTTTTACTCTCCAACCTTTGTTAAAAACAATTTAGGTAAATATTGCATATACAACAACGATCGTTGAGACGTTTCCACTTCTTTTCGAACACCTTTTACACCAGTAAATTCAAATATTTATATATGTGCTCACTTAAAGTATATTTTGATTACGGCACATATTGTATTCATTACTTGGAATACATCACCTTTATTAGTAAAAGTATATTCATCATCTTCAAACTCTTCATTAAGGACTCCAAACGCAATTATCACATACAAAACATTATCAACTTTTCTTGTAAATCCATTTCATACTACTATATCATTCTCTGTAGTAAACTTATGTAATTATCCAGATGGAATAGAAGAAAGATTTATAGGTCTATTTTATATCATGGGCTTACAAATTGTAATAATTAATTAGCATATTATTCAATTTTAAATGGATAAAACATCAATTACAACAAATAAAAAAACAACCCCAACTAACTGAAATAGAACAGGCAAATCATTTTCAAACGTTTACAAACGTATTTTAGTCGTTTACAAATGTTAATTATACGGATAATGTTTTGAAGTCTAACTTACTTTGCAGTGTCGAAAGAATTGAATGACATAAACTACATACAAATTAAAAAAACAAACACATGAACAATTTAAGAAACAAAGTACAATTAATAGGAAACATTGGGCAAACACCTACTATAGTAACCTTTGAAAATGGAAACAAGTTAGCAAAAATAACAATTGCTACTAATGAAAAATACAAAACGTTAAAAGGAGAAACAGTAACTGATACTCAATGGCACAACGCTATTGCTTGGGGAAAAACAGCTGATATATTAGAAAAACATGTCAAAAAAGGACACGAAATTGCAATTGAAGGTAGATTAATTCATGAAAGCTTTGATGGTAAAGATGGGATTAAACGATATGTCTCAAAAATACAAATCAATGAATTAGTAATGCTAGGAAAAAAGAACGCTTAATACAAAAACTAAGAATTATGAATAATCTAAGAAATAAAGTACAATTAATAGGAAACGTAGGTCAATTACCTGAAGTAAAAACTATAGACAATGGTAAAAAAGTAGTCAATTTAAATCTAGCAACCAACGAAATTTACGTTAATTCAAATGGAGAAAAAATAACAAACACTCAGTGGCACAATTTAGTTGCATGGGGAAAAACCGCAGAGATAATAGAAAATTATGTGAAAAAAGGAGACGAAATTGCCATTGAAGGCAAACTTCAATACGAGACCTATGATGACAAAGAAGGTAACACCCGTTATTTAACTAAAATAAATATAAATAATCTTTTAATGCTCGGATCAAAAAGTTAAAATAAATCATCCCAACTAATTACAAAACAAACAATACACTATTTTACAATATTCACATAAGCATACACCAATAAACTATTAATTAAAAAAACAAACAACATTATGAATTCATTACAAAACACAGTAAATATAATTGGAAGAATAGGAATCAATCCAGAAATAAGAATATTCACTAATGGCGTTAAGCTGGCCAAATTCTCTTTAGCTACAAACGAAAGCATTACCTGCCCAAATGGAAAATCTGTAAAAACTCAATGGCACAATATAGTAGCCTGGGGGAAAAAGGCAGACTTGATTGAAAAATATGTACAGAAAGGACAAATGTTAGCCATTGAAGGGAAATTAATCAACAAAGTTTTAACTGACTTAAATGGAAAAAAAACCAAATTAACTCAAATACAATTAGACGAAATTTTATTAATTAATCAGCAACGAAAAGGAGCTTAAATTTAAATTAATGCAGATTTTTAAAAAATATTTATAGATAAATGACAATTGTCATATAAATGTCATGAAAATTAATTTATATTTGCAGAAAATAATTAAACATGAAAAATAAATTTATCGCAATTGCAGCATTTATCTCAATGACAATGATGTCATGTGTATCTGACGGAGCTGAAAAAGTAACTGAAACTGTAAATGAAGTAGCTACAGAAGT